>Ga0101944_10008040_pt1 | contig 10228 bp, 6 predicted proteins | sample DewCreD2012metaG_FD_75245 | JGI IMG/M metagenome (GOLD analysis project Ga0101944, IMG submission 75245) | Hot spring sediment bacterial and archeal communities from British Columbia, Canada, to study Microbial Dark Matter (Phase II) - Dewar... ...
GTCCGCGCCGATATTCGCTTGTCCTGGTGTTCGCCGAGCTGTCGGGCGCCCGGCCCGGAGAGCGTGTCTTTGACGTGGAGGTTCAGGGAACGCCAGTGATTCGCGGGCTGGATGTGGCGGACGCGGCGGGTGGCGGAAACCGCTTGATTGTGAGGCGGATTGACGACATACTCGTCACTGACGCGGTGAAAATCTGGTTCACGCCTTCCGGTCGCAAAGAGGGTCGTTCTCCGCTGTTGTGTGGCGTGGAAATTGTTATGATTGACTGAGCCAGCGCGCGAAAAGTGGCCTGTCCGAGTCCTGAACAGCATCGGTCCGGATCAACTCAAAGACCAGGGATTGAAAGTCGAATACTGGGCGCGCAATACCAATCCCGATGACAAGTCGCCCACGGTGTTGTATGATCTCTCCAACGGGACAATCAGCCGCGGCGACATTCCGTGGGCCGGAGGCCAGACGGCCTATCGTAACCGTTGAGGGCGAGCCTCGCCGCCACAGGGTGGCAGAAAGATGATTTGCAATGAAACATCGTTGTTCAGGCCTCGGGTGGTTTGTCATGGCCGCGTTGACAGTCGGGTGGGTCGCGCGCCCGGCGATGGGCTGTTCGGTTCCGGTGTTTCGATACGCCCTCGAACGATGGAATCCCGACTTCTACCAGATCGCCATCTTCCATAAAGGCCCCCTGAAAGACGATGTCCGGACCGCTTTGGAAAAGGTCGGCAAGGATGCCTCCGGCTGGGGCGAAGGCCCCAATGTGGATGTCGTTGCCGTCGATACCGGCACGACGATACCGCAGGATTTGTCGGATGTCTGGAAACATATCCAGGCGGGTGGGCTTGCCGAAAGCCTGCCCTTCATGGTCGTCCGTTTCCCCGAAATGCTCCAGATGCCGCTGGATTTGACCAGCGGGACGCTGACAGCCGCAAACCTCAAGGCGCTCCTCGAATCGCCCGCGCGCACGGAAATCAGCAAACGCATCCGAGGCGGACACAGCGCCGTGTGGGTCCTGCTCGAAAGCGGCGACGACAAGAAGGACGGCGCGGCGGAGGCTCTTCTCGCCAAGACGCTGAAGAAACTCCAGCAGGATCTGAAACTGCCCGAAGACTCGACGGTGGACGCCGGCGTGGAGATGACCATCGATGAAGTGGCCACCGGCCTGCGGGTCGAGTTCTCGATCCTGCGCGTCTCACGCGACAATCCCGAAGAAAAATACTTCGTCGAGAATCTGCTCGACGCCGAGCCGACGCTGAGGGGATCGGCCGATCCGGCCGTCTATGTCGTCTTTGGACGGGGCCGGCTGCTGACGGTCATTCCGCATGAAGACCTCAATGAAGACAACATCGGCGCCATCGCCGAGTTTCTGGTCGGCCCGTGCTCGTGCATGGTCAAGGAGCAGAATCCAGGGCTGGACCTGCTGATGGCCGCCAACTGGAATGACTATGGTGGCGACATCATTCAAGAGCGTCCTCTCACGGACCTGCCCGGCGCGGCCGACTTCACGCCGACGACCGGCGCCGTCTCGAACGCCGCCCCCGCAGGCGCCGGCGAAATCGACAAGGCTGTGCCCCCCCCCAGCGCCGATCGCGTTCGGAAACTGGAAACACGCAAGAAGCAACTGGCCGCTTCCGGATCCTCGAAACCGCAGATTCCCGTTCGATCGGAAAACCGTTTATTCCTGACCCTGATGACTCTGGCCACCTTTGCCGTCGTCATCGTGGTTCTGGGGACGGTGTTGCTGGGAAAGCGACGGAAGTTTTGAAATGAGCCTGTTGCGTCTGATACTTCGAGAAATCGGCCGCCGAAAACTGAACTTCGGCCTCGGCCTGTTCTCGATCGTCGTTGCCGTTGGCAGCCTGGTCGGCGCCGTGGCGATGCTGCGCACGCATGATCTCCGAACCCGGGAGATTTTGGCCCAAAAGGAAGCCGATCTGAAGAAGGCCAAGGCCGAACTGGAAGACGATTATCGCAAGATCACCGTCCGAATGGGCTTCAACGTGCTGATCCTGCCCAAGGACCAGAATCTCGGGGAGTTCTACTCGGAAAGTTACGCCTCGAAACTCATGCCCGAGGACTACGTTTTCACGCTGGCCAAATCCCCCATCATCACGATCCAGCACCTGCTGCCCAGCTTGACGCAGAAGGTCAAGTGGCCTGAGAAAGGGCGGACCATCCAGCTCATCGGCATCCGGGACGAGGTGCCGGTGTCTCACGCTGACCCCAAAAAGCCCCTCCAGCAGCCGGTCAAACCCGGCGAAGTGGTCCTGGGCGCCGAGTTGGGCGAGAGCGCCGGCCTCAAGGCGGGCGACAAGGTCACGTTAATGGGTCGCGAACTGACCGTGGCCCGGATCGAGAAGCCGCGGGGCGACATCGACGACATCAGCGCATGGGTCGATCTGAAACTGGCGCAGGAGCTCCTTGGCAAGCCCGGCCAGATCAACGGCATCCTCGCGCTCGAGTGTAATTGCGCGATGGCCGACCTGCCCAAAGTCCGCGCCGAGATCACCCGCATCCTTCCCGACACGCAGGTCATCGAGAAATCCGGCATCGCCCTGGCGCGCGCCGAATCGCGCTTCCGCGCCGCCGAGGAGGCCAGGAAAGACCTTGAACGCGAACAGCGCAACCGTGAGACGCTCCGCGAGCAGCGCGAGCGGCTGGCGGCGATGCTCGTCCCGCTCGTGCTGGCTGCCGCGGCGCTGTGGATCGGCTTCCTGGCGCTGGCCAATGCGCGCGAACGGCGCACGGAGATTGCCGTGTTGCGCGCCATCGGGATGCGATCCAGCCAGATTCTCTGGGTGTTCTTCGGACGCGCGCTGGCCATGGGGATGACCGGCGGCGTGCTGGGATGCGCGATTGCCTGGATCGTGGGCGTGGCGGCTGCCCGGGATCTTTTCCTGGGCCAGGGGGGAAACGAGTCTGTCTTTGATATCGGGGTGGCCGGCATCGCCCTGGCCGGCGCCGTGGCGGTCTCGGCCCTTGGGGGCTGGATTCCCGCCTGGATCGCCTCCCAGCAGGACCCTGCCGAGATTCTTCGCGAAGAGTGACCGAGCTGGAGGCCACGGAGTGATTCTGCAACTGGATGGCGTCTCAAAGTCATACGCCAAGGCGGGCGCCCGTCTCCCCGTGCTCGGCAACGTCTCACTACGTCTTGATGCCGGCGATTTCACCGCCGTCGAGGGCGCCAGCGGCAGCGGCAAGAGCACGCTGCTGCTGATCGCCGGCGGGCTGCTCGCTCCTGACCAGGGGCGGGTTCTCATCGGGGGACAGGGGCTGTATGATCTGGCGCCGGACCGGCGCGCCCGGTTCCGCGCCGAGCATGTGGGCTTCGTCTTCCAGCAATTTCATCTCATCCCGTATCTGACCGTTCAGGAAAACGTCATGGCGCCGGCGATGGCGTTTCCCGGGGAGGGACTGACCCGTCGCGCGGCAGAGCTGATCGAACGATTCAATCTCACCGGCCGCGCTCATCACACGCCGAGCGAACTGAGCATTGGCGAACGCCAGCGCGCCGCGCTGGCCCGCGCGCTGTTGCTGCGGCCCGGGCTGCTGCTGGCCGATGAACCCACCGGCAACCTCGACACCGGAAACGCCGAAACCGTCTTCCAGGCCTTCCGGGAGTTTGCGGACGGGGGCGGCGCGGTTCTGCTGGTCACCCATGACGCCCGCGCCACGGCCCATGCCCGCAGCCGCCTCCGGCTGGCCGGCGGGCAGATCACGCCGATTGTGTGAGATGCGGCCAGGCCGTGTTGAGGTAGTTGGCCACGTAGTCGCGGACCCCGTCTTCAAGAGAATGAAACGTCAGGGGGATGCCGGCCGCGGCCAGTTTTTCCATCCGGGCTTCGGTGAAATACTGATAGCGATCCCGCAGGGCCTCGGGCATCTCAATGTATTCGATGTTCGGCGCCAGCCCCAGCGCGGCGAAGACGGCCCGGGCCAGATCATTCCATGAACGCGCCCTGCCCGTCCCGAGGTTGAAAATGCCGTTGACCCTGGGCGCGTTCATCAGCCGCCACATGACCTCGACCACGTCTTTGATGTAAACAAAGTCGCGGACCTGATCGCCGTGGCCGTATTCGTTCCGGTAGGACTTGAACAGCTGGACGCGGCCGGCCGCCTTGACCTGATGAAAGGCCTTGTTGACGACGCTGCGCATGTCGTCCTTGTGATACTCGTTCGGGCCATAGACATTGAAGAACTTCAGGCAGACAATGCGGTCCGTCAGCCCCTGCCTCAAGGCCCACAGGTCGAACAACTGCTTGGAGTAGCCATACATGTTGAGCGGGCGCAGCCGGCGGGTCGTTGCGTCATCGTCGCAAAAGCCCATCGCGCCGTCGCCGTAGGTCGCCGCGCTGCTGGCGTGCACAAGGCGGACGTTGTTCTCGACGGCCCATTCGGCGAGGACGCACGAGTAGCCGTAGTTGTTTTCCATCAGGTAGGCGGCGTCGCGTTCAGTCGTTGCCGAACAGGCGCCCATGTGAATAATGGCCTGTATGCCCCGAGGCGCCCGGCCCTCCAGGAGCGTCTTGAGAAACCGTTCCTTGGGAAGGTAGTCGGCGAACCGCAGGCCGACCAGGTTCCTCCACTTGTCCGAGGTCCCCAGCTCATCGACGACCAGGACGTCATCGATCCCCTCCTGGTTGAGTTTCCAGACGAAGGCGCTTCCGATGAAACCGGCGCCGCCGGTGACGACAATCATGGCCGGACCCCTCACAGGTTCTTGAATTGAAGCGGTTGGTCGTCCGCCTTGAGGACGTCAAACTCCAGACAACACGCGCGATAGTCCCGTCCGCCCGCGACGTTGCCGTCCACGTCGCGCATCCCCACGATATAGACCCGGATGCGTTCGGTTTCCACAGGCGCAAACAGATGTTGAACCAGAGCCTTGGTGTTGTCCTTGACCCGCGTGCCGGGAATGTCCACCCACTTCGCGCCATCCCAGTATTGCAAGACATACTCCGTCGGGATATACATCGTCGGCGGACGCTTGCGGTTGGCGCCCCGGATTTCGATTTGGGTGGGATCGCGCCGGAAACCAAAGAACGCCTGCGCGCCGCGGATTTTTGCAGGCTTGGGGAACTGCAGGCCAAACCAGGCCCAATGCGAGCGCGGCTGAAGCGGATCGACGTAGGCGGCGTCGTTGCGCTGGTTGCTGCCGCCTGTTCCGTCGTGAATGCGTTCGAGATTGCGGATTTCCCCGACCTCGCTCTCCCCGATCGGAATAGGTTCGGTGGAGTCGCGCGTCTCGACGACCACGGCGTTGGCCTTCAGGCCGTAGATGGTCGCGGTGTGTTCGCTGTCCTTGAAAGAGGCCAGAACCGGGAAGACGTCGGGCTTGGATTCCAACTGCAAATACGGGCCATACCGGGTGGTCATGATATAGTAGTTGCCCGGGTTTCGGGCGGCATAGTCGAGGACCTGCTGCTGCGTCGTCAGGTCCGGAATATCAAGACCGGCCTCGGACTTGGCCGGGCGGATGTTGCCGCGGATGCCGGAGCGGCCATTGTTGCCCCCGAAGATCGAATACAGCGGCTTGCCCGCCTTGGCCGTGTAGGAGCGGATGAAATCGGCCGTGAACCAGTTGCAGATGATGACGGCGTCGGCGGGCAGATTCTCCGTGATCCAACGGAACGCCTGTTCTTCACACGGCTTGCTCGTGGGCGGCCAGTTGCCGAAACTCTTGGCCGTGGACAGCTGGGCCGTCACGAGCATGAAGACCAACGCGACGAGAACGCCGCGGACCAGAGTCCCCGCCCAATCCATCGGACCTGGCTGAGGTCCGGCGGGCGGCGCAGAACTGTCTTCCGCAGCGAGCGCGGTTTCATCGCGGCGCGTTCCGCGCCGGCGGCGGCGCCGCCGAAGGGTCTCACGCGTTTCGCGCATGTCGGGCGCCGTTCCGGCCTCGATGGCCGGCGCCGGCGACAGCCACGGAACCAAGGCGCTCAGCAGATCGACCAGCATGGCGACGGCCAGCGCCATCGCGAGCGAAAGGCCGTAAGCCGGCAACAACAGATATCGGTAGGTGCGTCCCGTGAACGTCCGGAACCGCACGCCCAGAATGTCGCGCGACGCCAGCGCCGGCCCGAAGACATCCTCCAGCAGCAGGCGGTTGAAATAGGTCCGGTCATCGTCATCGGGCGCAACCTCGGAAAAGCGGCGCGTCTTCGGGCGCAGGTCCACGCCCGCGAACGCCGGTTCCCCTTTGTAGAAATCCCGCTTCTCGATGATGCGATTGAGATCGGACAGCAACGCGCCCCGCAGTTCCCGGGAGACCTCCTGCGGCCCCTTGAAGGCGTCCACCATCGAGCGTGTGGCGGGCGACAGCGCCTCGCGGAAGCGCGCCATCACAGGATCGGAGGTCTTCTGCAGCCGCGCGACGACCGCTCCCGCGTCGAGCAACTCATCCTCGGCGAGCGTATCCAGGCGCATCAAGGCGGGCAGCAGAAGGAACTGAGCCGATGGTAGAAGACAGAAAATCAGCAGGAATGCGCGCGCGTCCACCCATTCGCGGGGCGGATGGCCTCCCATGCCGCGCCACAAGGGCGCCGCCCCCGGTTCTTTTGTCAGGCCATTGAGTCCCGCCGGAACCAGCAGAACCAGGACCAGCGCCAGCAATCCCCATCGGACTTTCGAGTAATACAGATAGCGCTCCACGATCTGGGCATTGTGCCAGCTGGAGAACCGGCCCACGAAACCGTAGAATCCGGTGGTCTTTCCGGCTTTTTCCGCTTCCTGTTTCGCCTCGGCCTCTTCCTTGCGGAAGACGTTCTTCATGATGTCCATGTTTTCGAGGCTGTGGGCCCGGGCGCCCGTGCGCATCGAGACGCCCGCATACGTGGACTGCCAGATCGCGATAAAGACCATGAACACCGCCACGCCCACGAGCAGTCCGCCATAGGCCTGGGTCAGATCGCTCCAAAACCGCGCAGCCGGTTCGACCGGAAGCGGAACCGAGGCGGCCGCCGGCACGCCGCCTTCGGGCGCGTCCAATCCGCCGGACGCGGGAGGGTTGGAAGTCGCGGCGGCGGCCCGGTGTTTGCGGCGAGCCAGTCGCAGGCCGCTGGCCGCGCGGCGCGCAAGGTCATACAGGCAATACGGGGCCAGAAAGACCACCGCCATGGACACCGGAATCATGTTGGACATGGCAACCAGCAACAAGAACACTCCGTAAAGAATGCCGGCGTGCAGGGAGTTGTGTCGCAAGGCCCAGACGAACGCCAGCAGGGCCACCGGCAGATAAAGCAGCGCCCAGGGCTCGCTGAAGTCCATATTGGTGCGGGTGATGTGAACGCAAAAGCCCGCGATGAAGGCCGCCGCGAGCACGCCGGCAAACCGGCGGGGCCGTCCCGGGACGAAGTAGGCGCCGAAAATGTAAAACGCCAGCGCCGACCACGCGCCGATGAAGACCGAACCGAACTTCCACAGTGTCCACGTGTCCACCCGCCCGACCATCGCCAGCAGCGCCGCGAGCACGTAGCAACCCTGAACCTCGTAGATGGGAACTTGTCCGGTCAGCCACGGTTCCCAGCGGGCGATCTGACCCTCGCGCACGATCCATTCGGTGCGCGGATAATGGCGATACGGGTCGGAATCCAGCAGGCGGTCCGGATACTTCAGCGTCATCGAGTAGCGCGTCGCGGCGGCGAAGAAAAACACCACCAGCAGCCCCAGAATCACAAACCAATGCCAGTGGCGCCATTCCCCAGCCCAATCCACACGCTTCCAGATAATCCATCCCCAGCCGGCGGCGCCCGTGGCCAGGACCATCAGGCCGAACGACCAGCCTGTGATGGGGAATCCGAACATGGCGTTGAGGAGAGAAAACAGCAGCGTGTACCAGCCCATGCCAAAGATCGGGGCGAGAAACCAGCGGTCCAGGCGCGCCGTGATGCGCTCGCGCACAATCGGCCAGCACACGACGAGCGGGTAGGCCGACACGGTCATCAGCGCCAGTGGCCACAGGATGCCCCAGAAATGAAACGGCACGTCCTTCCAGGCCTTGAGCGCTGCGTCGGACGCCGTGGCGAGTGATTTTACACTGGCAACGGACTGGACCAGGATATTCGTTGGGTCGCTCACGATGGGATTCCCTCAATCGGCGGGTGATGAATGATGGCCGTGGGCGTCTCGGGCCGGGCCTGGACGTTCTATCCCGTAATCAGAATCCATCCTGGCGGCGGCGAAACATCGGCGCCTCTGCCATAAAGCCCCGTATTCTGCGGAACGGTTTGCGTCCCGGCAAGGGGGAAAACAGCGCGCGCGTCTCCGCCTTCGGTCCCGCCTGCCGGCCCCGCGCGGTCACGCTTTGAGCAGACGGTCCCTCAGGGCGATGATATCCGGCCGGGGGTCCCCATCGGCTTTGGGGAGGTATTCAATGGAAACCGCGCCGGCGTATGCGCGTTCTCTGAGGGCGCCCAGCAGCCAGTCGAAGTCCACCGTCCCCTGGCCGAAGCGTTCGCACATTTTACCTGGCGCGGCGTCGCGCAGGTGGACGTGGGCCGCGCGATCGAGGAGGAATTCGGTTTGTGGCAGCGGAATCTGCTGCATGGCTAAGTGGCTGGGGTCGTAGGCGATGCGAAGATCGGGAAGCGCCTGCAACAGCGGCCGGATTTGATCGGGCGTCTGGAATGGCGTGTCGTAATGGGGCTCGATGAGCAGCGGGATGCCGCTGGGTCTGGCGGCGGCCAGCATTTCCTTAACAGTGGCCACCGTGTCGGCCAGCAGGGCGTCCCAGGGGCGGCCGGCCGTCTTGTAGCCGGGATAGAACGACACGGCCTGGGCGTCCAGGCGCCGGGCCAGGCGGGTCATGGCGTCAACTTCGCGAAGGCGCTGGGCGTTGACGTCGGCGTCGGCGCGCTGATGTGGATGGGCAACCGCGAGGTTGATCGCGGCGCAACGCAGATGGTGTTTGGCCAACAGGGTTTCGATCGCGGTGGCCTGTCCCTCATAATCATCGGCAACCGAGGCGGCGTTGACGTGCCCCCAAGCCTTGATGGCGATGAGATCGACGGCTTCGAAGTTGAGCCGCGCGATTTCGGCAACGGCGTCCGCGAGCGGAATCTTGAATGCGCTGGTGGAGCAGGCGATGAGCATGGGTGGGAACTCCTTTACAGTTGTCCGCTGTCGAGCATCAGTTGCAGTGGGAATCGGTCCTGTTGCAGAGGCAGGGCGATTTTGCGGCGCAGGCGGGCGGATTCATAGATGCCCATGACGACCTCGAATCCGCGCAGGGCGACCTCGCCGGACATCGGATGCGGCGCGCCCGCGCGGATCGAGCGGGCGAACAGCGCGTAGCTTTTCGCGATAAGATTGATGCCATCATCGGGCGGAAAGGCGACGGGCCTCCATTCGCCGCGGCCGCCGCCTTCGGCGCCGTCATTCTTCATCGGGACGGGTTTGTAGGCCCAATCGTCACGGCCGGCGCGCCAGCCGCCGCCTTCGGCGTCGCTGATGAACAGATTCGGGCGCGCGCTGTCGCCCGTTCGCAATAGACGGCCACGCGAGCCGAGGACTTCCCACGTCTGGTAGTGCAGGCGCTCCTCGACCATGTCGCCGAAGAACAGCTCGACGCGCGGTCCGCCGTCAATCTGCAGGACCGCCATGCCGCCGGTTTCGACGGGATGGCCATAGCGGAATCCGGGTTGGGCGGGGGGGCGTTTGGATTCTTTGGCCCGCTTGCTGAGGGCCTCGATATCGCGGTGAATCTGCCCCAGAATCCATCGGACAGGCCGGTCGCCCGTCATCCACTGGACACTATCAATGGCATGGGTTCCGTCGCTGAGGATGTCGCCCTGGCATTGGGCGCGGATGAGGCGGATTTCGCCCAGAGCGCCCGATTCGATCATGCGCCGCATGTGGGCCAGATCGGGGCCAAGGCGGCGCTGGTGATTGACGACAAGGACCGCGCCGCATTCATGGCAGGCCTGAACCATGGCGCGGGCGCCGGCCATGTCCATGGCCATGGGTTTTTCGCAATAGACGCCGCGGGCGCCGGCGCGGGCGGCTTCGATCGTCATGGGGGCGTGCGTGTCATTGGCCGTGCAGATGACAACGACTTCGGGCTTTTCGGCGGCGAGCATCGCGCGGTAGTCGGCGTAGGGTTTGACGCCGTGAGCCGTGGCGACCTTTTCAGCGTTCGCGGGGACGACGTCGCAGACCGCGGTCAACTCGAAGTCGTGGGAAGCCGCAAGAAGGCGGGCCTGATGGGCGCCCATGCCGCCGCAGCCGACCAATA
>Ga0101944_10008041_pt1 | contig 10228 bp, 8 predicted proteins | sample DewCreD2012metaG_FD_75245 | JGI IMG/M metagenome (GOLD analysis project Ga0101944, IMG submission 75245) | Hot spring sediment bacterial and archeal communities from British Columbia, Canada, to study Microbial Dark Matter (Phase II) - Dewar... ...
CGGCCCGTGGTGCTTCTCCATGCGGATCCGCAGTTCTTGCCGGGCTCGCAGGAGCCGGGATTTGGCCGCCGCTACCGTGATGCCCAGGCGCGCCGCTACGTCCGCCATGGGGAGTTCTTCCACATCGCGAAGGATAAACACATGGCGCAAAAGCGGGGGAATGCGGCGGATTTCCTGCCGCAGCACCTCTCCCACCTCCCGCCGCCCGAGTTCCTTTTCCTGCGACGGCGCCGGGCTTGGAAGGTCGAGCGTCATCGTCTCTTCGCCCACCACTGTCTCGTCTATGGAGAAGAATTTCGCGCGCCGTGTGCGCCGCAGCCGCATCAGGCACTGGTTCACCACGATGCGGGTCATCCAAGTGGTGAACTTGGCTTCGCCGTTGAACTGTCCGAGGTGCTCAAACGCCTTCCACCAGGCGTTTTGCGCCTCGTCCTCGGCGTCCGCATAGTCGCGCAGAATGGACAGCGCCAGTTTGAGCGACGTGTCGTAATGGCGCCGCATGAGTTCGGCGAACGCCCCATCGGCGCCCGCCTGGGCGGCGCGGACCAGGTCGTCATCTTGCCAGTGGGCTAGCGCAGTGCTCGGCATTCTCACCTCTGGGCGGTTGGATTCGGACAGAAGGCGGGAAGTTTCAGAATCAAAGAAATCTGTTTTAACTGGGATAAAATTCTGGCCTGGAGATTCATTGACGTTAAAATAGATGTTGTGAAGTCCGAGACCAGCAAGGCAACGATCGACCGGATCCTGTCGGTTTACGACATCGGCAAAAAACTTCAGCAACTGCGCCTGAAGAAGAAGCTCGGGTTGGTGGAACTGGGAAAGCACACCGGGCTGTCGCCGTCGCTGCTGTCGCAACTGGAAAACGGCAAGCTTGTTCCCACGCTTCCCACGCTGGCGCGCATCGCGATGGTGTTCGACGTGGGGCTTGACTATTTCTTCGCCTCCCGCCCCCGCAAGTCGCTCTTTTCCATCGTTCGCGCGGCGGAGCGTATTGTGTTTCCCGAAAGCCCGGCTGAGCCGAAGCCCTCGTACGAATTCGAGTGTCTTGCATTTTCGGTGCAGGACAAGAGCTTGCAGGCGTATTTGGCGGTGTTCCCCTGGCGTGAGCCGGGCGAGACGAGACCGCACTTTCACCCCGGCGCGGAGTTCATTTTCATGCTCGAGGGAACCTTGGTTGTTCACTGTCACGGTGAAGATTACGAATTGCGCACCGGCGACAGCGCTTACTTCGATGCCTCCGAACCCCATAGCTACCGGGGCGCGTCGCGGAAACCGGCGCGGGCAGTGGTCATCACCACGCCGCCGCGGACTTAACAGAGCCACCCGCCGCGTTATCATCGAGATTGATGAAGCGTCTGGTGGCGGCGCTGGCGGGCGCTCTGACGGTGGCGGCGCAGGAGCGCGCCACGCTGTTTGTTTCCGGTCCTTTCGAGATCTACACCACAGCGGGCGAGCGCCCCGCCCGCGAAGTTTTGAACAAGTTGGAGCAATTCCGGCACGCTTTCGGAACACTGCTGGGAAAGCCGGACGCGGTGTCGGTGTGGCCTATCCGCGTGAAAGTGGTTCGCCCGCAAAAGGACGCTCGTGCGCCGGAGTTGACTTTTAACCGTGACCACTGGGCGATGACCGTCACTTCAGCCAGCGCCATCGGAGCAAACGTGCTCCGCCAATTAGGGCTTCTCCTCCTGGAAGCCAACGCCGCGCCCATGCCGGAGTGGGTGGATCGGGGGCTGTTGGATCTCTTCTCCACGCTGGAGGTTTCCGGAACGATTGTGAACTTGGGCGCCCCGCCGGCGGAACGCAGCCGCGATTGGGCGCGGATGCACCTTTTGGCGGTTCATCCCGACTACAGCGGCAAACTGCGGGTCCTGCTGGCCAACTTACAGCGCGGCGCCGATCCCGATCCGTCATTCCGCAATGCGTTCGAAAAATCGCAAGCGGAAATTGAGAAGCAAGTCGACGCCTATCTGGCTGCGGGCAAGTTCGGCACGACCGGGCTATCAAGCAAACCGATCCAACCGGATCGGGACTTCGAAGCGCGCCCCGCTCCCGCCAAGATTCCGCCGAGCGCCGTGGACCTGCTCGAAGCGGGCGACCTTGCCGGCGCGGCGCGCGCCAATCCCCGGTGGGCTGAGCCGTTGTACCGCATGGCGCTGAAAGAAACCGATACCGAGAGGCGCCTGGCGGGCATTAAGAAGGCCATCTCGCTCGAGCCGCGCAACCGGCGCTACCGGGAGGCGCTGGTTCGCGCTATCGAAGAGAACCGGCTAGCGGCGGAGGAAGCCGAGCGGAAGCGAAAGGAGGAAGCGCGCTTGGAACTGGAGCGCCTGCGCGACGAGGCGCTGCGGCGGGTGCGTGAAGCGGAAATGCGCGCCAACGAGGGCAAGCCGCCCATCGACGAATCCAAGGTGGTTCCGTGGTGGGACGGACCGCAGCCCTCCGGCCAAGTGCAGGGCTCGCTCCAGCGGGTGGATTGCGTCGGCGGTATGCTGCGATTGGTCATTGCGCCGCCGGGAGGCAAAACGGTGCAGTTGCTCATTCGCAACCCCTCGCAGGTGGTCATCGAAGGCGGGGGGACATCCGCGCTGAACTGCGGTCCGCAGAAGCCCCCGCGCAGCATCGCCGTGAATTACTTTCCGAAACCAGACGCAAAGATGGGGACCGCCGGCGACGTCGCGGTGGTGGCGTTCAAATAGATGGGCTTCCGCCTCCCCGCCCGCTGGCTGGCTATCGCGGTGTTCGTGCTCTCTTCGGCGCTGAACTACCTTGACCGGCAAATCCTGGCCCAACTTGCCCCCGTGTTGAAGGAGGACTTCGGCCTCAGCAATCGCGACTTCGGGGTGATCCTGTCGGCATTCTCGCTGATTTACGCCTTTGCTTCGCCGCTGGCGGGGATGTTTGTGGACCGCGTGGGGTTGAATCGAGGCATCTCGCTGGCGTTGGGGTTGTGGTCGCTGGCCGGCGCAGCCACCGGGTTTACGAACGGCTTGGCGTCTCTTGTTGCGGCGCGGGGAGCGCTGGGGCTGTTTCAAGCCGCGGGCGTTCCCGCCGTGGGCAAGGCCATCAGAACCTATCTGCTGCCCAAGGAACGCGCTGTCGGGCAGGCTGTGAGCCAGCTTGGAATCAGCATAGGGGCGGCGCTGGCGCCTCCGCTTGCGACGTGGCTGGCGATCCACTTCGGCTGGAGATCCGCTTTTTGGGTCACCGGCGCGGCGGGTTTCTTTTGGATCCCGCTGTGGCTGTTGGCCGCCCGGCGCACGCCGGCTCAGCCGGACGCGGCAGCCGCGCCCAGCGGCGGTCCGGGGGAGGTCCTGCGGGACCGCAGAATCTGGCTGTACGTGGCCGCCAACATGCTTGGCATGTCCGCTTATACACTGTGGACAAACTGGACGACCATCTATCTGGTGCAGATGCACGGCTTGAAGTTGGAGGAGACGGCATGGCTGGCAGGCATCCCTCCTTTGGTGGCTCCGCTCGGAGGCTTTCTCGGCGGCTGGTTCTCGCTGCGGCTCATCCACGGCGGCGCCGCTCCGCTCAGCGCGCGGTTCCGAGCCTGCCGGCTGAGCGCCGTGGGAATGCTGATCACCGCGGCGGCGCCGCTCATGCCCTCGCCGGCGCTCGCCACCAGCGTCATTAGCGTAAGCTTCCTGTTCGCCAGCGCTTTCAGCGTGAACCTTTACGCCATGCCGCTCGATGCTTTTCGCGCCGAGCGCGCGGCGTTCGGCGTATCCATGCTGACCGGAGCCTATGGAGCCATGCAGACCGTGGCCTCCCCGCTGATTGGCCAACTGGTGGACCGCTGGGGCTTCCAGCCTGTATGCACGCTGGCGGCGCTGTTGCCGCTGGCCGGCGTCCTCATACTGCGAACGGCGGAGGTGAAAAGGTGAGCCTCTCCGGACTGAAGCGGCTTTATTTTCGCTTGCGGGGCAAGGATCCACGGGGATTGGTGGTCACATTCCTCAGTGGCCGTTCGGAGGCGGCGGAAAAGATGCTGGCCGAGGTAAGAGAGATTCTGCCGGAGTACCGCCAGGTCACGGCCGGGCTGCCCGGTTCAGGCGCGGAAGTGGTCTTCGAGCCCGCAAGCGCCGGGGAGTTGTTCCTCAAGCTGCGGCGGCGATTCCGCCAGGAGCGGGTGGTGATGGCGCCGGTTCTGTTCGACGGAACTCCGGAGTGCCGGGCCTTGCGCCTGGCGGCCTTCTTACTGGCGCCCACACGCATTCTGGCGTACAACCATCGTCTGGAGCGGCATCATCTTCAGCTTTCCACGGCCATCGCCTCATGGCTCTTTTGGCGCGGCGTCCCGGTGGACCGGATCTATTTGAGGCCCTGGAAGCGGCCCGCGCGCCACGCCTCGCTCCTGGTGTTGGAAGGCAGAGCGCTCAACCCGGAACGGCCGCGCGTGGCGGTGGTCACGCCCTATTTTCCCTATCCGCTCTCGCACGGCGGGGCGGTCCGGATTTTCCATTTGCTCCGCGAGGCGGCCCGGGAATTCGATATCTTCCTCTTCGCCATCACCGAGCATCGCGACGAGCCGGAATATCAGCCCGTTCTGGACTTCTGCGCACGCGCCGTGCTGGCGTCCAAGCCCGCTTACCGCGAGCCGCGGTGGTCCTCCTTGGCTCCGCCCGAAGTCCGTGAATATGACTTGCCTGAGCTCCGCCGGGCGATTCGGGAAACCATGCGGGACTTCGATATCCGCCTGCTGCAAGCGGAATACACCATGCTGGCTTCCTACGGAGGACAGCTTTTGGTGGAACACGACGTTACCTTCGATTTGTACTCGCAGATTCACATGCGGGAAGGCTCCCTCCGCTCGTGGTGGGACCTGTGGAGGTGGCGGCGGTTCGAGCGCCGCGCGGTGCGGCGCTATCCGCGCGTGGTGGTGATGTCGGAAAAAGACGCGAATCTTCTGGGCGCCCCGAATGCGGTGGTGATTCCCAACGGCGTGGACCTCGAGCGGTTTCGGCCCACGCCGGAGCTTCCGGGCGAGCGGCTGCTCTTCGTCGGATCATTCCGGCACTTCCCGAATATTCAAGCCTTCCGGTTCTTCATGGACGAAATCTGGGAACGGGTGGCGGCCCGGCGGCCCCAAGCCACCCTCACGGTGGTCGGCGGGCCGGACCATCTGCTGCACTGGGACTTGCACACCAACGGACTGCCCATGCCGTCGCATCCGCGCGTGCAGGTGCTAGGCTTCGTGCGTGACGTCCGGCCTCTGTATGAAGCGGCCAACCTGGTGGTTGTGCCCACCATCGTTTCGGCCGGCACCAACCTCAAGGTGCTGGAGGCGATGGCCATGGAGAGGGCGGTCGTTTCCACGCCCTCGGGCTGCGCGGGCCTTGGGTTGGAGCACGGCCGCAGCGCTTGGGTGGCGGAAACCGCGGAGGATTTCGCCTCGGGAGTCGTGGGGCTGTTGGAAGACCCCACGCGGAGGGCGTCGATCGCCGCCGAAGCCCGCCGCCTGGCGGTGGAACGTTACGGCTGGCGCCAGATCGGCCGCCGGCAAGCGGAACTTTGGCGGGAGCTGCTCGATGCCTGAGGACTTCTCGGTGCGCCCCGGCGCACCGAAAAACGCCGAATCAATCCGCCGCGTACAAGCTCAGGCGCCGGAGGCATCGCAGTGGCAGCCTGAACAGTACTTCGAGCACCATGTTCTGGTGGCCGAACGGGAGCGGAGCGTAATTGGGTTCCTGGTGTGGCGCGACACGGCCCCCGGAGAATACGAAATCCTCAATCTTGCCGTCTCTCCCGCGGAGCGCCGGCGGGGCGTGGGAAGAGCTCTGTTGCGGGAGGCGCTGGAGCGCTGCCGGGGAGCCGTCTATTTGGAAGTCCGCGCTTCGAACAGCGCCGCCAGGGCCTTTTACGCAAGTTCCGGTTTCATTACCCTGGGGCGCCGGACTCGGTATTACTCCCATCCGGTCGAAGATGCAGTTGTCATGAAGTTTCATTCATGTTAATGTCAAATCGACGGAAGGAACTCCGACGTTCCGGCCGTCAAACTGGACGATGGTAGTACGGAATACCTACCGAGCCACCTCGCCGGCCAACGAGACTGGGCGAGGAGCCCTCACCGAGGAGGCCCCCTCTATGGAAAAAACCTTCGAAGAACTCAAGGCGCATCTGATGGCGACTGATGAAGAATTTCGCCGTCTGGCCAATCAACATGCGGAGTATAAGAGACTCGTGGACCAATTGGAATCCCGGCCGCATTTAACGGAGCAAGAGAAACTGGAAGAGATCAGGCTGAAGAAACTTAAGCTCCGGCTGAAAGACCAGATGAGCGAAATCATGAGCCGTTACCGCCAGCAAACTGTATAGCCGTCGGGTGCGCCAGATTCACTCGGCAGTTCCGAGCCCGTTCCGGACATTCCGGGGCGGGCTCAAGTTTTTTGGGGCTACCGGACGATGCGCAAAAGGTTGGAGAAGTCGTCGGTCCAGGTGCGGAAGCCGGGAACCCGGGCAAGGCGCTGTTCTTCGCCCAAGTTGCGAGGCGGTTGAGCGCCGCTCGAAGGATCCCAAATGATCACCCATTCGACCGAGTTGCAAAGCGTCTCCTCCGGGTCGGGCACGAAATAATGGTAATAGCCTTCGAGGCCGAGATCCGCCGCGGCGCCCGCGAGCACAGGCTTCATGTCCAGGTACTTGTTCGTGATGTTGACCGCCAGCACGCCGTCTTGTCGCAGGTGCTTGCGGTACAAGCGGATCGCCTCGCGCGTAATCAAGTGGACAGGCACTGAATCGCCGGAGAAAGCGTCCATCACCAGGATGTCGAAGTTTTGCGGCGGATCATACTCCAGAGCCAAGCGCCCGTCGCCGAGCACATGTTCGACCTGGGCCGGAGTTTGCCGAAGGAAGTAGAAGTGGTCCCTGGCGGCGTCCACCACCAACGGGTTGATTTCGTAAATGCGGATGACGTCGGCCGGGCGTCCGTACGCCAGCAGGTTGCCGCAGCCTAACCCCAGAATGCCGATGCGCCTTGGCCTCCCGGCGGCGTGATGCCGCATCACTTGTCCCACGGCCGTTTCCGGGCAGAAGTAGCTGATCGGCATCATGCGATGTTCCGGCGCCAGGAGTTGCTCGCCGTGGTTGATGACGCCATGCACCAGCACCCGGCGCGTGCCGTAACCGTCGCCATAATCGGCATCGCGGATGCGGATTTGGCTGTAAAAATTCCTCTCCACGACGTGATAATCGCGCAGCGCAAGCCGGATCCCCGCCACGAGCGTTCCGCCATAGCCGAGCAAGCCGAGAACCAAGAAACCGGCCAGCAGCTTCCCTGCCCGGGTCCGCAGGTAGGAAGGGTATTCAAGAAAGGTCACCGCCACCGCCAATGTGGCGCAGAGCATGAGTCCGATGGGAAACTCGTAGTCCCAGCGGAACAGATTGGGCGCCACCAGCGCTACGAACAATCCGCCCAGGGCGCCGCCGGTGGACAGCATCAGGTAGAAGGTTGTGAGGTAGCGGGGGTTGGGCTTGCGGGCGGCAAGCTCGCCGTGGCAGAACATCGCGAAGAGAAACAAGGAAGCGCAAGCGACGCCGATAATCACCGGCACGGAGAGTTCCACATGAGTGGGCCACAGGAAACGCGCCATCATGCCCAAGGGCGGAATCAACCAAGGCAGAAAGAATGAACGGTTGTACAAGCGCGGAAACTCGAACGCCAGGATAAAGGTCAGCAGGTAAATCGACAGCGGCAGCACCCATAAGAACGGAACAGCCGCCACGTCCTGGGTCAGATACGTTGTTGTGGAGAGCAACAGCGCCGAAGGGCAAGCCGCCAGAAGCAGCCACAGAACCTTCTGAAACATCGCCGGACGGCTGTAGTTGTTGCCGTTTTGCCAGGAGGCGGAAGGAGTAACGAATGTCCCCCGGGTGCTGCGCCATGCCGTCGTGGCGCAGAACGCCACGAAAAGGGCGAACGCCCCGGACCACGCCAGAGCTTGGCTGCGTGTCGCCAGATTCGGTTCGACAAGCACCGGATACGCCAACAAACCCGCCAGTGAGGCGAAGTTGGAGAGGGCGAACAGCCGGTAGGGCGTGGCGCCTTCGTGCGTGCGGGCATACCAGCTTTGGATCAGCGGGCTGGTAGTGGCCAGCAGGAAGTAAGGAAGTCCCACCGTGGCGGCGAGCAGCCCCAGGATGCGCCACGAGGGGTTCTCGCCGGCTAACGGCTTCCATGCGGGGTCCGGAATGATGGGCAGCAGCAGCAGGCTCACGCCCAACAGCGATGAATGGACGATCGCCTGCCGCAATGGCGAGAGCTTTTCATGCAGCCAGTGGGCGTAAAGATACCCTCCGAGGAGCGCCGTCTGGAAAAACAGCATGCAGGTGCTCCATACGGAAGAGGAGCCGCCGAACCAGGGAAGGATCATCTTGGCGATCAGCGGTTGGATCTGGAACAGGAGGAACGCGGAGAGAAAGACGGTGGCAGCGTAGAAAATCATTTTTCAGGTTCGCAAACCCGCAATTATACCCGGGTTGCAGCGGTGTGCTCGCATGCTCAGGGGCCGGACTCGCGCGGAATAAGCCGGATCATGCTCACATTGACGGATAGCGTCCGGTCGTCGGAGGGGATCCTCCAAACCGGCGCAGCCGAGATGTCGATCTTGTATTCCGGGCTGTCTGGCAGGTCGGTTTCAATTACAAAGAGTCCGGTGCGAGTCAGAGTCCAAGACCCCAACTTCAAACCGTTCGCGACAATCTCGACCCACACGTGCCCTTGCGTTTCGATGGCTTGCGGCGGCACATACCCGCGAACCCGCAACCGCTGGGGAAGAGGGCTGACTCTCGACAGCCGCGCTGAGGCGGATTTGCCCATCCAACGGTACTTGTTGCCGAATACCCCCTCTACTTCGTACCAGCCGTCCAGCAGCTTGCGCTCGTGATTGGCCAGCGAAAAATCGATGACGTCGTCCCGGTCGCCGGGGTAAAGTTCCTTGCGCTCATCGGAGGGCAGCAAGTTGAATACTCCCCCCTCGTTCGGCGCCTGGTAACCGCATTCGCAGCGCAGGGCGTCGCCATCGGCGCGGCTCAATCCCGAATGGCAGTCCGGGCAGCGCAACAGTGATTCAAACCGGTCGGTCTGGAAGGGTTCCGTAAACCCTTGCCCCGCCTTGCGGCAAACCGCAGCCAAAGTGCCGCCGAGTAACCGCCCCGCTCCGGAAACGGAACGGGCGGGGTGCATTCTTATCGCCAGTCTCTTAACGACCCTTTCTCCCCAGCCGCGCTCGGGCACAAAAATCTCCGCTTCATAATCCACGAAGTGCCGGTTGATCAATGCCCGCCAGGAATCGAGGTTCATGGAGTGGTTCTGGCGGATGCCAAAACTCTCCTCTTGCTGCGCGCCTATGACGTCCCGCACCAGATAGCCCAGCAATCCCCACTCATACAGCTTGCGCTCCCAAGGCTTCATGCTGTCCCAATAAGGGCAGCGATACAGCCCCAGGGTCAACAGGCGCCGCAGCGGCTCTTCTGCAAACAGGAATATGCCGCCCGGCGCGAGCACCCGCACCACTTCCCGGAACACCTGGTCGATATCCATGAACTGGCTCAGCATCTGATAAGCCAGCACCATCCGCACGCTGCCGTCGCGAAAGGGCAGGTGGAGGGCATCGCCCGCAATTCGCACGGGCGACTTGGACCAGTTCCAGCGCCCCAGCAAATCCGCTCCGTAGCGCAGCGAATCCGCCGAGATGTCCAGCGCAAATCCTTCCGCGCCGAACTCGTTGCACAGCATGTAGCTGGTGTGCCCGGCATTGGCGCCGATTTCAAGGAAGGGCGACATCGGTCCAATGAAATCCGCGTGGCGCCGGATGAAATCCGCCCTGCGGACGTTCTCCTCGGCATAGGCGGCGATGGCGCGTTCGGGCTGTCCCATCGAAGCGAAGCTGTGGAATTCCACCTCGGCTCTTTTCACCGACAGGGACTGCGCTTCCATGGCTAAATCATCTCCGGCGGGCGTTGGAGCTTTCGGCGCCGTGCGCTCCGCACCATGGGACAAAATAAACGATTCATTGGGGATCGACTAGAGTAACTCCTTTAATTGTAACTGGGTCAGGTCTGGAACGAGCAGGTCCGGACGGCACGCGGCAAGCTCCGCCGCGCTGGAAAGACCCGTCGCCACCGCAATCGACCTGATTCCATTGCGCTGCGCGGCGCGGATATCGTTTTCGTGGTCGCCGATGAGAGCTATGCGGCTCGAGGAAACGATCCAACCCTCCCGGCGGGC
>Ga0101944_10005086_pt2 | contig 10226 bp, 3 predicted proteins | sample DewCreD2012metaG_FD_75245 | JGI IMG/M metagenome (GOLD analysis project Ga0101944, IMG submission 75245) | Hot spring sediment bacterial and archeal communities from British Columbia, Canada, to study Microbial Dark Matter (Phase II) - Dewar... ...
TTTGCTGGTGACCAGCAACACGGTTTTCCAGGTGGACACGGCGTTCACCAACGGCAGCGCGGGCACGGTGACGAACATCATTGACGGGCTTTCTTCAGGGCTCGTGATCACTAACTCCGCCGGCACGGCGTTTGGGATTCACGCCTCGGCGACCGGCGACAAGGGCCTCAACATCGTCTTTCGGTCGGCGCCGACGGCCATGATGCCGAGCTCGCCTGCCAGCGCGTCCGGAGTTTTCTATGGGTTCAAGTGGGCGGGGAATCACACGAATGAACTGGCAACCATGCAGACCGACGGGCGTTTAAGCTGGGACGACACCACGCACCTTCCGGCGCGCTTCAGCGGGGCCATGAGCATCTTTTACGACCCTCCCAGCGGGCCGGGCGGGAACACGGACGCCACCTATATTGGCTGCTATGTGACTCGGGTCCAGACGGTCATCGAGTTCCGATGATCGAGCGCAGTCAGGCGCCGGATGTTTCGGGCCGTTGCCCGCCACGAGAGGTGAAGGGCGATTGAGGGCGAGCCGTCGGACGAACAGGAAGGGCGGCAAGCCGATGGGGCTGACGCGGGGCACGGTCTTCCACTGGAGCAACTTCCGATGGCTGAGATGGTTCGAAACGCGGCGTCACTGGTAATATTGTATTGAGTGTTGATTTATGAGGCATAAAACTATAATCTATGGCGGTTTTGCGGCCATAGGGAGCCTAGGGGTGCAGATTCTTCAGGGGGAGGCTATATCCGTCATGGAAGACACGCTAAAGCATGTGCGGCGTCGCGGCGTGCGGTCCAAATCGCGCGGGACGCGGCGGGGGACGAGAACGATTGCCCTGGCTGCGCTCGTCGGGGCGGGTCGGCTCACGCTTGCCACGGCGCAAACGTCCGTCTGGACCGGCGCCGGCATTGATGACAACTGGAGCACGGGGGAAAACTGGCTGGGCGGGGTCCCCCCCGGGAATCCGACAACGGAGACCGTGGTCTTTGCCAGCGCGGACAGCGGCAACAGGAGTATCGTGGACGCGGACTGGACGATTGGCGAGTTGCTCTATAGCGAAATCGTTCACACGATGGACTTGGCCGGAAACACACTCCAGGTGGCCAGCAATGTGGCCGTGGCCTCAGGCTACCTGCCCAAGCATAGTGCGACAGTGACGTGGACGAACGGCGGCGTTACCGTCGGCTCGGCCGAAGGCCGGGGCGCGTGGCTGATCGGGGCTAACTCCGGCAGCGTTGCGCTCACCGGCATGCAGGCGCTGGCCGGCGTGACGACAACCGGCCTGGTGGCACTGGTCAACATCGGCTTTCAGACGACTGCGGGGGGGACGGCCAACGGCACTCTGGACGTGCGCAACGGCGCGAGACTGGCGCTGGGCAGCGAGAACAACCGGCCGCAAATCTCTCTCGGGTATGCCGGCGCGGATGGAAACGGCGCAGCCGCCAGCGGCACGCTGAACGCCACGAATGGAAACGTGGAGCTCTGCGCCGCGGACATCTACCTGGGCAGACGCCACGGCAACTACTCGGCAAACGCCGTCGGGATTCTGAACTGGAACCAGGCGGCGCCGATCGCTGCCCACAACATCTACGTGGCTTACGGCCCGGACACGCGCGGGCAAATCCTTGTTCCTGTCGGCGGTGTCCTGACCCTGGGGAGCGATTCCGAGCCGGTGACCAATCTCTGGATCGGCAGCCTAACCAACAATTTCAACACGTACAGCGCCAGCGGAACTCTGGACGCGGAGCGGGCCGCGGTCAGCGGGTATGTGCTGGATTTGCGGGTCGGCTGCAAGACGTCCGGCGGCAGCAGCAAGGCTTTGGGAATCATGAAGAGCGGGCCCGGCGGGACGCTGACGATCGGAAACGCCCTGACGCCCGCCTTCGCACAAATCGGTTACAGCGACAGCACGAGCGCCAGTTCGGCATCCGGAACGAATATCCTCAACGGAGGAACATGGCGGGTGATCGGCGGGGAACTGGCCGTCGGACGAAAGGACGGGAACAACAGCTCCGGCGTCTATGGGACGTTTCTGTTGACGAACGACTTCACGTTGTCGGTGGGCACACCGGCCAATCCCTCCGCGTTCCAGATAGGGTATAATCGCAATGCCTTGCAACAAGGCACCGTCTCCGGGGTGGTGCTGGCGGGCGGCGGCGGCACGCTGACGGCGAACCTGACCGAATGGAACGTGGGGTATCGCGTCGTGGACAACCTCACACCTGTCACGGAAGGCAAGGCGCTGCTGGCCGGCCTGAGCCGTTTCGACGTGGCCGCGACCGCAGTCCGCGTGGGCGTGGGTCGCGCGGCCAGGGGCCTCATGGCCCTGGGTCCCGGCCGGATGCTCGTGAATGATCTGACGATCAATGACGGCAAAGCGGGATCGGAGGCCAAGCTGGAAACGACCGACACGCAGATCCTCGCGCAGCAGGCGCTCAGCGTCGGCGCCTATGGGTCCGTAACGGTGCACGTCAGCCGCGCGGAAAGCGGACTGACCCTGGCGAACCCGGCTGATGACGCCCTGCGCGTGGACTGGCAGTCCACCATTGACGCTGGCCGCGGTCTGACGCTGGTCTTCCATTCACCGCTCGGCGGGGGAGGGACCTATTATGGACTCAAATGGGCCGGGAACCACGTGGATCAGATCAAGGCCCTTCTGGGGGCGGATGGACAGAACGGCACCCTCGACGGCGATCGCTTGAGGTGGGACGACACGACCTACCTGAGTTCTCCGGGTTTGGTGGATATTGTGTTCGATGGGGCAAACACGTATGTCGGCTTTTGCGTCAACCAAGGCGCAATGCTGGTCGTCAAGTAGGGCCGTGCGCGGGCAGTGGAACAGGGGGAACAGTCGTGGAAGGCAAGTCGAAACTTACGAGAGCGGGGAAGGGGCTGCCCATCTCCCGTGGCCGACGGTGGCCGACGCGCGAGGGGAAGGCCGCGTTCGCGGTGTTTGCCGGTTGTCTGTCGTTGGCGGCGGGACAAACGTCCCAATGGACCGGGGCGGGTAGCGACGAGCGATGGAGCACGCCGGACAACTGGTCCACTGCGCCGGCCAACCCGACGGCGAACGCCGTCGTCTTCGACACGCTGGACGGCGGCAACCGAAGCGTGGTGGACGCGGACTGGACCGTGGGGTCGTTGTCATACCGTCAGATCGCGCACACCACGGACCTGGGCGGGAACCGTCTGCAGGTGAACGGTGACGTAGCGGTGGCCGCAGGCAACTTGGCGAGCCACACGGCCACGGCCATCTGGACCAACGGCACGCTGACCATCGGCGCGCCGGGCAGCCTCCAGCGCTGGCTCATTGCGTCAAACTCGGCCAACGTAACGCTCGCCGGCACCCAAATGCTGGCCGGCGTCACGGTCACGGGCTTCGTGTCGGAGGTCAACCTCGGCTACAAGACGACCGGGGATGGAACGGCCACCGGCACGCTGAGCGTCCTGGAAGGCGCGAAGCTCGTGCTGGGCAGCGCGGCGGAGCCGGCGGCGATCCGCGTTGCCTACAACACGGCCGCACACAATAACGCGCGCGCCTACGCGGCGCTGAACGCCGTGACCGGCACGGTCGCAATCCATGCCTCCGACCTGTACGTGGCCTGCCGGGCGGGGAACAACACCGGGAGCACCGTCGGGACGCTGAACTGGAACCAGAACACGCCGATTGATGCCGACAACGTCTATGTTGGCTACGGTGCGGCGGCCAACGGCAAGGTTCTGGTGCCCCCGGGCGGCGTGATTCGGTTGGGAGACGAATCCGACCCGGTGACGAATCTGTGGGTCGGCTACTATCCTCCCGGCGCGAACGCGGACGTGGAAGGGGCGCTGGCGGCGGAAGCGGCAGCCGTGGGCGGCGCCATCCTGGATCTGCGCGTTGGATATCGGACGGCCAATCAGGGCACCAGCAGGGGGACCGTCGTCATGGGGGCGGGCACCGACTTCACGGTCGGCGGCGCGGCCGGTTCCGGCCTGGCCTATGTGGGTTATAACGCGAGCGTGAATGGCTCAACGGCGACGGGGCGGCTGGAGCTGGTTGACGGGCGGCTGACACTGCTGGTCAGCGAGTTTAGCGTTGGTCGGCAGGACAACAACAGCGGCAGCGCCTCCGGAACCGTCATCCTCTCCAACGCCGCGCAGCTCGTGGTGGGTTCCGCCGCGTTTCCGGGAGCGCTGAACGTGGGTTACAATCGGAACAGCGGAGGCCAGGGCGATGCGTCCGGCTCGATTTTGGCGTCGGGCGACGGCGCGGCGTTGGATGCGAATCTGAGCGAATGGAACATGGGCTATCACACGGCGGCGAGCGGCAGCGGCGCCGATGGGAGACTGCTATTGGCGGGGCTGAGCAGCCTGAATGTTACGGCGACGGTTGTACGAGTCGGGGTCGGGCAGGCGGCGGTCGGCTGGATGGAGTTGGGTCCGGGGACGGTGCGCGCGGGTGTGGTGACGAACAACAACGGCATCACAGGCGGCGGCGGATCGATGGTTCTGAGCAACACCGTCTTCCAGGTGGACACGGCGTTCACCAACGGCAGCGCGGGGACGGTGACGAGCATCGTGGCGGGTGTTTCGTCGGGCCTGGCAATCGCCAACTCCGCCGGCGGAGCGTTTGGGATTCATGCCTCGGCGACGATTGCCGGCGGCAAGGGGCTGGACATCGTCTTCCGGTCGGCGCCGACCGGCGGCGGGCCGTGCGACGCCGCCGGCGCCACCAACGTGTTCTACGCCTTCAAGTGGGCCGGCAACCACACGAACGAGCTCTTGGCGCTGCTCGGCACGAATCGGATCAACGGCGGCACGCTGGACGGCGATGTGCTGCATTGGGACGACACGACCTACCTGGCCTCTCCGTTCAGCGGGGCGATGGGCATCTTCTATGACCCGCCCAGCGGGCCGGGGTTGGGTACGGATGCCACCTACATCGGCTGTTATGTGGGGGCGATTTCGGATGTGGTCTGGAGCGGAGGCGGAACGGATGACAACTGGAGCACTGACGGCAACTGGCAGGGCGGCGTCGCGCCGGCCAACCCCATGCTGGGGCAGGTGTTCTTCAGTGGGTTGGATTCCGGCAACGCCAGCGTGGTGGACGCGGATTGGACGATTGGCACGCTTGTCTACTCCAACATCACGCACACCACCGACTTGAACGGCGGCAGCCGCCTGACCGTGGACAACGGACTCGCCATCGGCGTGGGGGATGCGGCGGCGTCGGCCACGGTGGTCTGGACCAACGGCGGCGCGGTGCTGGGCGGCTCGGGAAACTGGCGCATCGGGGAGCACACCGGCAATGCTGCGGGCGACGTCGTGACGGGAGAGCTGGGGCTCGCGGGGGTCGCGGTGACGGCCAACGTGACGCGCCTGTCGGTTGGGTGCAAGACCACGGGCGCCGGGGCGGCGGTGGGCGAACTGCACGTGGGCGGCGCGAGCGGACTGGCGCTGGGCGCGGGCGCGCGGCTGGACGTGGGCCGCAACGACGCGGACGACGCGGACGCGGCGGGCAGCGGCTTGCTGAGCGTCGCGGGGGCGCTGGAAGCCGCCGGCTTGAGCGAACTTAATGTGGGCTATCAGGCGGCAGCCTCGGGCGCGGCCACGGGCACGCTCGCTTTGGCCTCCGCGGCCGGTCTGGCTCTAAAAGCTTCCACGGTGCGCATTGGCGTGGGCGCCAACGCGGCCGGAACCGCGATGTTGGGGGCGCAGGCGGTGACGGCTGGCGTGGTGACGGTGAATAACGGCGCGGCCGGTTCCGCGGGACTGTTGCGGATGAGCGGAACGGTGTTCCGGGTGGAGGGGGCGCTCAACATCGGGGCGAACGGCACGGTGACGAACTGGATTGACCAGCCGTTCGGGGGATTCCTCATCGCCAACCCGTCGAGCGCGGCCCTGACGAGCGCTACGAACGCGACAGTGGCCGCTGGACGCGGGCTGGACCTCGTCTTTCTGTCCGAACCCGCGGGATTGGTTCCCGTGGATGTCGCCGTGGCCACAGGCATCTATTATGGCTTCAAGTGGGCGGGCAACCACACCAACGAATTGAAGAACTTGCTGGGCACGGACAGGCTTAACGGCACGTTGGACGGCGACGTGCTGCGCTGGGACGATACGACGCATTTGTCCGCCTTCAATGGGGCCATGAGCATCTTCTACGACCCGCCCACGGGCGCCGGACTGAAATCCGACGCTACGTACATCGGCTGCTACGCGGGCTTGGCGAATCCGCCGACCGTGACCTGGAGCGGCGCGGGCGGCGACGACAAGTGGAGCACGGCCCTCAACTGGGTCGGCAAGCGTTCGCCCGCGAATCCGGCGGACGCGACGATCGTTTTCGGAGTCCTCGACTCCGGCAACGCCAGCGTGGTGGACGCGGACTGGAGCGTCGGCGGGCTGCTGTACAGCAACATCGCGCACACCACGGACCTGAATGGAAGCCGCCGGCTTGCCGTGGCGTCGAACGTCACCGTCTCCGCCGGGGCGCTCGCGCAGACCGCCACGGCGACCTGGACCAACGGCGGCCACGTGACGATCGGGACTCCCGCCAATCCAGGCGCGCTTGTCGTCGGCCGAAATTCCGGCGTCAACGGCACGGTCACCGGAGCGTTGAGCCTGGCGCAGGTCTCGGTTACCGGGCATTTGGCGGAAGTTTTTATCGGCGACAAACTCGGCGCGACGCCCGGCGCTGGCAAAGGCCGACTGAGCGTCGGCGCCGGCGCCGCGCTGGCGTTGGGCAGCTCCGCGCAACCCTGCCGGGAAATCAACCTTGCGCAGGTTAGCCAGGGCGACAATAGCGCCACGGCGGAAGGGATCTTCGACGCAACCAACGGGAGCGTGGAACTGCATGCGGAAAACCTGTACATCGCCCGCAAGACAATCAACCAGAGCGGCAAGACGTTGGGGCTGTTGCGGTGGAATCAGGCCGCGCCTTTGATGGCCGGCAATGTTTACGTCGCCATCGGGGCGGGTAGTCAGGGGTTGCTCGAAGCGCCCGCGGGCGGCACGCTGACGCTGGGCACGGCGGACCAGGCGGTTTCGAATTTCTGGATCGGGACATACGACGCCGGCATCTCGGCCGGCTGCAGTGGCGAGGTGGACTGCGTGTCAGCGGCGCTGGGGGGGTACGTTCAGGATCTGCGGGTGAGCTACCGCACGGCCACGGCGGCCGGAGGAACGAGCTACGGGACGCTGAAGATGGGACCCGGCAGCGATCTCACCGTCGCGGGCCCGCTGGCGGCCGTTGGACTCAATCAAGCTCCCAATGTCAGCGCGGTCGAGGGCTCGCTGACGCTGAACGCCGCGACGCTGACGCTGGACGTTGCCGAGGCGGTCATCGGCCGCGCCGCCGGCAGCGGAACCGCGCGGGGAACGCTTGACGTGGGCGCGGGGTCGGAACTGATCGTGGGCGATCCGGCGCGTCGCGCGGCGTTGGCGGTGGGCCATCTCGCCTCGGGCAACGGCACGGGCGATGGCGAGCTGCGGGCCACCAACGGCGTCGTCCAACTCTTGGTGAGCGATTTCAGCGTGGGGTGGAACGAGGTAGCGGCATCCGGAGAGGCAAGCGGAACGGTATACTGGAACCAGACGACGACCAACAGGATCGGAAATTTCTACCTCGGCCGCGGACGTCAAGGCACGGGACGGCTGGAAGTGCCGGCGGGCGGGCGCTTCGTTGTCGGCGCCGCCGACGATCCCGTCAGTCGCTTGTGGGTCGGCGCGCATGAAGTCGCCAACGCCAGCACGGCCAACGGCACCCTGGATGCCGGCGCCGCGGGCATCGGGGGCACGGTTCAGGAATTCCGGGTCGGCTACAAGTCGCGGGACAATGGCACGGCCGAGGGCGCCGTGCTGCTGGGGCCGACGACAGCGTTGACGGTGGGTCGTGTGGGCAATCCGGGACTGCTGGCCGTGGGCTACAGCACCAGCGCCAACAGTTCGACGGCGCGGGGCAGCCTCACGCTGGACGGCGGCCGCTTGACGGCGCTCGTGAGCCAGTTCCATGTCGGGCACAAGACGGCCAACAACGCCGCGGCCAACGGCGCGTTCCTGATGGCCAACGGCGCCGAGGTTGCGCTCGGCACGGCCGTCGAGCGGGCCGCCTTGCGAGTCGGTTACAACCTCAATCCGCTCGGGGCTGGTTCGGCCACCGGAACCTTCGGCGCCACCAACGGCGGCAGCCTGACCGGATGGCTGAGCGCCTGGGATGTCGGAGTGAACGATCCCGCGATTGTGACGGCTCAGTCCCGGACCGAAGGGACGTTGGAACTGGGGGCGCTCGCGGCGCTCGAGGTGAACGCGGGCTGGTTGCGGGTCGGCGCGGGGTCGAACGCCGTGGGCGTCGCGCGCCTGGGAGCGGGCACGCTCACGGTTGACGAACTGACGATCAACGATGGCAAGACGAATTCCCGCGGCAGTCTGGAAACCGAAGCTACGCAGATGCTCGTGGAGCACACGGTTTCCCTGGGGGCCTACGGCGCCGCGACCGTTCACGTGGGGCGGGCGGGGTGCGGACTGACTCTGCTCGACCACTCGGACGACGCCTTGCGCGTGGATGCCCAGTCCACGATCGCCGTCGGCCGGGGCCTCACACTGATCTTCCATCCGCCGACCGGCGGAAGCGGGGTTTTCTACGGCTTGAAATGGGCGGGCAACCACGTCGAGCAGCTCAGGGACCTGCTGGGCGCGGACCGAACGAACGGCACGCTCGACGGGGATCGGTTGCGGTGGGACGACGCGACGTATCTGAATATGCCGGGCGCCGTGCAGATTTTCTACGACGGCTCGGCGACGTACATCGGTTATTATGCGATGCGCGGGGCCGTTATAACGGTAAGATAATTGCCGGGGGTTCGACTGACCCGTTCGGATGGGATACGCAGAAGCGGACGAACATCGAACCCGGAACGTGGAACAGCCAACGTCGGAGTTCGGAAGTCTGACGTTCGATGTTCGGCGTTCGTTCGGGTGCGGGCGCAAGCCCGCCTTGGGAAGCCCCCTGGCGGTTGCGGCCGGGGAAGGGCAGGGGAAGGCGGCTGGGAATGGATGCTAAGATTGGCGGGAGCGGAGAGGCGTTGTCCGTCGGCGACGCGGTTTTGCGGCCGGTCGTGCGCGACGGACACCTGTGGAGTTTGGGCGACGTGCGAGTGCGGGGCGTTCCGCTGCGGAACCCCGCCGCCCGTTTTCTGCCGTGGTTCGACACTTATGAGGGCGATACGTTCCGGCGCTTCGAGTTCCGCGGCGTCTCCCGCCGCGGCGGGGAACTGGTCGTGCACACCCAGGCCCTCAGCGATCCGGACGCGATGTTCCGCGAGCGCCGCGACACCTCCGGCGACCCCTGCTTTCGGGACGCCAGCTGGGATGCGCCGCCCCAGCGCGCGGAGTTCCGGATTGTGTTCGCGCCGGCGGCGGCGGAGATCGACGGCCGTGCCTTCACGGGTTTCAAGTACTGGTTCGAGTACGAGAGCGCCCGCCTGCCGATTCATCGCCTCCTGGACCGGCAGACGTGGGAAATCGGCGGCAACCTGGACGACGTGACGCTGTGCCTGCGGCATTGGCTGATCCCGCCGCGGCAGCGGGTAAGGCGCGGAACCGAATATTCGACGGCCCTGCTGGTGAAGCAGTTCGGCGCCATGCCGGGCAACATGTGGAGCCGCTGGACCGTTTTGCCGCCGTTCGACATGCAATACGGCGCCGCGGGCGTGCTGCTGGCCTGGTTCGACCGCGTCTCGCTGATCCGCACGACCGTGGAGTCGCAGCGCGGGGAGGACGCCATCCGCATTCTGGATTTGCATCTTTTCGAACAGGCCGCGCGCGTTTGCACCAATCCGAAAACCGTCTTGTGGTGCCCCGATCGTCTGGACGACGTGGATGCGCTCAACCTCTGGACGCGGGTGCAGGATCAGGAGCAGGAGAAGGCCTGCCGCCAATTCGGAATGGCGACGGAAGAGCCGCCGGCCGTCGTCCTGGCCCACAACGCCTGGGTCAACGTGCGGTTCGATCGGACCTACGAGCGGGTCATTGATGTGGCCGGAGAGTTCGGGGCGGACTACGTCTTTATCGATTCCGTTTGGGAGAGCCAGCAGGCCTTCCGGGAGCGCCTGGAAGCCGACCTCGACGGGCAGGCCGGGGCGCGAGACCCGATTTACCGCAAATTCCGGCATCTGAACATGTGCTGCACGCTGGACTACGAGGTGGCGCAAATCTACGGCGGCGAGGCCGGGTTGAAAGCCTTATGCGCGCGCGC
>Ga0101944_10008043_pt1 | contig 10226 bp, 10 predicted proteins | sample DewCreD2012metaG_FD_75245 | JGI IMG/M metagenome (GOLD analysis project Ga0101944, IMG submission 75245) | Hot spring sediment bacterial and archeal communities from British Columbia, Canada, to study Microbial Dark Matter (Phase II) - Dewar... ...
ATATATTTTGCGAACCCATATAGTTCCTGGCAAAGAGGAACAAATGAAAATACAAACGGTTTGTTCCGTCAGTATTTTCCAAAGGGATCTGATTTTGACACATATTCCGAAATAGATGTTACCTATGCCATGGAGAGTTTAAACAATAGACCCCGAAAAAGATTGGTTTTTTTACTCCCAATGAATTATTTTTTACAGAAAAGGGTTGCACTTAATTGTTGAATCTAGCTAATTTTAAAAATAAGAAATTTAAAATAGTGAAAAATGAAGGAATAAATGCTGAGGTTAATAGTGATACAATTTTTTATTTTTATCAAAATGATTCATTACTTTATGGAGAGTACAGAGGTGGAAAAATTAAATATGGCGAAATATTCGGAATAATTGACAAAAATAAAATTGATTTTTTTTATGAACAAGAAAATATTGAAAATAAAATAAGTAGAGGAAAATCAACCGATACTATAAATCTTTTGGATAATAAGAAGGAAAAGGAATTTGTATTCTCGAAGAAATATAATTAGCGCAACGGTCGCACAACAGCGGCTATGCGGTTCGGGCGGAGTACCGCCCTCTTCCAAATTGCCCTACGCTACGCTTCGGGCAACTTCGCATAGCCGCGATACGTTATATGTCATTGGTGTGCTAAATAGAAAATAGGAGGACAAAAAATGGCAAGAAGAGTTTTTTATAGTTTTTATTACAAAGAAGATAACTGGAGAGCTTCTCAAGTAAGAAACATGGGGGTAATTGAAGGTAACCAGCCTGTCTCAGACAATGATTGGGAACAAATTACAAGAGGCGGTAATGAAGCAATAAAAAGATGGATAAATGAGCAACTTATAGGTACCTCGTGTACGATAGTCCTTATCGGTCAAAACACAGCTGGTAGAAAATGGATTAAATATGAAATTAAAAAGTCTTGGGAAGATGGAAAAGGACTCTTAGGAATTTATATCCATAATTTAAAAAATAAGGAGGGAAACCAAAGTCTGAAAGGGAAAAATCCATTTGATGATTTTAATCTAAATGGTACACCATTATCACAAATAGTACAAACATATAATCCCCCATATTCTGATAGTAAAGATGTTTATGATTATATTAAAAATAATTTAGCAAACTGGGTTGAAAAAGCTGTTGAGATACGAAACAATTGTTGAGGGATTATTCCATGAAAGAAAGCGATAAAACAGATATTAATTCTCAAGCAGTTCAATCTCATTTAAATATTACGCAATCTGTAATACAGCGAATGGCAACGAATAGTTCATCATGCAAAGCATGGTGTATCACTGTTGTATCAGCGATTTTAGTAATTGTTGCTGATAAAAGCAAATCCCAATATGCTTTGCTTGCAATAATCCCTAATATTCTTTTTCTTGTTTTAGATGCATACTATCTATCTTTAGAAAAAATGTTCCGTAATTCTTATAATGATTTTATTGAAAAATTACATAAAAACAGGATTGATTCTTCTGATTTGTTTGCTGTTGTGCCAAAAGGAAAACTATTTAAGACTTTCTTTAAATCAATACTTTCGTTTTCTATTTGGCCTTTTTATCTTACTCTCTTTATTATGATAATCTTGGCAAAGGAAATTATTTTATAAAAAAATATGAGAATTAGCACACCAACGCCATATAACAGTGGTTATGCGCCGTTAAAACGGCGCATAGCCGCAAACCGTTATATGAAATTTGCTGCGATTAAAAATAAAATGAGGTGGCCATATGAAATTTAAATTAGAACCATATCATAGAGATACACCATCTGAAGAATTAATTGAAGATATTAGAAATGTAGCTAAAAAACTGAATAAGAATACGATAACGATGTCTGAATATGAGCAATATGGGAAATTCCACCCATCTACTCTACAGAGAAGATTTGGTTCGTGGTTTAAAGTTTTAGAAAATGCTAATCTAAAGGATAGTAGAAGCAGATTGAATATCCCTGATGAAGAATTATTTAGAAATATTGAAGAGGTTTGGATTTCACTTGGTAGACAACCAAAATATCAAGAGATCAAGAAGCCGTTGTCTAAATACTCAGCAGGTACTTACGATAAACGTTTTGGGAGCTATCGGAAATCGCTTGAAAAATTTATAGATTATATTAACTCCGATATAGACGAGCAACAAGTAGAAATCGAAGAACCAGTTTCAAAGAATAAACAAGAAATAAAACATAAGACTAAAAGAGAAATTTCCGATAGGCTAAGATTTAGGATACTAATGAGAGATGGATTTACTTGTAAAAAATGTGGAAGAAGTCCTTTAAAAAGTAAAGGTGTCGAATTACACGTTGATCATATAATCCCTTGGTCCAAAGGCGGGGAAACTGAACCAGAAAATTTGGAAACAAAATGTGAAAAGTGCAATTTAGGTAAAGGAAATGCCTTTAATGTTTAATGTTCGCAGCAAACTACATATAACATTGGAATATCTCAAAAAAACAACCAATCTATGAATTATATCAAAATGAACCTCAAAAACAATGGGACTTTAATTATTATTTTTTGCCTCTTTCCGGAATTTTGGGATTTTTAAACATGTACATTATTTGCCTTTTGTCAATTTATGTGTTAGCAATATTTATTAAATGTTTCAAAGTTATAAGTCCTGGAATATTCAGAACTTATGTAACTTCAATGATTAAGGCAATCAAACACAACATTGGACACTCTTTTCCACAGTTTTATATTATAAACAGTATTGGTAATAATGTTCAATTTTTCCCAACATTCCGGAAAGACCCATTTTGTTAATGTTTTTGATATAATAAATGCGGGTTGATAAATAAGTCGGCAACTCCTTGAACTCTCGAGACGTAATCCACGATAATGGTTATTTGAAGGAGCAAAGCCTGATATACATATTTCGATACGGACAGTTCAAAAAATTTTTGAAAATGCTTGCAAAAGAGCTGGAATAATGAAAAATGTTACCGTTCATTCATTACGGCATAGTTTTACCACTCATTTACTTGAAAGTGGGGTATATACGCAATACTTCTTCTATCATCCCAAAATGGGATATAAAGCGAAGTGGTGCGGAAATAATTAAGTTAGGCGCAAGATTTAGTAAATAAAGATATATATAGAAGGAATAACAGTATGGCAGAATTAAGTGTTAGTAGAAAGAATATTTCTAAACTCCTTTCGGAAATGCAAGGCAGAAAATTTATAATTCCTGATTATCAAAGACCTTATAAATGGGATGAAGAAAAATGTGAAACTTTATGGAATGATATTACATCTTTTCATTTTGAAAAAAAAGATAATGATGAGTACTTTTTAGGAACAATAGTAACTTGCAAAAGTGATGAAAATAAACAAAATATTGAAATTATCGATGGCCAGCAAAGAATCACATCTATATTATTATTACTAAGAGCCTTTTACAAAAAGCTTGAAAACATGCCTGAAGACGTGAATGTAATAGGATTAAAAAGCCAGATAGCTCCTTGCATTTGGGATGTAAATCCTATATCACGCATAGTAGAAGATTTAACAAAAATACATATTGAATCTAAAGTTACAACTGAAAGTAATAATGATATTTTTCATAGAATATTATATGAAGGCATATATGATGAAAACAATAGAGATTTATTTACAACAAATTACAAATTTTTCTTTAATAAATGTGAAGAGTTTGCAAGAGATAACCCTACTCAATGGCAACCATTATGTGTAACTATATTAGAGAAATGTATTGTTTTACCGATTGAATGTGAAAATATAGATACTGGTTTAACAATTTTCTCTACTCTTAACGATAGAGGTTTGCCATTATCAGATTCTGATATCTTTAAAGCTCAAATATATAAAACTAAAAAAACCCCAAATGAAAAAAGGGCATTTGCTGATAAATGGAAAGAACTTTCCGAAATAGTCGATGATGCAAAACTAACTTTAGATGACATATTTAGATATTATTCCCATATTTTACGTGCTAAAAATAAGAATAACACTAAAGAAATAGGATTAAGAAAATTTTATTCTGAAAATAATTATAGTCTATTAAGAGAACAAGATATTGTTGATGATCTTTTTAAACTAGCATATTTTTGGTTTGCAGTTAACACTAGGCAAAACAAGATTGATGATAGAGAAGTTTTAGATTTGGAATCACAAAAATACTTACATTGTTTACAAACATATCCGAATGAATACTGGAAATATATTACAAGTGTTTATTACTATAAAAATAAAGATTCTGATAATTTTAATAATAATTTCACATTATTTTTAAAGAGATTGATAGCATTTCTTTTTGTCAAATTTATTGAAAAACCAACAGTTAATGCTATAAAAGATGATATATATCAAGGATGTATAGATGTTTATCATTACAATTCACTAAATTATCAAATTGAAATAAATGAGTCTTTCAAAGAATTAATTGGCAAAGCAAACAATTTAAAAATTGCAAAGTCATTGATATTATTAAAAGCCTATCTCAATGGAGAGCAAAATGATTTAATACCATATGACTTTGAGATTGAACATATTTTCCCTAGAATATGGCAAAATACAAATTATAACGGGTGGAGCAAAGAAGAAGCAGATGAATATTTAGAAAAATTTGGTAACAAAATTGCCATTGAAAAGAAATTAAATATTCAAGCTGGAAATGGTTATTTTGGTAGAAAAAAAGAAAAATATAAAAATTCAAAGATTGCAGAAGTTTTAAAATTAGGTAATTACAATAAAAATGACTGGATAAAAGAAGATATTGCTCATAGAGAAAATGAATTTCAAGATGCAATATTTAATTTTTTCAAACTTAATTTATCTACTAAATCCAGCGCCTAACAGCGGCTATACGCCATTAAAACGTCGCATACGCCGCGAAACGTTATGTGCCATAGCCAGCCCAACTTAACTGGATGCCCGGTATCCATGCGGGGCAATATTTACAAGAGATATAAATAATTGATAATCAAGCTCTATGAATATGAATTTGATTAAAATAATGATTAGAGGAGCTTTAGAAATATTATGAAATATGATGAATTTAAAGAATTAGTCAAAAATATTGATAATCCCGTTGTATTAATTGAAGGTAAACGCAACATTCCCGAAAGATATTATATCAAAGCTATCAGAGTGGCTGAAAAAATTGCAACCGATTTTCCTAATATCATATTCCGGACAGGAAATGCAGATGGAACAGATGAAGCATTTTCTTTAGGTGTTAAAAATATCGATCCAACTCGACTCCAGATTATTACTCCATATAAGGGACATAAGAAAAATAAAAGAATAAGTGGTGCTATATATGATAGCCCTGAATCTTTAAGTTATATTGCCGAACAGCAAATATTATATCAAACAATAAAAGCGACACCACAATATAAAAGTTTGATTGAAAACATGAATAAAAATCCATCATTAACTGCAAAAGCAAATTATTTAATTCGTGATACAATGAAAGTTTATAAATATAGAGAAGATTTTGAATCTCCTGTTGCTGGAATATTTTATGTTGAACTTAATGATATTGAATCTGGTGGGACTGGACATACAATAAGAGTTTGTAAGAATTTGGGTATTCCAATAATATTACAAGATTCTTGGGAAAATTGGGTTTAGGTAGTATTTTTTAAAATTTATATAGCCAGTCTCATCCGCCTTCGCCTTCCTGGCTACGGCACATAACACGGCGTCATGCGCGGCGCTCCCTTTGGTCGCTTGGGCTAAAGCCACATTTTCACCTCCGCTGCCCTTCGACAAGCTCAGGGAGCAGCTACGGTGAAAACGGCGCATAGCCGCGAAACGTTAATCTCCAATTTTTATCTACCCTCTACCCCAATATCATTACCTATTAACACACTTTTTTGTTTACAATTATAATATTTTGTATTACAATTTATTACATATTCATACAGGATTACTTATATGAGAGAAGTTTTAAGCATCCGCATCGATTCTAAACTAAAATCAAAGCTTGAAAAAGCTGCACAAAAATTCAAGCCAGATTCAACAATTAAGTGCAAATCTTTTCTGTAAAAAATAATTTATTTGGAAAATATATGAACACTAATATCATTGAAAAGTACAACAAGCCCATTTTCTTCTACGGGTTATCCTTAGTTATTCCATGGATTTTATGGTTTGGCGCTGCTTATATAAGTCATTTGATAGAAATTAACCAATATTTAACGTTTATACAAGGAGTTTTAGGTATTTTGGGACTCGTGGCTCCATTTTTTGTTGCGTTATATCTGTTTGCATCTGATCGAGAATTGTACAAAGACTTCAAAAAAAGGATCTGCACCCAAAAGGGGTTTAGCCCTGTTTATTCTGCATTAGCTCTTTTGTTGATTTTTGCATCGATTGTTGCATCTCAATTTATATCATTGTTATTTGGACATGACATTCATCAGTTTTATATTTCCGGTTCCCCAAGTTTTACTTCAGCGTTATTTTCACCATGGTTTATTTTAATTTTTGCCCCAATAGTTGAAGAATTAGCATGGCATTCGTATGGAACTGATGCTTTGAGAAGCAAGTTTAATCTATTCACTACCTCCCTGATATTTTCTGTTTACTGGGTTATTTGGCATATTCCGTTATCTTTTATTAAAGGGTATTATCATAGCAATGTTGTTGCTATAGGTTTATTGTACTCACTTAATTTTGTCGTAAGCCTCTTTGTATTTGTTATCCTAATGAATTGGCTATATTACAAAACAAATAGAAATATTTTTATAACCATTGTATTTCATTTATCTGCAAATATCTCCAATGAAATATTTGCCACTCATCCTGACAGCAAAGTAATACAGACAGTTTTATTAATGCTTTTTGCTATTATTGTTCTAATAAAAGATAGAAAGATGTTTTTTAGTAAAGAAGTTTTAAAATGAATTTCGGTCGCCTGCCTGAACTGCCTCACACACCTTTGATTGAAAGACTATTATAATTCGTTTGTGATTCTAAAATTGGGCTTGACATCATGCTTGTTGTAATTGTAAAAAATTAACTGGATGCAATAGTATGATTATTGTAAATATGTTAAAAACCCTGGATTCCAGCAAGAGGTAGTATATTCGCAATATTTTGCCTATAACTACAGGATGTAATATAAAAGTAAGTATTATGGATATGAAGTAGTTATATGAAAGTGGCCTTCAAGAAAAGGTAGGGAAAATATGACTATTGAAAACCTCTTAAAAAATTCCGGCCTTCCAGGGCCAAGAGGCAATTTAGAACTTTTGTACTCATTTTCAAAAAATGCCACAAAAAACGAAGTAGATGAATGTTTTTCCTTTTATAAAGATGATTTGCATAATTCTCCTGAAGAATTTGTTGTAATGTGTGGAATTGTTGGTTACTGTATTCTAAACAAGGACAATATCCAAAAGACGCTAGCGACAATAAGAAAACATGCATCTCATAGTAGCTGGAGAATTAGAGAATCTGTTGCTATTGGTATACAAGAAATTGCAGAAAACAATATAAGTGGAATATTAAACAATTTAAAGGAATGGTTGGATGGCAATGACTTAGAAAAGCGTGCTATTGTTGCAGCTTTATGTGAACCAAAGCTCCTAAAAGAAAAATCAATTATTATTCAAGTATTAGAAATACTCAATATAATTACAATGAGTTTTGATAAGATTGATGGGAAACTTTCTGAAGATCAAAAATCTTTACGAAAAACACTTGGATATGGATGGAGCGTTGCAATTGCTTCTCTTCCAAACGAAGGCAAAGTAGCATTCGAGAAAATTACTAAATGTAATAATAAGCATATTAAGTGGATTGTGAAAGAAAACTTGAAAAAGAATAGATTAACTGTAATGGATAAAAAATGGGTAGAGAAGATGCTCGCCACCTTTGTCTAAAAGCGTATACATGCTTCGTTCTTGTTGGTCGCTTCGGCCTTTGCCACATTTTTTCTTGTTCTTTATTGGTGCTCCGAAAAACGTTATATACACGCAAAACATTAGCTGAAAAAATACAGGATATGTTATGATTGAAATATTATTTATTTTAGGATTCAGCTTACACAACATTGAAGAAGCATTATGGCTTCCTGAATGGAGTAAGCATGCTAAAACTTTCCATCAAGAAATAACGGCTAATCAATTTCGATTTGCAGTGATTATGATAACTGCTATTGGATATTTAGTAACATTTCAATATTTGATTTTTGCAGAGAGATCAATAATATCTCAATATCTATACCTGGGTTTTGTATTAATGATGATACTCAATACCATTTTCCCTCACCTAATAGCGACTATTGCATTAAAAAAATATGCACCGGGTTTATTAACCGGCATTTTATTAAATGTCCCTATCGGGCTTTATATTCTTATAGATAAAATTCATGTTGGTAGGAATTTGCTTTTACTACTAATATCAACAATATTTGTCACGGTAATTGTCTTATTACTAATAAAGATATTTTTTCGAATTGGAAAAGAATTAATTGATTAAACGCACTATATACTTCAGCCAGGGGTAGTATATACGTAATATTTCATCTATACTCTCAGGATGGAATATAAAAAGAAGTATTGCATAAATGAAGATATACACCATAGGCACAAAAATTTAGCTTTCTGCTTCCTTGCTGTAAAAGGAAAAAAAATAATTAATTGACATAACCATTGTTGGGATATAAATTAAAAAAATGTTTATATAACTTAAAACAAGAAAAATAATTCATTGAGTGGAAATCTTTATTTCGTCAAGAATCCTTAATCTTCTTACTCATTGGGTTGATTTAAAATTTATATAAATGCGAGGATTATTATGAGATGTGTTATTTTTACTTCAGCAATTTTGGTAATAGTTCTAACCGCCTATATTCCTGTTAAAGCTGTTAATCAAGATATTATTGCAATAGAAAAGGCATATTCAGTAAAAAACATAAATTCAATAAATTATGAATATGGCAGAGAAGTAAAAGGTTTTTTTAATTATGGGTTAGGCATACGAAAAGGTTCAGGTAATTATCATTTTGTACTTGGTAATGCTTCAGATGAAGATCTTGGCGGATTGCTTATGGGTGGAAAAGTTTATACAACAGGATGTTGGTTATGGAATGACGAAACTTATAACCCATATTCAAAAGATATAAGTTATGCAGGGAGAACAGGATTTGAATTGGATATTATATCAAGCATAGGTAACTTAAATGCAGGTTTTTACTGGCAACATTGGAATATCTCAAAAAAACAACCAATCTATGAATTATATCAAAATGAACCTCAAAAACAATGGGACTTTAATTATTATTTTTCATATAATATTACACAAAAATATTTCGATTTTTCAACACTTTACAGTGATTTTTACAAGAGGATAGAACCAGCAATTAAATATTACGATATATACCGCAGTGCTATCTACTATTCTAAAACCGATGATGAAATCAATAAATATAATGATGCACAAATGTTTGGGATACATCAAGAAGTTATTGTTGAAGATGATGGTAAAACCAGTAGATACGTATTGCTGGATATATCATACACTAAACCGGAAACTGCAATCCAACGTTCTCAGAAAATTGATGAATACACTTACAGAGTTGAATCTTTTGGATTAATACCGTATATCTATGCTGGGGTTTGGTATAATAGGGAATTAGGTTTAGGATACGGGGTAGGGCTTGGCATATGGAAAAGCCACAACTCTCAAACAGGAGAAGAAATCATGCTGATTGCTAAGTGGAATGAAATCCAAGAAGATCCGATTTTTGGGAAAAGCGAAGGTCTAACTGTTACGCTTTATGCCAATGCAATGTTTTAATTGTTTATAATTAGCTTTCTTAATCTGGTGTAATGCCAGTGCTTTACGGGTTTTGATTAACACAAGTTATTCAATATTGAAAAATAATAAAAGTAAGAGTAAATTAATTGCATGCACAGCGACTAACACGTTCCACCGGATTAAGTAACTGAGAAGCGCCGCCTCACCCAAATTGCCCGCCCGTAGATAAACAGTTTTGAACAAATTGATTGTACATTATGGCGAATACCATTCTTGCGGCAAATTGAGCGGCCAATTTCCGATACAACGGAGATGTTGTCGGAAATAGCAATTTAATGCTGCACTCACTATCGGTCGCTGCGAGCAACGCCAAATCGCGGCAAAAAGGATTCCATGACCCTTATCCTAAATGCAAGTTTACACATAAATTATAAATTATAAGCAGAGACAAAGTCATATAACAGTACCCACAACCCACCCATTGTCA
>Ga0101944_10008044_pt1 | contig 10226 bp, 7 predicted proteins | sample DewCreD2012metaG_FD_75245 | JGI IMG/M metagenome (GOLD analysis project Ga0101944, IMG submission 75245) | Hot spring sediment bacterial and archeal communities from British Columbia, Canada, to study Microbial Dark Matter (Phase II) - Dewar... ...
CAATAATGCTGGCATTAATATCGGTATGAAGGATCGAGGACCAATTCATGTTTTTCCGGATGAATGGTGGGAGCGTATCATTCGAGTAGACCTGGATGGGGTCTATTATTGCAGTAAAGCTGTGCTTCAATACATGATCCCACAAAAATATGGAAAAATTATCAATATCAGCTCTATTGCCGGCGCAGTTCCCCTGCGCAACCAATGCGCGTTCGATGCAGCGAAAGCCGGTGTCATTCATTTAACCAAGGCGATGGCGGTAGAACTGGCGCCGCATGGGATCAATGTCAATGTCATCTTACCCGGCTCTATCAATATTCCGGTGATGAAACAGAGCGGTTTATATGCAGATGGCAGGTATGAAAGCATCCTTTCGCATATCCCGATGAATCGCCCGGGAACGCCGCAGGATATCGGCTATGGAGCGTTGTACCTGGCATCTGATGCAGCTTCCTATGTTACTGGAAATGCTCTGGTGATCGATGGAGGTTGGACTTGTGGATTCACGCGAGATTGGTGAGGTGGATATGCCTAAAGCAAGAATTATCCATTCAGGGGATGTTAAACTATTTGTTTGTGATCCCTATTATTCCTCGAAAATGTTGCTGGATGATTCGGTCGCAGGAACGGAAACGATTAATGTGAATGAGGGGACGTTGAAAGGCGGAGGAAGAACGGGCGGAGCAACCCATCAAAAGGATGAAATTTACTATGTTCTAAAAGGGGAAGCCCGGCTTCGATTAGATGATGAAATCTATGATATCAAACCCGGCTGCCTGGTGTTTATTCCCGCCGGTGTTTTCCATGCTTTAGAGAATAAAAGTGAAAGTGAAGATTTCGTATTACTCACGTTTTGGCAGCGGGCGACCGATAATGAAGTGTGGCATGCCCGGGTAAAGGCGTGGGGAACCAGCTTTAAGACGGTAATGGATGAATAAAATGTTCTAGGTTTGTAAAGAGAAAAGAGGACAATATGAATCTGCAGCCATTCGTCAGTCAGAGAGATATGACTCTGAGCAGAAAGTGGGTAGGGGGTTTCCTGGCGGATACTTTTACCATCCCTATATCGTTTCGGTACGGGGATGAATTCATTCAGGGGATTCCGGCGGGTTGGCAGCGATCGAGCATGCGGAGAAGGATCGATGCAAATATCATCGAGACGATGGCAACCGCCGTTGATCCGATGACCGGTTTGAAAATATCCTGCGAATGTTTAGAATATTTAGACTACCCGGTCATCGAGTGGACAGCCTGGTTTAGCAATGAAGGAAAGGACCTCACACCAATCCTGTCGGATATTCAGGCACTGGATGCTGATTTCCATGGAAAAATCCCCAATTTGCGGCATTGTAATGGCGATTTTTATAGTGAAAAGGGCTATACAACGGAACTTACTTCTTTACCTGAAGGAGCGGAATTGAGTTTTTCTCCAACCGGCGGCCGTCCGTGTGACGGGGCGTTTCCGTATTACCGTATCGTCTTCGAGGGCTGCGGGATGAGCCTTGCCGTTGGCTGGCCCGCCCAATGGCGGGCGGTGTTTCGGGGATTGGCAGATGGCGTGCATATCACGGCAGGGCAGGAAAAGACCTTTCTCCGTCTAAAGCCGGGAGAACGTATCCGAACGCCGAGGATAACCATTCTTTCTTGGGAGGGGGATGAGGCTCGAGCGATCAATCTATGGCGGAGATGGTACCGGACACACGTGCTGCCCAGATCGCATGGACAACCCCTGAAACCGAAACTGGCGGTTTGTGCTCCAGAAGAAGGCGAAGAATTTACCGCATCCACAGAAGAAAACCAGCTGCGGGACATGGCAAAATTTAAGCAATATGGTTTTCCGTTTGATGTGTGGTGGATTGATGCCGGTTGGTATCCCTGCTACAACGAAAACCATGAACGAAAATGGTGGCGCACCGGAACTTGGGAACCCGACCCGGAACGTTACCCGAACGGCTTGAAGCCGGTGAGTGATTTTGCAGAAAAAAATGGGGCTAACCTGCTGGTTTGGTTTGAGCCGGAAAGGGTTTTCCCCGGAAGCAAGTTGGATCGGGAGCGGACCGAATTTCTCTTGAGGGCGAAAGAAAATGAGAATGCGTTGCTATTTTTGGGGAATCCCGCGGCTAGGCAGTGGTTAACCGATCATATTTGCTGGTTAATTCAGGAAAACGGCATCAAGATATACCGGCAGGATTTCAATTTTGAGCCTTTAGCGCATTGGCGCGAAAACGATACGCCTGATCGGCAAGGGATGAATGAAAATTTGCATGTACAAGGGTATTTGCAGTATTGGGATGACTTATTAAAACGAAACCCGGGCTTGTGGATCGATTCCTGTTCAAGCGGCGGCAGGCGGAACGATCTCGAGACCATGAGACGTTCGGTGCCTTTGCATTATACTGATTATGGATACGGCGATCATCCGGTCAAACTCGATTTTCATCGAACGTTGTATGAGTGGATTCCTTACTTCAAAGAAGCTACCTTGTCATGGGATTTGCATGGCGTTGCAAGGTTCGACCATGTTTTGGACAGTTACTCCTTCCATTGCGGTATGGCTGCCATGATGTTTGTAACCCTGGATATACGGCGTGATGATTACGATATTCCGCTTGGCTTACGAATGATCGAAATCTGGCGGAAAGCTGCCGATATCTTACTATGGGGAGATTATTATGCCCTGACACCGGCGCACCGCGATGCCGGTAAATGGGTTGCATGGCAGTTCAACCGCCCTGAAATGGGGGATGGCTTTATTCAGGGATTCCGGCTGCCGAAATCAAAAGAAGATATCTTAACGGTTTGCTTAAACGGATTGGATGCCGGCGCGACGTATGAATTAAAAAATCCCGAGACCGGTGATTGTATGGAAGCGCCGGGGGATGATCTGATGCGGTATGGCTTTACTTTTGCCCTGCCCAAACGGTCTGCGACGATCTGGTTTTATCGCAAGAAAGCCTGAAGTCCATCAACCCGAAAGGTTTTCAAAACCTTTCGGGTTTTTTAATAGACGATCATCCTCCGCTCATGGGAGAAAATAAATCAACGCGGTCGCCGGGCTTGATGTCAACATCAACCCGATCGGCGGCTTCTCCATTGATGATAACCAACGCGATCTCAGCCACGGGAACATGGAATTGCTCCAATATGGTTCTTAAATTGGTCGGTGAGGTTAAAGGATAAGATAAACGGGGTTTTTTCCCAGGCGAATAAAAGCTTAGGTGTCCGCCAAAATGGATTTCAATCATTCCCGATCAGATCGGCAGCCCAGCCGATTCCCAATTCCTCTAATCGCTGTTTGGTAGGGATACCGGTATCTAACTCCCAACCCTTTAACCGGTAGAGTGCGGTGATGGCGTTGTGGAAATCCTCTTCAGGGTAAGCTACGCCGGCAAGCGCCCCGCTTTCGGATGGCGTGAACAGCCGGGCGGGGAGGGTGTCATCCGACCGGCGAAACCCCTCACGTACGTTAAACAGCCTTGCCAGGTTGATGGCTCTATCTCCGATTTCCAATAATTCGTCTATGTCAACATCCCATCCCGTCGCGGCACGGACAGCTTCGACAACCTCCTCCGGTTGGATGAAAGAGCGCGGGGCAGGTCCGAAATAACACAAACCCAAAACCTTGCCCACGCTTAGCCATTTTTCACAGATATAGTACATGGAAACTTTTTCTTCATTGAGCAACCGCGCCGGCAGGGCATTCTTGATTCCCAGTTTTGTCGCTGCTTTGAAGGATACCGATTCGGGGTTTTGCAAGGCGGTATCATGGATGGAAACCAGGTGATCGGCGCCGGTCTCGGAGACAGCATAACCAATTCCTACATTCACTTTTCCGCGTGGATCGTGATATGCCAGCTCCTGACTTTTCACATGAATGGCATAGGCAGAGGCGTTTTTCCCGATCTTTTCAGCCGCCCGGCGTGAACCTTCAGCCAGCAGATCGCCAAATCCTTCTTCCTCACCCCGGAGAAGAACTTTACCCGCAAGATCAAGGAGGCCATCCTGGCCCAGCGGATCGAACGGTATCTGACCAAGAACGAGATCCTCTTCCTCTACCTGAACCAGATCTACCTGGGCGAAGGGGCCTACGGAGTCGGGGCCGCATCCAGCACCTATTTCGGGAAGCCCGTGCAGAACCTGACCCTGGCGGAGTGCGCCCTGCTGGCCGGGCTGCCCCCCTCCCCCAACAACCTGTCGCCCCTCCGGAACCCGAAGAAGGCCCGGGAGCGTCAGATTTACGTGCTCAACCGGATGGTGGAGCGCAAGATGATCACCCGGGAGCAGGCGGAGAAGGCCCAGGCGGAGGAGATCAAGCTGAGGCCCCGCGGGCCCAAGGGGTACCATGACGCCCCCTACGTGGTGGAGCAGGTCCGCCTGTACGTGGAGCAGAAATACGGGAAAGACCTGCTCTACAAGGGAGGCCTGAAGATCTACACCACGATCAACTCCCGGCTGCAGCACGCGGCGCAGAGGGCCGTCCAGAAAGGGCTGGAGGAATTCGAGGCCCGCGGCGGCAAGGGGAAAGGCCGGGAGGCGGTCCAGGGGGCCCTGATCGCCCTCGACCCCCAGACGGGGTACATCCTGGCCATGGTGGGGGGGCGGGATTACTCGGCCAGCCAGTTCAACCGGGCCACCCAGGCAAAGAGGCAGGCGGGCTCGGCCTTCAAGCCCATCGTTTACGCGGCCGCCCTGGACAAGGGCCTGACGCCGGCGTCGATCCTCCAGGATGAACCCTTTTCCTTCGTGGACGTTCCGGGAAAGGAACCCTGGCAGCCGCAGAACTTCGACCGCGAATTCTGGGGGCCGGTCACCCTGCGCAAGGCCCTGACTTTCTCCCGGAACGTTCCGACGGTGAGACTCGCCCAGTCCATCGGGCTGGATTATTTGATCGAATACGCCGCCAACCTGGGGATCAAGACCAGGCTGGAGCCCCATCTATCGCTGGCCCTGGGCTCGGCGAACGTGACCCTGCTGGAACTGACCCGGGCCTTCGGTGTCTTCGCCGCCCAGGGTTACCGGGCGGACCCGGTCCTCATCAGCCAGATTCAGGACAAAGACGGGACGGTGCTGGAAGAGACCGAGCCCTCCTCCCTGGAGGTGATCAGCCCCCAGACCTCCTATCTCATCACCAGCATGCTGCAGAGCGTGATCCAGGAAGGGACGGGGCAGGGGGCCAAGGCCCTGGGCCGGCCGGCCGCCGGAAAAACCGGGACCACCAACGACACCCGGGACGCGTGGTTTATCGGCTTTATCCCCCAGAGACTGGTCGCCGGGGCCTGGGTGGGGTATGACATCGAAAAGCCCCTGGGGTCCCACGAGACCGGGGCCGTGGCCGCCCTGCCCCTCTGGCTGGCCTTCATGAAAGAGGCGGTGCAGGGCATCCCGGTGGAAGACTTCGCCGTGCCCGACGGGATCGTCTTCCTGAAGGTCGACAAGGAAACCGGCGTGCCCCTGGGAAGCATGCGGTGGGCCAAATCGGGGAAGGTCCTCTACGAGTGCTTCAGGGAGGGAACGGAGCCTTCGCCGCCCGGATCCAACCCGCCGGGCCTGCAAAGACTTCCCGACGAAATGCTAAGGAAGAACTGATGCGGAGGGCGCGGGCATAAAGATGCGTCCCGGCGGGGAGAGAGATCGCGAGCGGGCCCCGTCGAGACGGCCCCCGCCCGGAGGCCATTCTTCTCCCGCTTTCTCCGCGTCCCGCCGCCATTGCGGCGGGGTTATCCTTTCACCACCGCCCACGGCCTCAACCTGGCCACCTTCCGGGAAATTCCCGCCCGGTGAACGACCTCCACCACCTGACTGACGTCCTTGTAGGCCTCCGGCATTTCCTCGACCACCGTGCCGCGCGAGGCGGCGCGCAGCAGGACGCCGCGGCGGCCCAGTTCCTCGGCGATGTTGCGGCCGCGGGCCCGGCGCTTGGCCTGCTCGCGCGAGAGCAGGCGGCCCGCGCCGTGGCACGACGAGCCGAACGACTCCTCCATCGCGCGCGGCAGACCGACCAGCACCCAGCTCGCGCGTCCCATGTCTCCGGGGATCAACACCGGCTGGCCGACGCGCCGGTAGCACGCGGGGATCTCCGGATGCCCCGCGGGAAACGCCCGCGTGGCCCCCTTGCGGTGGACGCACAGGCGGCGCGAGGCGCCGCGCACGAGGTGCTCCTCCCACTTGGCGATGTTGTGCGCCACGTCGTACACGGTGCGGAGCCGCGCGGCGTCGCCCCGGCCGCCGAACAGCCGTTCGAAGACCTGCCGCACGCGGTGCGCGATCGCCTGGCGGTTGGCGAAGGCGAAGTTCGCGGCCGCGGCCATCGCGGCCAGGTACCGATCTGCCTCGGGGGTGCCGAGCGGCGCGCAGCAGAGCTGGCGGTCCGGCAGCCGGAGGCGGTACTTCGCCGCGGCCCGGCCCATCTCGCGCACCGCGTCGTCGCACACCTGGTGGCCCAGCCCCCGCGAGCCGGTGTGGATCGACACCACCACGCGACCCAACCCCAACCCGAACGCCTCGGCCGCCTCGGGATGGTGGATCTCCGCCACCCGGCCGACCTCGACGAAGTGGTTGCCCGCCCCGAGCGATCCGAGCTGCGGGAGGCCGCGGGCGCGCGCCCGCTCCGAGACCGCCGCGGGGTCGGCCCCACCGATGCAACCGCGGCTCTCGATCGCCTCCAACTCCTCCTCCGCGCCGAATCCCTGCTCGACGACCCACCGCGCCCCCTCGGCGAGGACGCGTTCGAGGCGCGCGCGGTCGAGCGGCAGGTCGGCGAGGCCCTCGGAGCCGACGCCGCTCGGGACAGCGCGGAAGAGCTGCTCGATCAGCTTCTCGAGGCGCGGGCCGAGGTCCTCGGCGGCGAGGTCGGCGGCGAGCAGCCGGACGCCGCAGTTGATGTCGTAGCCGACGCCGCCGGGCGAGACAACCCCGCCGTCGGCCGGGTCGAACGCCGCGACGCCGCCGATCGGGAATCCGTAGCCGAAGTGGATGTCGGGCATCGCCAGCGCCCGGCCGACCAGCCCGGGCAGATGCGCCACGTTCGCCACCTGCTCGACCGCACTCCCGCCGGCCCCCTCGGTTTCGGCCAGCAGCGCCTCCGAAGCGTAGATGATCCCCTCGGCGCGCATCTCGCCCTGCCGCGGCAGCAACCAGCGGAAGTCGTCGAGGCGTTCGAGGCGGGGGTGCGGCTTGCTCATCGGCGACAGGATACAGGAGTGGAGGGGACCCGTGGTAGGGGAAGGGCGAACCCCCGGATTCCGCCATCGCCAGGTTGCGGCGTGGTGGCCGTCGTAGACGTGGCCGTGGTCGGGGGCGTCGCACGGTCCCCTGGAGGGGGATCCCTGCCCGGGCCTCGACCACGACGACGACCACGAACCCGACGACGAAATCGGTCGGCGGCCGAAGCGCTACGGCGGAATTGGGGGAGCCGGGCGGCGACCGCCTGCCCGCTACAGGTCGATCACCAGATGGGCGCGCCAGGGGGTCGGTCCGCCGCCGGCGCGGGTCACCCGCAGGGCGTGGCGCGTGATCGCCTTCGGCAGGCGTTCGAGGGGCACGTCCGAGCCGCGCACGCGCCGGCCGAACGCGACGAGACGCAGGCTCCGGCCGGCCAGCTCGGCGGTGACACGGGCCGGGAGCCAGCCGTCGGCGTCGAGCCACACGAGCAGTTCGGTCAGCGCCTCGGCCAGCGCCTCGGCCAGCGCGGCGCGCGACAGCCGCCCGCCGGATGCGGAAAGTGAAATCTCCGCCTCGCGGCGCTCGACCTCCCGCAGGTGCTCGCGGGACACGACGAGCTCGACCAGGCCGAGGGCGGCCTGGACGACGAGGTCGGCCGGGTCGGCGCCGCGCACGCGCAACGCCGCGTCGCCGCCGTGGTCGAGCCGTTCGACGGCCGCGGTCCGCGGCAGCGTCCACGGTCCGCCGAGCAGCGGGGCGTCCGGGCAGGCGGCGAGCAGCGCGGCGACGCTGCGCCCGAGCACCGGATGCATCAGCCCCGGGTCGAGGTCGCACAGCGGCTGGAGCACGAAACGGCGCTCGGCAATCCGCGGATGCGGCACCGCCAGCGCGGGTTCCGCCGCGGCACCCTGGAGCACCACGCCCTCGAACAGCAGCAGGTCGATGTCGATCGGACGCGGCCCCCAGCGCGCCCCGTCCCGGTGCCGTCCCATCGTCTGCTCCACTTGCAGCGCGACCTCGAGCAGCACCTGGGGCGCGAGGGTGGTGTCGATCTCGAGCGCGGCGTTGAGGTAGTCGGGTTGCGGGGGGCCGTGGGCGGCCGAGCGGTAGGCGGGCGAGAGGCGGAGGACGCGGATGCCGGGGACGCGGTCCAGCCGCCGGGCGGCGTCGAGGAGTTGCGCCGCGGGGTCGCCGAGGTTGGCGCCGAGTCCGAGGTAGGCGATCACGGCCGGGAGGTCCCGGCGGGCGCCGCATCGCCGGCCTCCGTTCCCGCCGGAGCCTCGGGCACGTCCGCCGGCGGCGCTTCGGCCGCGCCGGTGTCCTCCGCGGGGCGTCCATCGCGGGCGAACAGCCGCCGCCGTTCGTCGAGGCGTGCTTCGAAGTCGAGCGCGGCGGTGCGGACGGCGGCGACGATGCGGTTGACGCGCGCCGGACGTCCCCCGCGCTCGCGCAGCAGGAGGTCGAACGGCCGCCGGCTCTGGCGGACCCGGGCCGCCTCGCCGCGGGGAACCTCGGCGGGGTCGAAGGCATAGACGCGCGAACAGTAGGCCGCGGCGTAGTGCAGCAGCTTCGCCTCGTAGCGCGTCCACTCGCGCTCCCGCGCGGCCCGCCGCTCCCGGGCCTCGCGCTCCCGCTCCTCGCGGCGCGCCTTGCGCTCCAGGTACGCCTCGTGGCGGAGACGGAGGATCTCGGCGTGGCGCCGGTCGAGCGGTTCGAAGGCGGCCTGGAGGCGGGCGCGGATCTCGCGCGGCAAGAGCAGGTCGCGGAACGCCTCGAGCACCTTGCGGCGGGCGTTGGACGCGACGGCGAGCCGCTCCTTCGGAGCGTCGGGGGCGACCTCCGCCAGCGCCGCCCGCAGGCCGAGCAGCAGGCCTTCGGCCCGCGCCTCGGCATCACGCGCTTCGGCGTCGCGCCGAACATCCTGTCGGGTATCGGGATTGGCTACCTCAGCACCGTGTTGCCGTTGCTGGGCATCGCGGGCGCAATTTGGGTGGCGTTCGCGACCAACGGGCTGTACGGAATCGCGCTGGCGGGCGTCGGGATGCTGGCGACGATCGGCATCGTGATGAGCACCGACAGCTACGGACCTATCGCCGACAACGCGGGCGGGATTGCCGAAGTGGCAGGCTTCGGCGAGAGCGTGCGCAAAATCACCGACAAGCTCGACTCGCTGGGCAACACGACCGCCGCAATCGGCAAGGGCTTCGCGATTGGCAGCGCGGCGCTCACGGCGCTCGCGCTGTTTGCCGCCTACCAGAGCCAAACAGGGCTGCAGGCGATTAACCTTGTGAACCCGCTCACGCTGATTGGCTTACTGGTCGGGATTGCGATGCCGAGCCTGTTCGCCGCGCTCACCCTCAAAGCTGTGAGCCGCGCCTCCGACCAGATGGTCGAAGAGGTGCGCCGCCAGTTCCGTGAGCTGGGGCTGCTGGAAGGCAAGGGCAAACCCGACTACAACCGCTGTATCGACATCGTGACGGGCGCGTCGCTGCGCGAGATGATTCTGCCTGGCGCGATTGCTGTGATTGCGCCGTTGGCGGTCGGTTTCGCGCTGGGCGCGGAGGCGCTCGGCGGGTTCTTGGCGGGCGCGCTCGGCATGGGCGTCGTCACGGGGCTGATGATGGCGAACGCAGGCGGCGCATGGGACAACGCCAAAAAATACATCGAAGAGGGACATGAGGGCGGCAAGGGCAGCGATGTCCACAAAGCCGCCGTCGTGGGCGACACCGTCGGCGACCCGTTCAAAGACACCACGGGACCCAGCATGAACATTCTCATCAAGCTCATGAGCATCGTCGCGCTGGTGTTCGCGCCGCTGTTCAAGGGCTAAGGCGTGTGGGTGGGCGAGGACGCCCCTTGCCCACCCACACAAACGCACGGATGGAATCCCGCAATTCTTTCAGGTCGCGAACGCTGCGAATTGGGCTATACTGTACGCGGATTGCTGTGTGAACTGATACCAATCGCCAAGCCAAAGTTCACAAAAAACAGCAGTTGATGACCCCCTCCTTGAGGTTCCCCCTGCGAGCAGGGGGAACCGCGTGGGCGCGCGGCTTGGTTCCCCT
>Ga0101944_10008045_pt1 | contig 10226 bp, 11 predicted proteins | sample DewCreD2012metaG_FD_75245 | JGI IMG/M metagenome (GOLD analysis project Ga0101944, IMG submission 75245) | Hot spring sediment bacterial and archeal communities from British Columbia, Canada, to study Microbial Dark Matter (Phase II) - Dewar... ...
AGCCTGCCTGCCCCTACCCGTCTTTCCGGGATGCCACCCGTCTCTCCGGGCCGTCACCCTGCCTGTTTCCCGGCACTGGTCAGGGTATGCCGGGCTGCACCTGCCTGCTGATGGGGTCAGCAGCCCCGACAGGTTCGGCAGACCAGCCGGGCGGGACTTGCACCCGCCGGTGGGTGGGACTCGAACCCACCGCAGGGAGAGGGGTCACTCCCTGCAAACCCAATCACCCCCGCCTTGGGCGGCTGGCTAAAGGAGGTACACCATGTCGAATTGGTAAGGTGCAATTCAGGCGGGCAGGAATCGAACCTGCCCTGCGCCACCAGACCGCCTGAACGAGCCAACACCACTAAACAAAAACCCTGCTGGTGTGGTTAGCAGGGTCTGTTCTCTCGTGATACAATATCAGCGAGGTGAGCAGGTACCAGCTGCTTGCCTCACCGTGAGCGTGCACCCACACGGCTCACGGAACGCCCCGGTCGGGCGCACAACGCCTGATTGGGGCGTTGTGTTTGAGGCGTCTGTCTGGGGTTGGGAAGGTGCTAGGAATAGTATAGCATTAAATCCGCGCAAGTCAATACACTTGTGCAGATTTAGCACTTAAGAAGCGGTCTCTACGACCGCAATCTTACTCACATGCTAGTATGCTATTGATCTAGTCTTAGGTTTGTACGGCGTACCATCTTCATTGAACAATATTCGACCTTGTCTTCCCCTCTTTCGATAAATTTCAGAACAATATGCTATGTCCGCCTCATCAATTAGAACTTTATTTCCTTCCATACCTAGTTGTTTTATATACCCAGCCTTAACCCACCTGACTAAAGTTTGATGAGGCACACGATATTGTCTTGAAGCCTCACTAATCCAGATAGAATTGCCCTTTAGATGTGAATACATCTGATACTCCGGCAAATCCTCTTTGCGGAGTGCTTTTACCTCAATGGCTTCTCCGCGCACTTCATCTTCGCTCACGACCATCTCACCTGCGACCATTGCAGCCCTGATTTTACCCTTCTCAACCATCTGGCGCAAATAGGCTTCTTCCAGCCCGTATTTGCGGGCGGCTTCGGAAAGTGGGATGAGTGTGGGAAGCGTAACCATGCCTGACCTCTCAAAAACACACAACGCACCCAGGGATCCATCGGGTGCGCTGTGCGGTACAGGGATGGAATCCCTGTTTTTTTGGGTAAAGAAGTTAGTAAAGTGCTCAGAAGGTGACTCACCAGGGACTCGAACCCTGAACCCACTGATTAAGAGTCAGTTGCTCTGCCAGTTGAGCTAGTGAGCCACTTTTGGCAAGGCGTATTATATCCCAATTTTTTTCAGGGGTCAAATTTTCGCGTCTTAACCCAAAATTAAAAGCTTCTGGAGACCAACCATGGCGGATATGAAAGAAATGACGGGTTGCGAAAGACGTAAAAACCTGGAAAAAATTTGGAATGCTATCGCCAAGTACATCTTGGAAAAACTCCGATTGTTGGAAGAAATTGAGCAGGAATGCACTGCAATACGAAAAGTTGCGAAAACAATTGCGTTCCGGATGCTCTTTTGCCTCCCACCGACTGTTCGGTTACCTCTTGCACTTGGCGAGCCAGCTCTTTCACCTGCGCCTGATCCTGCTCATCGGCGGACATACCATTCAAGCCCGGCAAATGCCCCAAGGTACCCACTCAATTTGCTGATTTCCGCCACCTTCTCGATTTCGTTTGCGCTCCCTGCTGTCTGGTCAGTGTTGGATTTGCCGGCAGACTTAATCCAGGACAAGAAAGGTTCTCTCACTTTGTACGAAGATTGAGGAAAAGGCGGAGGACGCGCTGGAAGCGCTGATGGCTTGAAATGTGATTGCTCAGCCCCCCTTTTTATGCCCGGCAGGTAGAAATGAATTGAGGTTATAATCGCTTGCATGAAAAAGGTTTACCTGTGTTTTCTGGCGGCAGTTCTGTTGACCGCATGCAGTCCCTCCGGCACACAACTCCCTGCGCCAACGTTGCGCCCGGTCGCGGCGGTAACGCTGACGCCCTACGCCGGCGCTCCGTCCACTTCTACCCCTTCCTTAACCCCTGCAAATACACCGACGCCCCTGCCAACGGCTACCCCCACACCGCGTCTTCACATGATCCGGCGGGGCGAAGACCTGTTTGGGATTGCCCTGTATTACGGGATTAGCTTGCAGGATTTGTTGACCGCCAACCCGACCGTCAACCCCTATGCGCTGCGAATTGGTGACCAGCTGGTTGTGCCGGCAGCCCAGTACACCCCCACCCTTGACCCGCGCAACCCACCTTCCCCAACGCCGGTTGGGTTGAACCTGCCGCAGCCCGATTGTTACCCCACTCAGGATGATGGCATCTGGTGTTTTGCACTGCTCTCCAATCCGCAAACTTTTGATGTGGAGGGGGTATCGGCGGTTTTCCGCCTGTATGACCGGTTAAGCGGACAAATTTTCAGCCAGAATGCCTACCCACCATTGAATCGGCTGGCGGCCGGCGGTGTGCTGCCGCTGGCAGTTTTCTTCCCACCTCCGGCGCCGGTTCAATTCGATGCCGGGATGGAGCTGTTGACCGCGCTACCCATTCCTGCTGAAAGCAAGCGTTATCGGGAGGTTGAAATTACTCAGGATGAAATCAGCCTTTCTGAAGACGGTTTGCTGGCCGATGCCAGAGGCAGCCTGCGCCTGAGCGGAGAAGAGGATGGCGATGCCAGTGTCGTCGTTGTGGCAGCCGTGGCGTTGGATGCACAGGATCGGGTGGTGGGTGTGCGGCGCTGGGAATCCGATCAGCCGCTGATGAGGGGGCAAACGCTGTCCTTTCACCTGCGCGTGTATACCAGCAGTAACCCGATTGTGCGGGTCATCCTGCTTGCGGAAGCCGTCCCCTAGAATGTCGCTTCAGCGGTAATTCCAGATCAGGTAGCTATCTGCTTTACAGATAGGCTGCCCGGCTGGTATGTTCAAACAAACCCGATAAGCCACCACGCTGCCGTTGGGGAGCGCCGGCTGCAACGGGGCGATCCGTAATAACGAACGGCCCTGACCATCGGTGGGGGGGAAGTAGTAAAGCGCCTGTCTGCCGTCCGGCAAGGTCAGCGTGAGGGTGGCCTCAACCGAGCTCAGCGGTTGCTGGTCGTATGCCCGCAGCAGCATTACTTCAAACTGTTGGGGTTCTTCGGCGGTCAGGCGAGGGTTGGCCGTATTGACTACCATCTGCACGGTTTCGGCAGTCACTTCAAACGGAGCTGCCTGAGGTGCTTGCAGACCATTGATTCTTAAGTACTCGCGCCCCAGGGCTGCCATGCGCACCCGTTCGGTTGCGTCGGGGCGGTTATCATAATCCAGACAGTAATTTTCGAAACACTGGCGGTAAAGATTTTCGCCAATGGGATAGGGTTCACTCAAAGGAACACCCGAAATTTCTATACCGCCGTGAGAGGCGATGAATCGGTCAAATACCAGCGGGATGTGAAAGCCGTTTTCACCTTCCAGCGGGAAAAAGACCACACCATCATCCTCACTGTAACGGCGCGGCATCGGCTGACCCACCGGCATACCGGCCAGACGGGCGACGGGGCGCAGACGGACGGCGTTGGGATTATCCGGCGGAGCGTAAAGCACCACATTTTCATAAACCTGTTCACGGAAGCCATCTGCTGCAAGGTAGGGGTGGGTGAGCGGAAGTCCAAATACCTTGAGACCTCCCAGCCGCACCAGCCGTGGCAGGAAGGGCTGTTCCATTTCCACCACATTGCGGATCACAATCGCGCTGGAAGGCGGTGAGAAACGGCAGTCGGCTGAACAGGCATAAACGCCGTAAGAAAGCAGGTAGACCTCTCCCTGCGGATCGTCTAAATTGCGGTAAAAACCGACGTTTTCGAAGTATTGCTCAATGCGGTTCTTGTTGGGGTTGAAGCGCGGTGGGGTGAGCGGTTCACCGGCGTATTGTGCGCCGTAAAGACGCTGATAGAGGGCGGTAAATTCCTCATAAACGGGATAATCGTTTTCGTCACCCACCGTACTGACAGCACTGGCAGGTTCGCCCAAATCAAAGGTTCGCCCCAGCGGATACAGACTGAAACGCTGAATCCCCTGTGCCAGCGGGTCGAAGCACATCAGTACGTTTTGGGTGTACTGGCATTGCAGGTTGTCCAGTGAAAAGAGGGCAGTGATGGCCGGGCCAAGCAGGTCTTCACCGCCGAGCGAGGCATAAAACTCACGCAGCAGCGGGTCAACGCTGAACGTGCCGGGCTGCTGAACGGTAACCGGTGCAGGATGAGAAGCGCATGCGCTGAGGCAGCCCATCAAAAGAACGGTTAACTCTGTCAGCAAAGCCAACCCTGTGCTACTCTTCATGCCGTTGTTCCAACTTCTCTCCCGAGTGGATGAATAGGCCCCATTTGGGTAGATGAGAATTCTGATGAAAGAAAAAAAGAGATTTATGGATTAGAGCGAGGTATAAACCTCGATGCTATCAGCATACCCCCTGGGTGTGGACATAAAGTTGACACGAAGGAATTTGTTAAAGGCGGTTTGACTTAACCATTGCGCGAACGCAGGCGCGGGTCGCGTTCGAGTGTCAGGCGCAACCCGCTTTCCAGCGAAATGGACGGTCGGTAGTTCAACAGCGAGGCGGCCTGCCTGAGATCAGCGCACATGCGCGCCGGCCCTCCATCGCTGCGCGGGTTGTACACCACTTCCGGTTCGCTGCCGGTTACGGAAATGACCACCTTGACCAGATCGCGCACACTGGTTTCCACTCCGCTGCCCACATTGATGGTCATTTGATCCACGCCGGGGGCGGTAGAGGCGGCAATCATCGCCTGCACAACATCATCTACGTACACATAATCCCGCGTTTGTGTTCCGTCACCGTGAATCACCAGTGTTCCGTTTTGGAGCGCCTGCCGTAAAAAGTTGAGCAGCACCGGGGCGTGAACCGGCGGCAGATGCTGCCCGGGGCCGTAGGCGTTGAACACGCGCAGGCAGACCGTTTCGATGCCCCACAAACGTCCAATCGTCTTGACGTAGTATTCGGCTGCCAGTTTTGAAACCGCATAGGGGGAGCGGGGATTGGGGATGGCATCCTCGCTGACCGGCTGGCTCTCCTGATTCCCATAAATTGCGCCGGATGAGATGAACACCACCCGCCGCACGCCGACATCCCGCATGGCTTCCATCAGGGTAACGGTACCACCCACGTTGACTTCGTTGTACTCACGGGGATAAAGCACCGATTCGGGCACCAGCACTTTAGCAGCCAGATGATAGACGCAGTCAATTTCCTGCAGGAGAGTCCACAATTTGGGGCGGTCTTTGACATCCCCGCGCACAAAATGAACCTCCGGCGAAAGAGCAGAAGGGTCGCCTGTAGAAAGGTCGTCCAGCCCGCGCACCGAGTGCCCCTCCTGCACAAGACGGTTTGCCAGCGCCGAACCCAGAAAGCCGGCTGCACCGGTGATTAAAAATCTCATATTCGAATCGTCATCCCGGGGAAGTGAAGAAATTGTTTCTGAGCGGATTATAGCACATTCATCGGCTGCTAATTAAGGAAATCATCCCCTTCTTCGCCTTCCGGAATTGCAAACTCTTCCGAGGATTCGGCGTCTCGTACCAGCTGGTGATCGCTGGTGCGATAGTGGCCGCGCAGATCATCTATCAGCGTGCCTTTCCACAAGGGGACACCATCGAAGTAAGCCGCCCGGCCGATCATGTGGGCGGCAACCGGCACGGTCAGCAGCAGAAAGACGATGATCGCCAGTACCCGCAGGGTAATGCCAGATTCCCCAAAATACAATGCGGCAGCCAGCATGACCAGGCCGGCGCCGAGGGTGGCGGCTTTGGAGGTGGCGGACATGCGTAAAAACAGGTCTGGCATGCGCAGCAAACCGATACTGGCGATGAGCATGAAGCCGGCGCCGAGCAGCATTACCATGGCAACGATCCATTCGTGCAGCATCATACCCTCCGCTCAATATAATAAGCAAAGGCAATCGTACCCAAGAATGAAATCAGGGCGATGATGATGGCCACATCTAGAAACGCCGGCTGATCGAAGAGAATGGCGTAACTGGCAATGATGCCGATGGCCAGCGCCACAACCAGATCAATTGCCACAACGCGGTCAGGCAGACTCGGTCCGCGCACCAGCCGGATGAAGGCCAGAACCAGCCCCAGACTGATCATCCCCAGTGCAACGATATACAGGGTTTCGATATTCATGTGAACAACTCCTTTACCCGCCGTACGAAACCTTCCTGCATGTAACGGCGGAATTGCTGGGGGTCGCGGGCATCCAGCGTGTGGATGTAAACCACCTTGCGGTCGCTGGAAACATCCAGACCCAGCGTGCCGGGTGTGAGCGTGATCAGGTTGACCAACAGCGTAATGGCAGCATCGTTGGGCAGGTCAATTGGCACAGCGACCACGCCCGGTTTCAAGTTCATATCCCGCCGCAGAACCGTAATGGCAAGGTTAAGGTTGGCCTTGACCAGTTCTTTCAGGAAGAATGCCAGAAAGGACAGCACGCGCGGCACACGCGTAAAGTAGGAGCGGTTGTCATCGCGCACCGTCAACCACAAGACCAGATAGCCGAGTAAAAAGCCAAAGATGAGATTGGGCGGGTCAAATTGTGCTGAAAGCGCCGACCACGCCAGCGCCAGCAGGACGTTCATCAGGAAGATGGTCACCGCACACCTCCCAGAACTGCAGCCACATACAGCGCCGGCTGCATCAATACGCCGGCGGCCTGTTCTGCCAGCCCGTAGGCCGGCTCTGCCAGAAAACCCAATCCTACGCTGATCAAACCCATGAGCAGAGCCGGTAGTACCAGCGCTATTTTGAATCCGGCCGGCCGGTTTTGCGCTGGAGCGTTTTGAGGCGCCGGTTTCCAGAAGGCTTCCATCCAGATTTTGGTCATTGAAAACAGCGTGAGCAGGCTGACGGCCAGGGACACCGCTACAATGGCGTACTGACCCTGCGCCAGACCGGCGCGAACCAGTGCCAGTTTACCAAAGAATCCCGAAAGAGGCGGCAAACCGGCCAGTGAAAGCGCCGGAATCAGGAAAAGAACTGCCAGCCAGGGTTGATCGCGGTACAACCCACCGATGCGCCGTAAATCGAAAGACCCGCCGACCCGCCGGATGATGCCTGCCACGAGGAAGAGCGCGGCTTTGGCGGCGATCACATGCCCCATGAAGAAAATGGTGCTGGCCAGTCCGGCAGTGCTGTACAGCCCCAGCCCCATCAGCAGGTAGCCAATCTGGCTGATGATGTGAAAGGAAAGCAGGCGGCGTATGTCATACTGGGCGGCCGCTCCTAAAACTCCAATGACCATGGTAAAACCGCCCAGCACCAGCAGGATGGTGTGGGTGAAGGCGACATCGGTCAGGAAGAGCAGGGTGAACACACGCACCAGCGAATAGACACCCACTTTGGTCAGCAAACCGGAAAACAGAGCGGTAACAGCAACCGGCGGGGTGTGATACGAAGCTGGCAGCCAGAAGAACAGCGGAAAAATGGCAGCCTTGATGCCGAAAGCCACCAGATACAACATGGCAATGGTGGTTACCAGCCCGGGGGAGTTGACCTCGCCCAGACGAATGGAAAGATCAGCCATGTTGAGCGTGCCGGCCACACTGTAAAGGATGCCGGTAGCCGAGAGGAACAGCGCCGAAGAAGTCAGGTTGAGGATAACGTACTTGATTGCCCCTTCCAGTTGAGCGCGCTCACCGCCGAGCGCCATCAGCACGAAGGACGCCATTAGCATCACCTCGAACCAGACGTACAGGTTGAAAATATCCCCGGTCAGGAAGGCGCCGCAGACACCCATCAGCAGCGCGAAGAACAAGGGGTAGAAGCCGTGCGCCACCCGGTTTTCGTCAATTCCTTCCAGCGAGTAAATGGCCACCAGCACGGCTACTACTCCCGTAATGACCAGCATGATGGCGCTGAATAAATCGGCTACCAGGGTGATGCCATAGGGAGCCGGCCAGTTGCCGATTTGGGTCACTGCAATTCCACTGCGCTGCACCTGTTGGAGCAGCGCCAGCGCTGCCAGCAACAAAGCGCTGCTGCCCGCTACCGCCAGCAGACGCTGTACCCGCGGCGTATTCCATGCAAACAGTGCGAGAATGATCAACAAGAAGGGTATCAATAAGGGCAAGAGTACCCGTTCCATTTAGTAACCTTCCTCTTCTTCCGGGGGGATTTCGGGGTGGTATTTGGGGATGATGTCGGTATCACGCAGTTCGTTCATGTCGTTGGTGCCAAGCACGGTGTAGGTCTGGCGCGCCAGTACCAGCGCAAAGGCGGTTACCCCAAAACTGATCACAATCGCCGTCAAAATGAGCGCCTGCGGAAGCGGGTCCGCCGATTGACTGATTTGATCGGCTCCCAGCGGGATGAGCGGAGGGCTGGCGCGCTGCAAACGCCCGGCGGTGAAAATCAAGAGATTAATGGCCTGTCCCAGCAGCATCAGGCCAATCAATACTTTGGTCAGGCTGCGGCGCATCATCATATACAACCCTACCGTGAAGAGTACCCCAATCACAATTGCCAGCAGAAAAATCATCTCAATCCTCCGCCAGGGTGAAAATGATCAGCAGGGTTACGCCGATGACCACCAGATACACACCCACATCGAACATCAGGGGTGTACCAATTTTACCGATTACTGGCAGGGGGTCTTTCAGCCACAGGCCGGTCATGAACGGTTTGCCGCTCAACCAGCCGATCAGGCCGCTTAAGAGGGCAACCAGCAGCCCTGCGGCAACCAGCGTGCGCGGCTGGACGCGTAAAATGCGGCGGGCAGCCTGAACGTTGTTGGCAATGGCGAATAAGATGAACGCCGAGGCGGCAACCAGCCCGCCCACAAACCCCCCGCCAATTTCATTGTGCCCGCGGATGAGCAGAAAGACGGAAAACACCATGAGTAACGGCATCAGGTAACGCGCAGCCAGATAAAGGATGATTGAACCCATGCTTAGTCTTCCTCCTCCGCGGGTGGGATGATGATCTCATGCCGTCCAATGGTCAGGCGGATGAGGGCATAAACGCCGATACCGGCCAGCGCCAGCACAGTAATTTCACCGAGTGTGTCGAAAGCGCGGAAGTCCACCAGAATGACATTGACCACATTACGCCCGTTGGCCAATCGCAGAGCGTTTTGCATGAAGAATTCTGAAATGTGCGGTACAACCGGGCGGGCGGTAACGATCAGCGTGAGAATGGTCATCAGCAAACCGCCGGTCATGGCAACCAGAAAATCTGCCAGACGGGCAGGCGGGCTGGTCAGACGGGTGAACTTCGGCAGGCGGTAAACCACCAGCACAAACAGAATCACCGTCAGGGTTTCAATGGCGAACTGAATCATGGCCAGGTCGGGCGCGCCGTATAAAAGATAAATCAACGCCAGCCCATAGCCGACGATGCCCATGATGGCAATGGTGGCCAGACGTGAGCGGGTGCGGATGATGGTCAGCGCGGCGAGGATGATTAACGCCCCCAGTACAATTTCGTAAAAATTGATGGTTCCCCAATCGTTGCGCAGGATGATCTCGTTGGCGCCGCGCAGATAAGCCAGCCCCGCCAGTGCCACCGTGGTCAGGATGATGGTCATCAGGTAAAAGCGCAAATAACCATTTTGCAAACGATAGGTCAACCAGGAGGCAAAGCGGCGCAAATTCTCCAGCCCAACCTGATAGGCATGAGCCGGGCCAAAGCGCCCCAGCCACCGCAGGCGGGCAGTGAGTTCCCAAACCGGCCTCCAGCCGGCATACAGGGCCGCTCCCAGCGCCAGGGTAAGCGCGCTGAGTGCCAGCATCGGGTTCAAACCATGCCATAAGGCCAGTTTGACTTTGAGCGGCTGGAGGAGCGCTGCCTGAGCCGAAGCCTGCACCAGCGGAGCGGCGAGCGTCATGGGCATTAAACCGGCCAGCAAACCGAGGCTGGCCAGCAGCAAAGGCGGCAGATCAAGTGAAAGGGGGGCGGCATGGGCATGGCGGGGAGTTTCACCCGGTTTACCGATGAAAGGTTTCAGCCCAACCAGCCCGGAAACCGCTACCAGAATGGCGTTGCCGATCAACGCCCCGGCGGTCAACCAGCCGGCAACGGGCTGGGCTGCGAGTGTGGTTTCATATAAAACTTCTTTGGCAATGAAACCTAGCGCGGGGGGTAATCCGGCCATGGAGAGGGTTGCCAGCCCGCCGGCCAGGGCTGTGCGCGGCATGGAGCGGCG
>Ga0101944_10008047_pt1 | contig 10223 bp, 8 predicted proteins | sample DewCreD2012metaG_FD_75245 | JGI IMG/M metagenome (GOLD analysis project Ga0101944, IMG submission 75245) | Hot spring sediment bacterial and archeal communities from British Columbia, Canada, to study Microbial Dark Matter (Phase II) - Dewar... ...
AGCCACGGTTATGTCTGGGGTCACAGTGTAGGTTCCTGTGGCTGAGACTCTGGTGGCGTATGTTGTTCTAGCGTAACCCAACAGTTCGTATATGACGCTGTTTTTGCCTTTAGCGTTCCAATCCCACATGCCAGTTGTTTGGTTGGATGCACCGAAGTAGCTTTCTGCCCGTTTATCGATTGAATCGTACCATGCGTTTGCTTCGTCTATGTAGCCTTGCTGGATGAGGCGGTCCATGCCTTGTGAGGAGATTCTGGCCATCCAAACCCATTTGCTCTCGTCACCATACGAATATGGGTATAGGATGTATTGGTTTGTGCCAGCTTGGTAAGCGTAAACGGTGGTGAATACCGCGATGTATTTCACTCGTTCTTGACCGTAGCTTTTGGTGATCATGTTTAGGCATTGGTTCTCGTTAGACATGAACATGAACCCGATGTTTTCGATCTGTGTAGCGTTAACTGTGGTGTTGTCTGCCAGTGTTGTTACGTTTCCAAGGTCACTTAGCCAGTTACCATAGTCCCACCAGCTCACGACGACGTCGCTTCGTTTCGCATTATTGTTTAGCCACTGGATGGCGTTAAGCCATGTGTCCACGTTGTCGGTGAGTCCTGCTCCGCCTAATGGAAGGCTTGAACTGCTGATAGCAGTCGGTGTAAAGGCTTGTGACACTGACCGTGGCATACCGCCTGTCTGAGGTGAAAACGCAAAGTTGGTTATCAAAATCAGGAATATGAGTATGATAGCAAATCCGCTGTATTCTTTGCTGACACGCAGCATTTTACGTTTAGATTTAACCATGGCTCTTGAAGCTTCATGCAGTTGATTAACGAAGGGCTTAACCATACCCATGATGCCTATTCCCGCGATTATGGCGAATGCGGGACCCAGAAGCACCAGTAAGCGCACCATGGAGTTAGCGAAGTATAGTGAGGTTACTGCGAATAGGAGGAGGAAGATGTTTCGGTTTGTGGGTTTCTTAACAGTGAAGTACAAGCCTATTAGGAAGAAGAGTATGCTGATTCCGAATTCCACGTAGAGATTGCCCCATGCAGAGATTCTTTGCTCAGCTACTGAATCGACCAAGGGTGAGGCAGCCCTGATGAATGGGTCTAGAACGGTGATGAATTTGCCTGCGAGGCTGCTAAGTGCGCCTGTTAGGCCTAAAGCGGCAACTGTTCCGACTATTGCAACTATGGAGGCAATTATGAGGTATAGTTTGCTTTTTGCAGATATGTTATTGCGCAACAGTTCTGCCACAATCAAAACCACAAAGACCGCTGCAACAGGCAGAATTGCGCCTGAAGTGAGGTAGTTTAAGCCCAGATAGGGTACTTTGGTACCGATCATTAACGCCAAGCCGAAGGTTATGCTGTAGTTGATGAGCATTCTTTGGCTATACCGTTTCAGCAGAACTAAGACGAATACGAATAGGACGGATAAGCCGATGACGAAGTAAGCTGCACCCCAGCCCATTATGAAGTAGGCTAAAGCTAAACCAGCGCCCACTGAATAGAGCAGTGAGGCTTTGAGTGAACGGTTCCCGTCAAGTGAACGCATGAAGAGGAACATGAATAAAACTAAACCGAGAACTCCGGGAACTTCTGTGTCGAAGAAACCCAGTGAGCTTCTCTGCAGAAAAGAAGGCACCAGTGCCAAGAATAAAGCTGCAAATAAGCCAACTCCGCGTCCACCCATATCTTTTCCTAACAGGTATATGATAAAGCAGGAAAGTGCCGCCATGAATGCGGGCAGTATTGCACAGAAAGTCATCAAATCGAAGTGCCCAAAGACTGAAACAATACTGTATAGTACTGCTGCGGTTGCGGGTAAAGCAGGTAACGAACTGGACATGTCTAACCCGTTTGGATACCACTTCATTGTGTCAATCCAAGCGGTCGGATAATACGGAGAAAGCAAACCGTAATCTAACATGTGCCGTGTGATGCTGAGTTGGTAGTAGGGGTCGAACTCGTTTAGCAGCGAGGTTCCTGCAGCTAGGTTTTCCCAGCGGAGAGGCAACATGCGGATAGTGAACGCGATGAAGAAAATCAAGATGAGTGTTGCGTATACAAGGATTGTGCCGTGGCTAAGGTTTATTCCAAGCCTGCTAAAGACATTGCCAAGTCGGTCTTTGATTGTTTCCCCCACTTTAAGCCATCTCGTGTTTAGTGTATGTTGGATTGTACTATTTTACACATTGGAGATTTATTTATGGCTTTCCAAAACCAAGTTAATGACATACAAACATTCTGCGCGGTTTAATCTTCAGAGGGTTTGTAAAAAAAACGGTTGTGAATAATTACTTTTGAGTTTTAATTTAGTCAAAACCGAAGTCTAAAGGGTACAAACCACTCAAATCAACTGAAGATAAAACATCCACTTTGGAAACTTTTTGGCACCCTTTAAACTTGGAAAAAGAATTTTAGTTAACGCCGTTTGTTTACAGCCGTGACTTCGACATCAAGCGGTAACAAGGACAGTTTTCGGTTGCATTTTGGGCAGTTCCCGCCGTTTTCCTGAATAATTTCGTCTGGAGGCCTCAACTCGGGGCCTTCGTATAGTACGTGGTGACATCCATGACAAATAACTCGTTGCGGCATGCCAGTTCCCCATAGCATAGGATGTTATGGAATATTTAATGATTGCTAAACAGGACGCTGTGACAAAAAGTTTAGCTGTGAAGGTTTTATTTGACAGTTCAACCTCAATTGTTGATGCGTGGTTTAGAGGTAAGTGGAAAAATATACTTTAATCGTAACAGAAAAGCCTGATGCCGCCGAAAGAATAGCCTCAGCCCTTGACGTGCAGGGGAAACCTGAAAAAAACCAGAAAATGGGAGTTCCATTTTTTAGGGCGCAACGAAGGGGAGAAATCGTGGTTGCTCCAGCAGTTGGACACCTCTACACGATTACCAGTAAAGACAAAAAGAGAGATTACCCTGTTTTTGATTACCAATGGGTGCCACGGTGGCAAGCAGAGAAAGGTGCAGCGAAAATCCGCACGTGGCTCAAGGTGATTTCTGACTTAGCGGCAGATGCCGAAGGCTTTGTGGATGGCTGCGATTTTGACGTCGAAGGAAGCATAATCGGTTACACTATTCTCAAGTATGCCTGTGGAGAAAAACAGCAAGTTGCCAAACGCATGAAATACTCCACCTTAACTACAGAAGAACTCCAAGAGGCATATGACCACTTGATGCCGAAGCTTGATTTTGCCTTGGTGGAGGCTGGGTTAACGCGGCATGAAATCGATTGGCTCTACGGCATAAACCTCTCCAGAGCACTAACAACTGCAGCGAAACAAGTCAGCGGTCAATACGCCACTCTAAGCACTGGCAGAGTGCAGGGTCCAACATTGCGGTTTCTGGAGGAACGGGAAAAAGAAATCCAATGTTTTGTACCTACACCCTACTGGAAACTAACCGCAAAAATCAGCATAAACGACACAGATATAGATGCGGAATACCCCAAAACTTTGGAGACTCTCAAAGAAGCTACAGAATTAAAAGAGAAAAGTAAAGCTAAGCAAGGTACAATAGAAACCGTAAAAGTTACAGAAGCCTTGCTAAGTCCACCTACTCCATTCGACTTGGGGGCTCTGCAAAGTGAAGCCTACAAACTTTTCCACCTAACACCGATGCGGACTTTGGCGATTCTGCAACGCCTCTACATCGCCGCATTGATTTCTTATCCAAGAACAAGCAGCCAAAAACTGCCGCCCTCAATCGGCTACTGCAGCATCCTCAAGAAACTTGGGGCTAATCCAGCTTACAATCGACAAACTGCAGAGTTGTTAGCTAAGAAGGATTTGAAGCCTAACGAAGGCAAAAAATTTGACCCCGCCCACCCAGCCATATACCCTACAGGCAATTTACCGCAGAAAGCCCTAGATGACGCGTCAAGAAAAGTCTTTGACTTGGTGGTTAAACGGTTTTTAGCGGTTTTTGCGGAGCCTGCACTTAAACAGAACGTTGACGTAACAGTTTCAATTAATGGGGTTCCGTTTGGGTTTTCTCTGGCAAGGACATTGAGTGAGGGCTGGATGAAGTATTACAAACCCTACGTGCAGGTAAAAGACGACAAAATGCCGACTTTGATTGAAGGGCAACTGGTCGATGTTAAACGGGTGAATCTAAAAGAGCTTTATACGCAGCCGCCGCCCCGATACAACCCCCGAAGTCTGCTCCTCAAGATGGAGAAGGAGGAAATTGGAACCAAAGCCACCCGAGCCGCAATCATAGAGACCCTTCAAGAACGCAAGTATCTCAGGGGAGCAGACAACTTTGCAGTCAGTGATTTAGGCTTCACAGTTATTGAGGTTCTGCAGAAGTATTGTCCTATTGTAGTTTCTTCTGAGATGACACGGAGTCTTGAAGAAAGGATGGATTCGATTCAGCAGGGCAAAGAAAACAAGCAAACAGTACTGACTGGCGCTATTGAGACTTTGAAGGCGGCCACAGATGAGTGGAAGTCAAAGGAAAAAGCAGTTGGCACCCAGCTAAGTCAGGCGTTACAGAGAGCGCGGTTGGAGGAGCGTACAGTTGGTTTTTGCCCGAACTGCAAAAGCGGCCAGTTAATTATTTTGCAATCCCAAAAAACAGGCAAACGCTTTGTAGGCTGCAACAACTACTTCCAAGACAAATGCAACACTACTTATCCCCTCCCCCAAACAGGCTCAGTTAAGCCCTTAGCTAAGCCATGTAAAAACTGTGGCGCCCCTGTCGTGTCAGTTTATATCCGTGCAAGGAAGCCGTGGCGGCTCTGCCTCAACCCAAAGTGCCCCAGCAAAGGAGCATCAAAACCATGAAGTGCAACGTTTGCCAGCGGGAAGCACAGGAGCGGGGTTACTGTGCTCTGCATTTGCAGGCGTACAATGCTATCCGCGAGAAGTATCGAGTTTGGGTTAAGGCTTCGGGCGTAGGTTGGAAGGAGTATTTGGTTCTGATTCAGAAAAATTCATTAACTGGGGAATGGGCTAAAGATGTAGCAAAGCATCTAATTAGGGAAGAGGAAAAAGATGTCGAACAAATTAAAGAAAACATCTGAGGATATGTCGTTCTCGCTTAGCCGATGGTTCCGCAAGTTATCAACCAACGCGCCATCAACTTTCATAGTTACCGTGGTCGTAATGGCGTATGCCATTTTCCTCTTCGGAGGCGGCTTATACACCTTAATCAACAACCCTGTTGCCTCATACTACACAAGTTCAGGCGGATTCATGTTCCTCTACCCCGATATAAGTAGCCAATTCGGCGCAGACACAATCATCGCCGTAACACTATACGCAATGGGCTTCTTTGGGTTACTTACCATCTACCAAAGCGCAAAAAACGTCAGCAAACCCAGACAAGCATACATGATGATGGTTGTCGGCATCACTTTATTGTTGCTGTCCTACATATTCCTCGAAGGCGCAATCAACTACAAGCTCTATGGCTAAAAATACCCCCATTTATCGTGGGGAACACAATTTTTTGATTTTTTAGATGAATTGTTTTAGTTACCATGGGTGCTTCTTTAATTTCAACTTGTAAGCACCATAGTTAGTTAGCAAGTGAATCGGCGGAGTAATCAACAGAACCGTCAAGATAACCTGCCAACTCAAACCCGACCAATTAATCAACGCCAGCGGCAACGAAAACACCACAGCACCCACAACAAAATCAATCTGATCCACAATCGGCAACAACCCGCCAGGGGCAATGTCGAGCCGCCTCTTGATGAATGCACCAGTTAAATCTCCTAAAAGCGCACCCAAAGGAATCAATACACTAAACAGCACAGGATAATTGTCAAAGCCAAAAACCAAGCCTTCCGCTAAACCCACACCGAAACCCACCGCCCAACCGAAAAAGAAGCCGCGCCAAGTTTTGTTGTTGCCAAAGATTCGTTTGCCGTCTACAAAGTTTCTGCCGAAATCCATCTTAGCTCCGCCGCCCGCTAAGACAGGTGTTGCGTTGGCGCAGTAGGCGGGAAAAATGAATTTTAAGGCTTCAACGATGAGTAGCGCGACGTCCATGCTTTTCAACCATGCTTTAGGGGAGTTGTGTATCTCTTATTCCAGTTTCCCCTATTTGTATATAGCACACTGCTTCGCCTACAAGTTGCGGGGCCTTCTCGACGGTGGCTTTGATGGTTTGGGGAAAGTCTGAGGGTTTAAGGAAGAGTATGTTTTCTGCCCAGAATTTAAGAACCCTCGTAGCCACAGGACGCAAGCTTGAGGTTTGCTCGCTTATGACGCTACGGACTTGGCTGGTCATGACCAACGGGATTTTTTTGGTCTTCACGGTCTGGGCTAAAACAGCGAGTTGACGGTTTAACTCTCGGTTAAAACTGAAGGTTTTAGGGCTTTCCGCCGCTCTTGCGCTGTACAGCGATGTGAAAGTGTCAATTATAATTAAGCCCACGTTGACGAGGTAGTCTTCGATGCGGTCGATTAGGGCTGTTTGCTCCCTAAAATCCGCGGGTTTAACCAGCACAATCCGCTCTGCCACGGCTTCAAAGTTTCTGCCTGCAATTTGGTAGAGACGCTCTGTTGAAAAAGTGTTGTCGCAGTCCACGTAGAGCACTTTGAGGTCTTGGAGGGCACAGTTAACAGATAGTTGCAGCATCAAGGTTGATTTGCCTGTTTCTGGTTCACCATACACCAAAGTAATTGTAGCGGGCTTTATCCCTCCGCTGAGGCACTCGTCGATGCATTCTAAGCCAGTTGAGATATGAACCATGAGATCACTCAAGGATTATTAGGTTGAATTAGATATTGTGTTTTGCACTTAAACGTATACTCTTTAAGGATGGTTTATGAAGGAAAAAGTTGCGGTGGCAACAGTTCAGGGCAGGGCTTACTTTCTATTAGTCAACGCACTGCGTGAACAAGGCATAGGCTTTGTGAGTTTAATGCCAGGCGAACCCATGCCCACCAAAGTCAAAGTTGTCATAACAACTGAAAAAGAAAAAAGCAAAGTCAATTACGAGAAAATCCTCGTCTTCCAAGGCGAAGAACAACTTGAAAGCCTAATCATCGAAGTCAAAAAGCTCCTGTTAGGTAAAGAAACCTACGAGAAAATGGTGGTTGGAATTGACCCTGGCGAAGCCATCGGACTGGCTGTTTTGGCAGATGGAAAAGTAATCGAAGAAAGCAACTGCTACAGCAGCCATGAATTGACCTGCAGCATCCTTAAAGTGCTGAAAACAGTAAACTTCGATGCAACCAGCGCTGTGGTAAAGATTGGAAACGGCGTTCCCATCTACAGAGAACTGCTTGAAGACCTAGATTATTCCCTGCCAGCGCAGGTGACGCTGGAAGTGGTGAGTGAAGCGGGAACCAATCGCCCTCAGAAGGTGCACAGCAGAAAGATTAGGCATATATCTTCCGCTATCCGTATAGCTGGAAGAAACGGCCCTAAATATACAAGGAGGAAGACGATTGCATCGAACAGTACAACCCAATAGAACCCTACTCGTGGATGGCCCCGCATCGGTTCAGTTAGTCGCAGGAAAAGCGGAAGTGCTTGGCTACCCACTAAAAACAGAGCAACGGGTTCTTGTTCGGGAAGGCAAACGTCAACCCTTCTACACGGTAGAAACCTCAGTTTTCAACGTGCTGCTAGGTGCAAACGCAGCGGTTCAAGAGGTGGAAGGCTGCACTGTTCCCGCTTCGTGGAGCAAACCTGTCCAAACGGTCCTTAGCTTGGAAAAAAAACCTGTAGTTATCATCGTTTTAGGTGCCTGTGATGTGGGTAAAAGCAGCTTCTGCACCTACATGGTAAACAAACTGGTGGAAGCCAAACGCTCCGTCGCAGTCATCGATGGAGATTTAGGGCAATCGGACATTGGCCCCTCAGCTTGCGTTGGCTTCTCGGCGGCTTCTGCACCTGTAACGGAACTCTACAATCTGCGCTTTTTGAATGGTTGTTTCGTCGGCGCCACATCTCCTGTTAAGGCAGCAACGCAAACAATCAAGGCACTAAATTGTATGATGGCTGAGGCAACCGCCAAACAAGCTGATTACATTTTGGTTAACACGGATGGGTTTGTCAGTGGTGAGGCAGCTATCAGGTACAAGTTGTCTATCATTAAGGAGCTTAAACCTGATGTGGTCGTTGGGGTCCAAATGGGGGATGAACTGGAAGAGTTAATGTCGTATTTGGGCGGCGGCGGATTAATGATGGTTGAACCATCTCCAGCAGTGAACCAGCGCACCCCCGAAAAACGCAAACTACTACGCGAAATGACGTACGCCAAATACCTCAAAAAATCTAAACTCCACTGCATACCCATCAGCCAAATCAACCTCGAACCCCGAAACGGCGTTCCAAAAGAGCAGAAACCAGAGAGGGGGTTACTTGTCGGCTTATATGGGCGAGGAACCAGATTCTTAGGCATCGGCGTCTTGCGAGCAGTTAACTCGGAGAGGAAAGTGCTTAAAATTCAGACTGCTGTTAGGTCGAAGCCTTTTAGGCTTGTTTTTGGTAAAGTTCACTTGAACGAGAAACTTCAAGAAGTTGAAGACTGATTACTGAAGAAGTCTCGGATTTCTTGGGCTAAGACTCCAGGTTTGTCAGGTAGTATTTTCATGCCGTTAGTAACCCATGAAGGTATGAAACTCTTGCAGTAAGCTGTGGCGTAACGGAAATCAAGAAACACTATAGCGCCCTTATCGTCTAATGTGCGTATGGGTCTGCCAGCGGCTTGACAAGCTTTTTTCATAGCAGGCAAAATGTAGCCGTATTCTCGACCTCGACCAGGAAACCTATCCTCATAATAATCAATTTGAGCCCTAACTCTGGGAGTTGGTTCAGCGTAAGGCACACCCACAATCACCACGGAATTCATCTGATTACCCGGGAAATCTACCCCCTCCGAAGTCCTGCCGCCCTGCACACCGAGAAAAACTGCGCCGCCCTTATCGCCGCATGCTTTGAAGTCGTGTACCAGTTTCTCGTTGACTTTTGAGGTCATGCCGCTTTTTTCGTAGTAGAGCGGTTTTAGAAGCTGCTGTTCTAAGCCTTCTGAGAGAAGCGCGTTTAAGACTTGGAAACTGGCGGCGAATATGCCTGTGTTGGTGGGTGTGCTGTTGACAACTTCGTTTATGCGGTCAATCATCGTCTGGTACATCTTGGGAGTCCGTTTCTCCATCGACGTGGTTACACCGAGGCTAACAGCTGAAAAGACATGTTCTTTGGGAAACGGCGAAGGCGCAAGGAACTGCACGGTACTTTCAGGAAGACGAGTGATTCGTGCATAGGCTTCCAATGGCTGAAGAGTCCCCGACATAATCACGTTTGCGTATGTCGATGAGAAGACTGGTTCAGTGATTTTAGCTGGGTCTAAAGCGACGATTTCGAGTTTAGCGGTTTTGTTGCCTTCCTTGTTGAAGTATTTGCTGGCAACATTGATGTACGAGTTGTCGTTTATGGTGTCTAGCCATTTGCTGAAGAAGTCGGCTGTGGCGTTGACGTAGCTGCGGGGGTTTTTGCCCTCTGCCAACAGCGCCTTTTTGATTGCGACGCCTGCTTCATGCATGTAGATGAAAAAATCACGTGGTTTAGCTATGCCGCCCTGCTTCTCTATAATTTCAAGTATGCGAGTGGGTGAGATGATTTCTTCTTTGCTTATTTTGTCTGTCAGTTTGTCTAATTCGCCGCGGAAGAAATGGGTAAATTCTTCGATATCCTTGTAACCGAAGCGCTCTGCCTCCATCTCTGCCTGCCGCAGTATGAAAAGGGTAAGTTGACTACTGGAGATGTCAACAGCGGTTTCTGGCAGATTGTGGGCTTCATCTACAACGAGTATGATTTTCTGCAGTTCCGTCTCCAAATTCTTCAGGAACGCCGTGCGAATTTGTGGATCGAAAACATAGAGGTAACTCAACGCAATTACCCGCGCGTCATGCACAGCGCCTTTGACGAGTTCGTAGGGGCATATCTCTTTTTTCTTGCACACTCGAAGAATTTCTGAACCCATATACGGACGACTGGCAACTTGCTGTTGAAGAGAGAGGTACTCGTAGGAGCGGTTTTCCACGTTTCGGTAGTAGGGGCATCTGCCTTTAGCTTTGAGAAGCTCGCATACTTCCATAAGCGATTTAGAGTCGAAAGCGCCTTTGGCGGCGAAGACGTTTAGGCACATTTCGTTTCGTCCGCGGATGCTGACGCCTGTAACTGGCCGCTGCTTGTAAATCATCCTTAACTCGTCGATAACTCGGTCGTATTAGCGGTG
>Ga0101944_10008048_pt1 | contig 10223 bp, 8 predicted proteins | sample DewCreD2012metaG_FD_75245 | JGI IMG/M metagenome (GOLD analysis project Ga0101944, IMG submission 75245) | Hot spring sediment bacterial and archeal communities from British Columbia, Canada, to study Microbial Dark Matter (Phase II) - Dewar... ...
GCACCGAACGGCCGTCGACGATCTGGTGCGGATAGTCCCACAACAGCACGTCGAAGCCGGCCACCTCCCCCACCGTCTCGGCCTCATCCCCGGCGGCATGGACGACCACGGGCCGCCCGTCCCTCACGGCCCGCGCCGCGGCGCGCGGCCATTCCAGCGGCGTGCCCAGCCCGCCCGGCCAGGCCTCGCGCCCGGCCAGGTCCAGCGCGCGCGCCATCGCCGCGGCCTGCACGCCGGCGACGCCCAGCGCCAGGATGACGACGACGACGCGCCCGGCTGGACGCCCGGCCAGCGCGCCGACCGCCAGGCACAGCGCTGGCAGCGAAGCGAGCTGATAGTGCAAATGGACCGGCCCGGACGACGCCAGGAACAGGAGCGGCGCCGCCAGCGCCCACGCCGGGACAAGCATCGTGGCGGCGCGGGCCTCATCAGGACCCGCCCCTCTTTGGCGCCAATCGTCGCGGATCAGCAGCGCCAGACCGGCCGCGATTCCCACCGCCAGCGCGCCCTGCGTCAGCCGGAGCGCGCCGGTCAGGCCGGTCGCCCCGGCGCCTTGCGGGCCGAGGAGATACCATTCCCAGTTCAGGCCCAGGCCCGCTTCGGCCAGGTGACGCAGACTCAAGGAGGCGATCTGCCAGCCGCCGCCCGCCGCCTGAAACTGGCCGAGGATGTCCGGCCGGCAGCACCAGACCGTGTAGACGAACGGCGCCGCCAGCCAGCCGGCCGCCAGCCAGCCGGCCAACATAGGCCGCCAGCGCCGCCACCAGCCGGCGCGCACGGCGAGATAGAGGGTCGGCAGGAGCAACGCGGCGCCGGCGTAGTGGACCTGGGGCGCGAAGCCGGCCGCCGCCACGCACAGCGCCAGCGCCCAGCCCCGCCCGGTGGAGGCGCCCACGACGGCCGCGCACGCCCAGAGTATCGCCAGCGGGATGAGCAGGTCCTGCGCCCAGATATCACGCGAGAAGAAGACGGCGTAGGGCGACGCGGCCAGGAGCAGGCCGGCCACAAAGCCCGCCCACGGCCCCCAGGCGCGGCGCGCCAGCCACCAGGCGCCAAGCACGGCCAGGACGTTCAACAGGCCCGTGAAGAGCGACGCGATCAACGGATCGGCGGAGAGCGCGAACGGGAGCGCGTAGACCCAGGCCGCGCCAGGGAAGTTGGGCAGCCCGGCCGAGGAGATCATGCCGACCGTCGCCGGCTGGCCGAGCCGCGCCGTGCGCAGCGCCGCCAGGCTCACCTGCGCCTGGTCGAAGTCGAACTGCCGCACGCCCGGCCACCCGAAGCGCAGCGCCGCCGCCAGGCCCAGGATCACGCACAGCGAGACGGCCTCGAGGCCCCGCTTTGGCCATACACCGCGAGGCAGCCGTTGGGCGGCGGCCATCTCAGGCGGGCGGGCGGAGCGCGGCCAGCCGGTCCCGGACCTCGGCCAGACGCGCGCCGTGCAGCGGGTAGCGCTCCAGCGCCCAAATGACGATCAGGGAGGCCAGGATCGGGACGCCGGCCACCATGAACCGGATGCCGAGGACGGCCGCGTCCGGCTGGGCCGGGAACAGATTCTCGGGCGTCGCGCCGACGTAGCCGGTGCCCCCCAGGATCGCGCCGACCACCAGCCCCTGGAGCGAGAACGCAAACCGGATGATGAAGCCGTTCATGCCGAAATACAGGCCCTCGCGCCGCGCGCCGGTCACGGTCTCGTCCTGGTCAACCACATCCGAGATCAGCAGGTCCGGCATCACCAGCAGACCCGCGAACCCCAGGCCGACCAGCGATACGGCGGCCACAGCCTGCCGGAAATCGTTCGCCACAAACAGGACCGCCAGCGCCGCCGAGAAGACGCCGTGCGCCAGTTGCCAGCTCCGCCGGCCGCCAAAACGCCGCGCCAGCAGCGCCCAGACCGGGATGGCGGGCAGCGCCATAAGCAGGGCCGCGCCGAGGAGCAACGAATTTTGCAGGCCCACGTCCAGTTCCAGGCCGAAAAGCGTCGTTGGGGCGTTGATCTTCAGCACGTACTTGGCCCAGAACGGGATGGAGGCCGTGAGCATGCTGAAGACGAACTCCTTGAACAGGTTGGCGGCCAGGAACCAGCGGAAGGCGGCGTTGGCGAAGGTCGCGCGCAGCGCCGGCCCGAACGCCGGTTGCGCCTCGCGCAGCACGGCCGGGTTCTCGCGGCTGCCAAGGAGCGAGAGGCCCAGCGTCAGCGACGTGACCGCGCCGAAGACCAGCGCCATCCCGCCGCGCCCGCCCCAGTCGGCGCCCACCAGCGCCGGCGGCAGCGCCACCCCCAGCAGCAGGCCGACCACTGAGAAGACCTGGCGCCAGCCGGAGACCCCCGCGCGCTCCTTCTCGTCCGGGATCATCTCCGGGAAGAGCGCGGTCCAGTTCATGACCACCAGCGTCCACAGCAAGTCGAAGATCAGGACGGCGGCCATGAAGTAGACGAACAGCGGCGTCTCCCCGCCCTGGAGCAGCGGCTGCGGCGGCACCCAGAGCAGATAGAAGAACAACCCGACCGGGATGAACGTCGCCGCGATCCAGGGCCGGCGGCGCCCCCAGCGCGTCCGGGTCCGGTCGGACCAGTAGCCGGCCAGCGGGTCGTTGACGGCGTTCCAGAGCCCGTAGACGGCCCAGCCCGCGCCCACCAGCTGGGCTTTCAGGCCGAGGATGTCGATGTAGAGAAACTGGAGATAAGTACCGAAGGCCTGGTAAGACAGGGCGACCCCGAGGGAGCCGAGGGCGTACAGAATTTTCTGCCAGTGGGCGAGGCGCATGGTCGGTTGCGGGTTGGACGCCGGGATTAGGGGCCATTGTCGCGCCGAAACCGCCAACGCGCAACCGCACGTCTCACACGAGTGCCTTCGCCGCTGGGGGTCAATCTCCCGGCCGCCGCGCCTGGGCGCCACCATTTCCACCGTCGCCCCGGCGCAGGCCGGGGCCCGGAAGCTCCCGTTCTTCGGCGAGCGTCTTCTTCTGGAGGCCGGCTTTCGCCGGCATGCCGTGGGTGATGGGTATCTGACAGGCGGACGGGTCAGCCCAAAAGCCCGAAGGCCCTCGCTTACACGGCCCGGTGCCCTTGCTCGGCGCTCGACTCGCCGCGCAGCAACTCGACGGCATGCGGCAGGACCGGCGCGATAATCTCCAGATTCTCGCGCACTCCCTTGGGGCTGCCCGGCAGGTTGACGATGAGGGTGCGCCCGCGGATGCCGCAGACGGCGCGCGAGAGCATGGCGTGCCGGGTGACCTTGAGCGACTCGGCGCGCATGGCCTCGGCCAGGCCGGGCGCCTCGCGCTCGATCACGGCGCGCGTGGCCTCGGGCGTCACGTCGCGCGGCGCGAAGCCGGTGCCGCCCGTGGTCAGGATGACATCCAAGCGGCGCGCATCGCACCATTCGATCAGGACGTCGCGGATGGTCTCGAGATCGTCGGGGATGACGGCCTCGGCCGCGATCTCGGCCTGCCAGCGCGCCTGCGCGAACTCACGGATGGCCGGACCCGAGGCGTCCGGGCGCTCCCCGCGCGCGGAACGGTCCGAGAGGGTCAGGATGCCGATACGCATCACGGTACAGGGGCGGCCGTCCGCCCGCCCCTTCTAATCAATATCCTTCGCCAGCAGGTGCATGGGCATCTCGGACCAGCCGGCGGCGGCGTAGAAGTCCAGCGCTTCAGCATTGCCGCGCTTCACGAGCAGGTAACAGCGGCGGCAGCCTTTGGCGCGCAGACGCGCCTCCAATTCCTGCATCAGCGCCCGGCCCAGGCCCCGGCGGCGCTGTTCGGCCGACACCGCCAGGTGATAGACCAGCCCGCGCCGGCCGTCGAAACCGCCGATCACGGAGCCGACCAGACGGCCCTCGACTTCCGCTACCAGGAAGAGGTCGGGGTCCCGCAGCAGCTTCTTGGCGATCTCCTCGCGCGTGTCCGAACGGCCGACGCCCACGCCCGGGCCGGCGGACTGCCACAGGGCGAGGACGGCGTCGTAATCACGGTCCAGGTCGAATTCGCGGAGGCGCATGCCATTACAACGTTTCGTCCTCGGCCCCGATCACGTCCTTCCAGGCGCCATGGATGCCGTCCTCGGTTACACCGTAATAGACGTGGATGTAATCGCCGTCGCGCTGGGCCAGGTCATAGCGGGTCACGCCGCCGCGGTGGGTCTTCTTGACGAGGGCCAGGTCGCCCTGCCAGTGCAGGGTCTCCGGCTTGAGCTTGCCGGACTCGCGCTCCTGCAGGGCGTAATGCCAGAGTTTGCGGGCCGAGGCGCGGGTGACGTTGTTGACCAGGTTGCCGTTGCGCAGGTCGCGCATGGTATGGTACAGGCGGCCGTTGCGCTCCTCGGTCGCCACCACCTCCACGCCGGTGCGCGGCGGGTCATGCGGGGCGGCGGCGGGCTCGACGACCGCGACAGCCGCCCGCGCCGGCTCGACGACCGCTTCGATCACCGGCTCGGGCGCGTGCGGTTCCGGCGGACGAGCGGGCGGGATGGCCGGCGCGGGCGCGGCCACGGTCTTGCCGCGCAGCACCAGTTGCACGATCTCATCGCGCACGGCCTGCGAGGTCTCGGCTTCATCGCGCACGTAGAACTTGTAATCTTCGATGGCGTACGGCGGGTCGTCGCCGCGCGGCACCAGAATACGGATCACCGTCTTGCCGCGCGTCTCCTGGGTGTCCACGGTGCAGTCGATGTGCGGCGTGATCATCCGGTCGATGGCGGTCTTGAGTTCTTCCGCGGCCTTGCGCGCCTCGGGCACGCCGACGGGCGGCTGCTTGGGGTCGGCGCTCACGCCGACGTAGATCGTGCCGCCGTTGGTGTTGGCGAAGGCGCAGACGTCGGCGATGACGTTGTACTGCTTGCCGCCCTTGACCTGCGCGCTTTCGTGGAAGGCCTGGACGATGTTGGCGCCCTCTTCGCGCGCCTGCTGGATATAGTCAAACTCGACCTCGGCGGTGGCGCTGTGCGGGCGCGTGCGGGCGAAGTCGTTGCCGGCGAAGAGCTCCTTGAGCGCCTCGAAGCTGACCTCGTCCAGCAGCACGTCGGTGGCGCGGTCGCCGATGCCCAGGTTCTTGGCGTTGCCGGAGTCGCGGCGCAGCCGGTGAGCGTCCGAGCCCTGGATGCAGTGCATGCGGCGCGGGTACTCCGGCTTGGAGCCGTTGAAGAAGGCCTTGGTCGAGCCGCGCCGGCCCTTCTCGTCCAGGTCGGTCACCTCCAGGGCCGCCAGATGCGGGTCCTGGGTGTAGGCGATGCGCGTCTGCCCGCCGAAGCTCAGGCCGCGCATGGCGACGCCGTTGGACGAGTTGGCGTGGGCGGCGATGGCCAGGCCGCCGGCCTCGGCGATCATGCGGTAGGCGGTCAGCACATCGGCGGTGGCGCCCACGTTGGCCGAACCCAGGTCCACCTGGTCGTGCGGGATGTTGAGCGAGAGCAGGATATGCTCGAGCTCGCGTCCCGGCGTATCGGGCGGGAAGATGCCCAGGATGTGAAAACCGAAGGTCGCCGTGAACTCGAAGCCCGGCAGCACCAGGATCTTCTGCGTCAGCCGGCGGTATTCGGCCAGGCGGCGCTGTTCGTCCGGCAGGATGCGGCCCAGGCGTTCCAGGAACTCCAGCTCGCGGATCTCATCGCGCAGGCGGCGCACGCCGGCGACGGTGTTGTGGTCGGTGATGGCGATGATGTCCAGCCCGCGCTGCTCGGCGCGCTGGAGCATATCGAGATACGTGACGCCCGGTTCCTGGTAATCGCTGGAAGCGGGCGAGTGAAGATGCAAATCCATGACGCGCCATGTGCGGGCGCGTTTGTTACGGGGGGTCGAACGGGTCACGAGACTACTTTCTGAATGGTGGTGGTCAATTGGTCGGGCGGGTACGGCTTGAGGATGAAAGCCGTCGCCCCGGCGTCTTTGCATTGGTCCTCCAGGTCCATGCCGGACGCCATGATGATCGGCAGGGTCTGGGTGTCGGGCTGGCCGCGCAACTGCTTCAGGAGGCTCAGGCCGTCGCCGTCGGCCAGATGGACGTCCATGACGATGGCATCCGGCCGCTGGGTCTGCACCTGGGCCAGCACCTGCGCGCCCTGGCTGACGACGGAGACGGCGTAACCGTCCAGCTCCAACAACGTCTTGATCAACGACGCCAGCGTGCGGTCGTCGTCCACGAGCATTACTTTCTTGGTCACGGCGTCCCTCTCCACACTCACTGGCGCCGGGCGACGCGGGCGGTCCGGCGGGCGGTCTTTGCACGAGCCGGCGTCTTGGGGGCCGGCGGCTCGAGGGCGGCGTTCAACACGTCTTCAACCCGGTCGGCAAAGACGAATTGGATCTGGCGCCGGACTTCGTCCGGCACGTCGCTCAGGTCTTTTTCATTGCGCCGCGGCAGGATGACGGTGCGCAGGCCGGCCCGGTGCGCGGCCAGCACTTTCTCCTTGACCCCGCCGATCGGCAGGACCTGGCCGCGCAGCGTGATCTCGCCGGTCATGCCCACGTCCTTGCGCACCGGCCGCCCGGAGATCAGCGACGCCAGCGCCGCCGCCATGGTCACGCCCGCGCTCGGGCCGTCCTTGGGCGTCGAGCCCGCCGGGACGTGCAGGTGGATGTCCTGCTTGGCGAAGAAATCCTCGGGCAGGCCCAGCCGCCGGGCGTTGGCGCGGACGTAGGAGAGCGCGGCGCGGGCCGACTCCTGCATCACGTCGCCGAGCTGGCCGGTGAGCTGGAAGCCCTTGCCGCCCGGCATCTGCGTCGCTTCGATGAACATGATGTCGCCGCCGACCGGGGTGTAAGCCAGGGCCGTGGCGACGCCCGGGATAGCCGTGCGCTCCGCGATCTCCTCGGTGTAGAAGTACTCGGGCTTGCCCAGGTACTTCTCCACGTCCGCCGCCTCCACCGTCACGGACCCGCCGCCGTCCTCGGCCAGGCGCACCACCACCTTGCGGCACACGCCGCCGATCTGGCGCTCCAGGCCGCGCACGCCCGCCTCACGGGTGTAATTGCGGATGAGGGTCCGCAGGGCCGCCTCGCTGAACGCCACCTCGCCGGCCCGCAGTCCGTTCTCCTTCATCTGGCGCGGCACCAGGTAATGCCTGGCGATCTCGACCTTCTCCTGTTCGGTGTAGCCGGAGAGGGTCAGGATCTCCATGCGGTCGCGCAGGGGGGCCGGGATCGGCTCGAGCGTATTGGCGGTGGTGATGAACATCACCTGCGAGAGGTCGAACGGCACGTCCAGGTAGTGGTCGCGGAAATCGCGGTTCTGCTCCGGGTCCAGCACCTCCAGCAGGGCCGACGACGGGTCGCCGCGGAAATCCGCGCCGAGCTTGTCGATCTCGTCCAGCATGAAGACCGGGTTGCGCGTCTCGGCCCGGCGCAGGCTCTGGATGATGCGGCCCGGCATCGCGCCGATGTAGGTGCGCCGGAAACCGCGCACCTCGGCCTCGTCGCGCACGCCGCCCAGCGCCATGCGCACGAACTTGCGGCCCAGCGCGCGCGCGATGGACTGTCCGAGCGAGGTCTTGCCCACCCCCGGCGGGCCGATGAAGCACAGGATCACGCCCTCGCGCTCGCGCCGGATATGATCGACGGCGGCGTCCGGCTCGGCCTGCGCCTTGAGCTCGGCGCGGCGCTTGCGCACGGCCAGAAATTCCAGGATGCGTTCCTTGATGTCCTTCAGGCCGTAGTGGTCCTCGTCCAGCACGGCGCGGGCGTGGCGGATGTCCAGGTTGTCGGGGGTGGACCGGGCCCACGGCAGGCTGGTCAGCCAGTCCAGATAGGTGCGGATGACGCCGTACTCGGCCGCGGCCGTCGGCAGCTTGGAGAGCCGGTCCAGCTCGCGGTGGGCCTCCTTGCGGGCCTCGTCCGGCATGCCGGCCGCCTCGATCTTCTTGCGGAACTCCTCGACCTCGACCGCCTGCTCGTCCTTCTCCCCCAGCTCGCGCTGGATGGCCTTGAGCTGTTCGCGCAGGAAGTACTCGCGCTGAACCTTCTCCATGGACGACTGGGCCTCGGTCTGGATCTTCTTGCCCAGCTCCAGCACCTCCAGCTCCTTGGTCAGAAGCCCCAGCAGGTGCTTGAGCTTGGCGGTCACCGAGTCCATCTCCAGGATGTCCTGGGCGTCCTTCAGCTCCATGCGCTGGTAGGTGGCGATGGTGTAGACCAGCTGGCGCGGGTCCTCAACGTTGAGCACGGCGGCCAGCAGTTCGCCGGGCATGGACGGCACCAGCTCGGCCACGCGCTGGAACAGGTCGCGCACGTTGCGGACCAGCGCCTCCACCTCCACCCCGTCTTCGGAAGACTCCGGCGCCAGGCGCACCGAGGCCTTCAGGTAGGGTTCGGTATCGGTGAAGGTCTCCAGGCGGAAGCGCGCCAGGCCCTGCACCAGCAGGCGGATGGTGCCGTCCGGCGCGCGGAAGAGGCGATGGACCACGGCCGCCGTGCCGACGGAGAACAAATCGCTCGGGCTGGGCGTCTCCAGTTCCGGGTCGCGCGAGGCGCGATGGCCCGGGCGTGTATGCGCGGGTGGGAGGAGGCGCTTGCGCGGTACTTTGACGTGAACGCCAAAGAGGACGTCCGGATACCGTGTTGAGCTGGGCTGCCCTACTCTGTCTCGAACCCGTGGCTCGTGAACTTCAGCGTCCGGCTGTTCTCCGTCACCGTGCGCACGACGTTGTCGGGCGTCCCTGCCGGAATCTCGGCGTCGATCTCCAGCGTCACCCGCACCCGCGCGCCCGGCAGCGCTTGCAGATGCGCGATCACCTCTTCGGCGATACGGCCCGCGTCGCGGCCCACGCGCGTGGCGTCGAGGACCACCGTGCCGTGGAAACGCCGCAGTGGACGCGGTGCCGCCCCTGCGGACCCTGTCGCCCCGGACGTCTGCTGCGTTGAACCTCGATCGGGCGACGGCACGGGGCGGGGCGCCGGCGCGGCAGGCGTCTCGTCGTCCATCTGCCGCCGCGCGACCTCCGGCTTGACCAGCAGTCCCGGCGCGTCGGCGCCGATCGCGAGCCCCGCCCCTGCGCGCAGGGCGCGATACCGGCCCGCCGCTTCGTCGAAACTTTCCGCGTAAGCGAAGCTGTCTGTCTGCCACGTGAGCAGAGCTACGCCCTCGCGCACCGCCTCCGCCAGTACCTCCGGGCCGGCCAACCGTGGCAGATACAGGTATTTGGCGAAGTCCTCGACGAGCTGCCGGATCGCCACGTGGCTGGCGGGGGAGAACGGCCACGCGGAGCGGCTGGGGGGCGCGGTCGCCGCGTCGGACGCGTTCTTCCCGTTCCGCGACGGGCCGGACCTGCTCCTGAAGGCCGGGATCACCGCCCTGATCCAGCCGGGCGGCAGCAAGCGCGACGAGGACACGATCCGGGCGTGCGACGAGCGCGGCGCGGCGATGATCTTCACGGGAACCCGGCATTTCCGGCACTGAGGCGGGCGAGTGCCGCGCCTGCGAGTGGGCCGGGCCTCAGGGCGCGGGCGGCGTCGGATCGGACCGCCCGAGCAAGCGCTGGAGATCCTCGGGCGGCAGGGCCGCGAGTTCCTCGGGGGTGAGCTCGCGGTCGAGCGTGTAGTCGCCCTTCAGCCAGCGGCCGAGGTCCACCCACCGGCAGCGCGACGAGCAGAAGGGGTAGAGCGCGGGCAGGGGGCCGTTGTAGTCGGTTTCGCGGCCACACGTCGCGCAGGCGTAGCGGGGCATGGCCTCGGGTCGCTCCATCGGTTCGGGGCGGGGACGCCGGCCGGCACGGGCGGGCGCTACAGCATTTCCTTCATGTACTGCTCGAGCTTCTGCTTGGCCTCGCGTTCGATCTGGCGGACGCGTTCGCGCGTCAGGCCGACCTCCTCGCCGATCTGCTTGAGCGTCATGCGTTTGCCGCGGCGGTCCTGGAGGCCGTAGCGGAGCTTGAGCACGAGCGCCTCGCGCTCGTTGATGCGGTCGAGCAGGCGGCGCACGAATTCGGCGTCGGACTGGTTGAAGACGGCGTCGAAGGGGGCCGGCGTGCGGGTGTCCTCGAGGGCGTCGCTCAGCAGGACGTCGCCGTCGGGGGAGGAGCTGCCCTGCACGCGGGAGCGGCAGGCCTGGATGGCCTGGCCGATGGCCTTGGCCTTGCGTTGCGTGTAGCGGCGGAAGTGCGGGCTCTTGCGGTGCTCGGCGATCTCCTCCGGGGTGGGCTCGCGGTTGAGCTGGGCCGTCAGCTCCTTCTTCGCGCGGCGCACGGCCATCTGCTCGCAGATTTCGGCGGTCGTGGGTGGACGGTCGAG
>Ga0101944_10008050_pt1 | contig 10218 bp, 8 predicted proteins | sample DewCreD2012metaG_FD_75245 | JGI IMG/M metagenome (GOLD analysis project Ga0101944, IMG submission 75245) | Hot spring sediment bacterial and archeal communities from British Columbia, Canada, to study Microbial Dark Matter (Phase II) - Dewar... ...
GTTCTTGTTTAGCTATGTGCGGCGTCATAACAAGTTCGTAGCCGCCTTTATAATGCTCTTCTCGCCAGAAATCTTCGATTATCTTGCGCACAAGCGCGCCTTTGGGGTGCCAAAGCACAAGCCCTGGTCCAACTTCTTCTTCTATAGAAAATAATTCAAGATCGCGCCCAAGCTTTCGATGATCTCTGCGCTCAGCTTCTTCAAGCCGGTGCAGATATTCGTCCAGCTGTTCTTGGGTTTCCCACGCTGTGCCATAGATGCGCTGGAGCATTTTGTTTCGCTCATCGCCGCGCCAGTAGGCGCCTGCAATCGAAAGCAGCTTGAAAGCGCCTATTTTGCCGGTGCTTTCAACATGCGGTCCCCTGCATAAGTCTATAAATCCATTTTCTTCGTAGATGGTTACAGTATCGTCAGGTATTTCTCTTATCAGCTCAAGCTTATATGGTTCATCGGCAAACAGTTTTTCTGCGTCTGCTTTGCTGATATCTCGGCGCAGGAATTTGGCGTCGGTTGATGTTATCCGCCGCATCTCTTCTTCTATCTTTTCCAAATCTTCCGGAACAAATGGGGTTGGCTTATCGAAGTCATAATAGAAACCGTCTTCAATTGAAGGACCTATGGCGATTTTGGCCTCAGGGAATAGGTTTCTGACGGCATGTGCCATTACATGCGCTGTTGAATGCCGCATCATGTCAAGATAATTCGCTTCTGCCATATTCTACCCTTTACTGTAAACTTTTCTTAGTCGCCAAACCCGTCAGGATGACTGCTGTGCCATCTCCATGCAGTTTCTATTATGGTTTTAAGCTCTGGAAATTCAGGTTTCCAGCCGAGTTCGCGTTTAATTTTATCAGAACCGGCAACCAGCCTGGCAGGATCTCCTTCACGTCTTGGGGCTGGTATTGCTTTGATTTTTTGTCCCGTTACAATTTCTGCAGTAGATATCACTTCTAAAACTGAATAACCATTACCATTTCCCATATTGTAGACGTTGCTTTGCGCGCCGGATTCCAGCGCTTCGAGCGCCAGCAAGTGCGCTTGGGCTAAGTCTGTTACGTGAACATAATCCCTTATACAAGTTCCGTCCGGCGTCGGCCAGTCAGTTCCAAATATAGATACGCTCTCACGCTTGCCAAGCGCGACATCTAATACTATAGGTATCAGGTGATGCTCTGGTTTATGATCTTCTCCTATAATTCCCGACGGGTCTGCGCCTGATGCGTTGAAATATCTCAGTGCTATCCATTTAAGACCATAGGCGTGGTCGTATTCAGATAGTATTTCTTCCAGCATTAATTTCGAGCGCCCGTAAGGATTGGTTGGATTTTTGGGATGTTCCTCTGGTATTGGCACAGCCTGCGGCTCGCCAAACACGGCCGCAGTTGACGAGAAAATCAGTTTTTTAACGCCGGCTTCCATCATCTGCTGCAGCAGAACGAGGCTTTTAGACACATTGTTGATGTAATACTTCTGCGGGTTCTTAACAGACTCGCCTACATCGGCAAACGCGGCAAAATGCATCACAGAGTCAATGCCGTATTTTTTAAATATGCTTCGGAGAAGCTCAGCGTCGCCGATGTCTCCTATTAATACTTCGCTTCCGCAGGCGGCTTTTTTGTGCCCGAAAGACAAATCGTCTAGACCTACAACTTCTATGCCGCGGTCAACAAGCAACTTCACCGCATGCGAACCTACGTAACCTAAACCACCTGTAACCAATACAGCCATCAGCGGGATATACCTTTCTATAAAATAAAGCAGAACTGGTAGAGCGATATATATATGCTCTACCAGCTTTCGAAAACCAACAGTGGTGGGCGGTATTGGATTTGAACCAATGGCCTCTTCGGTGTCAACGAAGCGATCTCCCCCTGATCTAACCGCCCAAGCAGCTATATTATAAACGGAGTCTCTCTACTTGTAAAGTGTTCTCACCCTTTCGTTCTGGCAGGGCTTTGTTTACTCATGTTGAGTTTGACTTATAACTACTTGTTCTGTATAATTTCAAGGAACTCGAGTCGAGTCTCTTTGTTGAATCGGCTGGAGGTGCCGCTGTTTCCGGTATTAAGATGTGCGTCCGGAAAGCGGCATTTTGTTTGTCACGCTGTATTATAATGAAAGGAGAAGTATAGGTCTTATGAACTGTAAAAAAGATGCGGTATGGTTGATTCCATCTGCTCGCCGATCCGCAGGATTGGTTGTCTTGGCTTCTATTCTTATGATTTTAGCCCCTTCAGCAGTATTCGCCTCAGAAGCTATAGAGCTTCCTACATTTGACAAGCTCGATTTGATGTGGCCTGCGATATGGGCTGTATTTATCTGTGCGGTTATAGGACTGCTTTTTGGCGCTAAGTGGTTTATAGCGATCATGAAAGAGCCGGCTGGCTCCAAGGGTATGGTCGGTGTATCTCTGGCTGTTCAGGAAGGCGCCTGGGCGTATCTGAAGCGACAGATAAAGACTATGGTCTGGTTTGTTATCATCATAGCGGTCGGACTTATATTCTTGTACAAGGGTCTTCCCGAGTTCCAGATGAAAGGCGCGTTCGGCATACCTGTTTATGTAGGTGTGGCGATAGCCTTCGTGCTCGGTGTTGCGGCGTCTTACACAGCGGGTTTGGTAGGGATGATGATGGCTGTGCGCGCCAATGTTCGAGTAGCCAATGCTGCGCTTACCAGCTTTAAGAGGGCTTTGTATGTTGCGTTTAGAGCCGGCGGCGTTTCAGGAATGGCTACGGTTGGCTTGGGGCTGCTTGGCGCATGTATAGTCTTTTTTATGTTCAAAGAGCAGTCAATGAAGGTTCTGGTTGGATTCGGGTTTGGAGGCTGCCTTGCTGCTTTGTTTATGAGAATCGGCGGAGGTATATACACCAAAGCGGCTGATGTTGGCGCTGATTTAGTTGGCAAGGTTGAGCAGGGGATACCTGAAGATGACCCTCGCAATGCTGCTACGATAGCTGACAACGTCGGCGATAATGTTGGCGACTGCGCCGGAATGGCGGCAGACGTTTTCGAGAGCTATGAAGTTACGCTTGTTGCTGCGATTATTTTAGGTGCGGCTTCATATCCGTTTCTCAAGACCATTATGGGAGCCAGCGCTGTCGCTGGAGTTTTGGCGCTTGTGGTTTATCCGCTGCTTATTCGCGCGGTGGGCGTGCTTGCTTCGATTATCGGCATCTATGCGGTTCGCGGCAGGGATGATTTGAACATGAATCCTATGCATCCGATCAATGTTGGATTCTTTGTCTCTGCTCTGCTGGCGACGATAGGATTTTTTGGCGTTTCGTGGTTCGTATTCAACAGAGTGCCGATAGAAGGATTCGAGTGGTGGCGATTTGCCGCAGCCAACCTTGCTGGGATTATTCTCGCTCTTGTTATAGATAAGCTGACTGAGCACTTTACTGCTATAGATAAGAAGCCGGTTACTGAATGTGCAAAGTCTGCTAAGACTGGCTCTGCGACGATAATTCTTTCAGGTTTTGCGTCTGGTCTTGAGTCCAGCGTTTGGGGTATAGTTGCGATTTGTCTGGCGATACTTGCTTCTATGTTGCTCTTTAAAGGCAATGTCGAGCTGGCAGCTTATGGTATTGCGCTTTCCGGTCTTGGACTTCTCTCAACGACCGGTTTTATGCTTGCGATGGATACTTATGGGCCGATTTCAGACAACGCTAACGGTATATTTGAGATGTCTGGCGCGCTCAAAGATGCTGGCGAACACTCGAATGCTCACAAAATAGTCGCCAAGCTTGATGCTGTTGGCAATACAACCAAGGCTCTAACCAAAGGTCTGGCTATAGCGACTGCTGTTATTGCCGCCACGGCGTTGTTTAGGTCGTTTATGGCTGACGCCAAGCTGCTTGACATTGGGATACGAATAGATTGGACTATGGTGTTCATTGGATTGTTGATTGGCGGCGCTGTGCCGTTTATGTTCTGCTCGTTTGCCATAAATGCAGTGAGCAGAGCGGCAATACAGTTAGTGGAGGAAGTTCGCAGACAGTTCCGCGAAATCGTCGGTATAATGGACTATGATCCTCGCTCCGGTTCTGACAAAGGCAAGCCCGATTATCAGCGCTGTGTTGCTATATCTACCGCCGCAGCGCAGAAAGAGCTTATGAGCCCTGCTATTTTGGCGGTTGCGACGCCAGTGCTGGTTGCGTTTGGCTTGGGTTATAAAGACCCGTTAGAAGGCGCGGCGGCGCTTGGAGGCTTCCTTGCCGGCGCCATACTGACCGGACAGTTGATGGCTGTTCTTCTCTCAAACGCTGGTGGGCTTTGGGACAACGCCAAGAAGAAGATCGAGGACGGTATGTTTGGCGGCAAGGGAACGCCCGAGCATAAGGCTGCTGTGGTTGGCGATACGGTAGGGGATCCGTTCAAAGACACCGCTGGTCCGGCGCTTAACCCGATGATTAAAGTTATGAACTTGGTCGCTATACTTGTGGCTCCAATAGCTATAACGCCCATTTCTGTTTCTGTTCGCACCGCTGTGGTAGTTGTTGCGGCGCTGGCGCTTGCCGGTGCAGTGCTTTGGAGCAAGCGGAGCGGTGTTGAAGCATCGGAATCCTAAAAAATAGTATTATAATAGGTCGGGTCAGCTGAAGGCTGCCCGACCTATTTTTATTTAGCCATCTTGATTGTGTTCATAGGAGGCTGGGATGGCAAAGTTGTTTACTGGTCGTTATTGGATCTCGCTTTTGGAATCAGAGGGAGATAGAGCAATTCACGCTCTTGTTCAGGTTGTCTTCATAATAATCCTCTACTTGGCTGCTAGGTTCGTGCTTAACAGAGCTATTGCTCACAGTATGAACTATATATCTTCTAGAGAACGTGCTCTTGGCAAGGAGTCTTCTGCCGCGCGAATAATAACACTTGGCAATCTTCTCAAAAGCGTGGCTGGTTATATTTTGTTTTTTGTAGCGGCTTTTACTGTGCTGATGGCTTTCGGAATAAATTTGGTTCCTGTGCTTACAGCGGCAGGTGTGGCTGGGTTTGCGGTTGGATTTGGTGCGCAGAAGTTGGTTCGCGACGTTATTTCAGGGTTCTTTATTCTGCTTGAAGATCAGTATGCTGTTGGAGACTACGTTACCATAGGTTCTGCGACAGGAGTTGTTGAAGAAATAGGTATGAGAACAACGTGCCTGCGCGATGACGATGGCAGGTTGATAATGCTGGCTAACGGCGATATCTCTGTTGTAGCTAACCACTCGCGCGGCGGAGTGATTCTAAACGTAGATATTGCTGTTGTGTCAGACAGCGATTTGAACAAGGTGGAAGAAGTTCTTGATAGGGTAGGGAAGGACGCAGCTAAGGAGCTGAGCGGAATAGTTGCTCCGTTTAAATGCGAAGGCATAATCTCGATGGACAGCGCTAAAGTTGCGCTCAGATTGTCCGGCAGGATAAAGCCTGAAGCCGAGCGCGAGATTACATTTGAAGTGCGCAGGCGAGCTTGGCAGGCTCTTATGTCCGAAGGCATCCGTATAGCGTGATATTAGAAACTGTGACGGTAGATAGATGTGCCGTCTTCTATATTTACTATAGTCAGCTCGTCATCTGTTATTAGTCCGACGCTGCCGACTGGTCTGCCGTCAACCTCGTATTTTGGAAATGATGGGCTGCCTGGATTCAGGAGAACTATATTATCGTCTGTAGCCTCAATCGCAGGAATATGAGTGTGTCCCGTAACGAGAATATCTGTTTTGTACAACCTTGCAAGTTCAGTCATTCGCCTGCGTTCCATAAGATGTCCATGCGTTACGAGTATTCGGATTTTATCGTATTGCACAAAAGCGTACGGCGATTGAATAGGCCATGTCAGCAGCTCCTCATAAACTTCTGGATCACAATTGCCGCGCGCGAAGATTATTGGTATGTTTGAGCTGTTAATGGTTTCAACCATAGCAGGAATGTTGTAAGCATCCTGACAGCCCAATCTAGGCGGATGGTACAATATATCTCCAGCATGTATTATCAGATCCGCGTCCGCGAAAATCGGCTCTATGCGGCGCCATACTTCAATGTTTCCGTGTGTATCGCTTACTACGCCTATTTTCATCTCAGCGTGTTGGGCATCTCGGCAGTTCGAACAGCTATTTTGACCGTCTTTTTCGTTCTTGCCTGCCATATCTCCATATCTGCAATGTCGCCTACTTTGAGCGATGTGATGGCGTTCGATATAGTTGACGCGCTCTTTACAGGTTTGCCGTTTATCTTGGTTATTACGTCCAGCGGCATTAATCCTGCGCGGTCGGCTGGACTGCCGCTTATTACTTCAAGTATCAGAGCGCCGGTAACAGGCGGCACCACCTCTTCTTGCGAGCGAAGCTGCGCTTTAACCTTATCATCAAGCATAGTGTATTTGATGCCTATCCAAGGTCTTATTACTTTGCCGCTCTTAACTATCTGATCGGCTACCCACTTAGCTGTGTTGCTTGGTATCGCAAATCCGATTCCTATGTTCCCGCCGCCTGGATTAGTTGACGCTATGGCGGTGTTTATGCCGACGACATTGCCGTTTATATCCGCCAGCGCGCCGCCGCTGTTTCCTCTGTTTATCGCCGCATCTGTTTGTATTACATTTTCAAGCACATGGCCTTCAATGTTCAGCGGACCTCGTTCCTTGGCGCTTACTACACCTACTGTAACAGTAGGGCCTAACGCCAAAGGGTTGCCTACCGCTATTACCCAGTCTCCTACGCTTAGTTCGTTGGGGTTTTCAACGAACACCGCCGAAGGGAGTTTATCGGCAGGGATTTTTATAACTGCTAAGTCTGTCTTCGGATCTCTGCCAACCACTTTGGCGGGAAACTGCCTTCCATCTGAGAGGGTCACGGAAATCGTTGTTGTGTCGGATACTACGTGGTTATTTGTGAGAATATAACCATCGGGTCTTATTATAACTCCTGAACCATGCCCTTCCGGCACAATCTCTTGACTTGGACCTATTTCAAAAGGAACAAGCCAGTCGGGCAGTCCGGATACGGGACGCCCCTTAGTGTTTATGCTGACCACAAATTTTTCCACTTTGGCGGCTGCCGCCGCGAATGGATTTGCTCCAGATTTGGTAAGCGGAGAGCCTTTTCCAACACTGCTGGTTGTAGCCATGCCTCCGCTGCTTGTTGTAACAGGCGATCCAGTCCACTTAACAATAATCGCACAGACGAGAAACCCTAGAACGAATATCGCAACATATCCAGCTGTCTTTTTCAAACCAGTGCTCATAAGAAGCCCTCCTGACCGAATCAGCTCACTTTAGCGTGTTGAGCAAAGAAGCCATCTCTATAGCCGCTGCTGCTGCCGCCGCGCCTTTATTGCCAGCTTTGGTGCCGGCGCGTTCTATAGCCTGTTCGATGTTATCGGCTGTTATAACGCCGAATATTGTGGGCACTCCGGTATCCAGCCCAACCTGCGCGATGCCTTTTGATACCTCAGCCGCTATATAGTCAAAATGCGGTGTGGAACCTCTGATTAATGCGCCTATGCAAATTACTGCGTCATATTTGCCTGACGAAGCCATTTTTTTAGCTATTAAAGGTATCTCGAATGTTCCAGGCACCCAAGCCACATCTATTTTGGCGTCATCCGCTCCATGTCGTGTTAGGGTGTCGAGTGCGCCATCGAGCAGTTTTGTCGTAATGAATTCGTTGAATCTGCTCACGACGATCCCGAATCTCAAACCCTGTGCGATAAGTTTGCCCTCATATACCTTTGGCATTTTTGCCTCCTTTATCCTTGAGACTTTCGTCTTGGTGATTATAACTTATGTCCCATTTTATTGCGTTTTGTTTCGAGATATCGTTTGTTAGCCGGTGTCGGCTCTGTTATGAGCGGCACTCTTTCTACTATCTCAAGATCATAACCCCTAAGCGCCGCATACTTGGCAGGATTGTTGGTCATGAGTCTGATTTTCTTCAGCCCTAAGTCGACAAGTATCTGCGCGCCTATGCTGTAATCTCTCATGTCTGAAGGAAAGCCGAGCATTTCGTTTGCCTCTACCGTATCAGCCCCATGATCCTGCAGCGAATAAGCTTTCAGTTTGTTAACCAGCCCAATCCCGCGCCCTTCATGGTGGTAAATATAGAGTAACACCCCTTTGCCAGCTTCGGCAATTTTTCGCATGGCAAGGTCGAGCTGCTGTCTGCAGTCGCATCTAAGCGAATGAAGAACATCGCCGGTCAGACAGCCGCTGTGAATTCTGACAAGTGTCGGCTCACCGTCCGAGACATCGCCCATCACTAAAGCTATATACGGGTTTGCTTCTACTTTTGTTTCATAGCCGTAAGCTGTGAATACGCCATATTCAGTTGGAAGCACTGCGGATGCGGCTCGCTCCACCAATTTTTCTGTAAGCCGTCTGTGTTTTATCAAATCGGCAATTGTAACCATCTTTATACCGAATCGCTGAGCCATCTCTGCCAGCTCCGGCACTCTTGCCATTGTGCCATCTTCGCTCATTATTTCACACAGAACCCCGACTTCTCTAAGTCCTGCCAGTTTCATAAGATCAACCACTGCTTCGGTATGTCCGGCTCTAACTAACACCCCGCCAACTTCGGCTATCAATGGAAACACGTGTCCAGGTCTGCGGAAATCATCAGGTTTCGAGTTTGGATCGGCAAGCGCTTTTATAGTTATTGCTCTATCTTGAGCCGATATGCCGGTTGTAGTGCCTTTTGCCGCATCAACGCTTACCGTGAACGCCGTGCCGAGCTTGGATGTATTCTTTTCCGCCATCATAGGCAGGTCGAGCCGTTCAGCGCATTCCTTTGTAATGGCTGCGCAGATAAGTCCTCTGCCGTGCTTTGCCATAAAGTTCACGTCGTCCGGTGTTACTTTTTCGGCAGCCATAACAAAGTCGCCTTCATTCTCGCGATCTTCGTCATCTACGACGATGATCATTTTGCCTTCTCGAAGGTCTTCAATGGCTTCGTTTATACTGCTGAACTTGATAGTGTCAGTCAATTTATTAATTCTCCTCAATCCAGCCGCCGTTTATGAGTTTTGTCATCAAGCCACCGTCGGTTCTGCGTTCGCTGATAAATTTCTCTATGTACTTTCCAAGTATATCTGTTTCTATATTTACCCTATCACCAAAGCGGCGATACCCCAAAGTGGTGTTCTTAAGAGTATGCGGTATAACTGCTATCGAAAAATTTTGTTCGCCGCACTGCGCCACGGTCAAACTTATTCCGTCTACTGCTATCGAACCTTTTGTTACCACATATCGCATTATATCTTCGTCAGCAGATATTGTAACAATGACACTGTTTCCTTGATGCGTTATTTTATCTATTATTCCGACGCCGTCCACATGTCCAAGCACAAAATGCCCGCCAAACAGTCTATCAGCGCTTACGCTTCGCTCTAAATTGACATGATCCCTAGTCTTCAGCCCGCCTAATGTTGTCTTCGACAGCGTCTCTTCAACTACATCAAAAGTTATGCAGCCGCCATTTACCTGAGTTACAGTAAGGCATACGCCGTTTACCGATATGCTGTCGCCGACAGAAGAAGCAGACGCTGTTTTTTCAGCCTGCACAGTCAGTTTTGCGCCAGCCGAGCGTCTTATTTCTACAACCTGTCCTATTTCTTCCACTAGCCCTGTGAACACGGATACGCCTCTATCATTATATCCTTACCCACGCGCCGTATTTTTGCTATCTCAAATTGCGCAGCCTCGGATATTTCTTCTACGCCAAGACCTTCAACAGGCGTAATCGCATCTTTGCCGCCTGCAATTTTAGGAGCGACAAACGCGGTGATTTTATCCACTATTCCAGCTTCCAGAGCTGCTGACGCAAGAGTGCCTCCTCCTTCCAGGAGAACACTTGTTATTTCCATCTTTCCAAGCGCATAGGCAAGCGATTTCAGGTCAATATGACCGTTCGTTTCCTCTATTTTTATTATACGCGCGCCAGCTTCATGCAGTTTCCGAAGCCGACTTTCTTCCGCCGACTTGCCTACTGCTATTATAGTCTCACCAGGCATAGAGAGCATTTTTGCACTGGCTGGCGTTCGCGCGTGCGTGTCAACCACTATCCGTTTAGGATACACAGTTCTTCTGCCTATCCTAGCTGTAAGCTTAGGGTCATCTGATATAACAGTTCCGGAACCTACCATAATCGCGTCGGATCGTTCTCTTATCCAATGCAGTATCCTGCGCGATTCTTCTCCGCTTATCCACTTCGAATCGCCTGTTCTGGTGGCGATTTTGCCGTCCAG
>Ga0101944_10008051_pt1 | contig 10218 bp, 8 predicted proteins | sample DewCreD2012metaG_FD_75245 | JGI IMG/M metagenome (GOLD analysis project Ga0101944, IMG submission 75245) | Hot spring sediment bacterial and archeal communities from British Columbia, Canada, to study Microbial Dark Matter (Phase II) - Dewar... ...
CGGGCGTGGCAGGCGCTGGCAGCCTACCTGGAGGCCCGCCACGACCTGTCCACCGGCGGGTCAATCGGCGAACGGCCGGTGTTCTGCCGCCACGACTCCGCCGCCGGTGACCGGCGACGCCTGCCGCTGACCACCCGTTCTGTGGAACGCATTCTCACCGGCCTGGCCAGGGACGCGGGCGTGTTGGAGCGCTTTCACCTCACGCCGCACTCCTTCCGCCACTACTTTGCCACACGCTTTCTCGGCCACACCGGTGACCTAGCATTGACGCAGGACGCGCTCGGGCACGCCGACCCGGGCACCACCCGTATTTACGCCAAGACGACCAAGGCCCAGCACATCCGCGCTCACCGGCAGCTGTTTGACACGCCACCTGAAGACAGTTCGCCGGAGCGGAGGGACCTGTAGACTCGGCGAAACTCTCGTCCGGTCCCCTTCTCCGGCGAACTGATCAACGCCCTCAGGCAAATGATGGTCGCTGCCGATACAGGCTACATGTCCACCCAGACCGATCCCTTGGTCGCCGATTCATAGGCGGCATAAATGAACTGCATGCCGCGCAGGCCGTCGTAGACCGATGGGAACTTGTACTCGGATATCTTGAGCGGCTGACCGTCAATGTGGCGGCGGATGGCACGAATCGCATCGGCATAGACGGTCGCAAAGCCCTCCAGATAGCCTTCGGGATGACCGGGCGGGATGCGGGTGACCTCAGACGCCGCCTCCGAGAGATAACCGGCGCCGCGGGTGAGCGTCTGGCGCGGCTCGCCGTAGCGATACAGCTCCATGTAGTTGGGATTCTCGTGCGCCCACTTGATGGCGCCCTTGGTTGCGTACACGCGCAGGATCAGACCGTTTTCCTCACCGCACGCCACCTGGCTGATGGTGAGCACCCCCTTGCCGCCGCCCTTGAAGCGCAGCAGGGCATTGACATCCTCGTCCAGCGTCCGATCGGGCAGGAAGGTGCTCTTGTCGGCGCAGATCTGGCTGATCGGATCGCCGGTCACGTACTCAAGCAGGTTGACGCAATGGGTGCCCACGTCGCCCATCGTGCCGCCGATGCCCGACTGAGCCGGATCAACGCGCCAGGCTGCCTGCTTGCTGCCCAGCTTCTCCTGCGGCACCATCAGGAAGTCCTGTAGATATTCCACCACCACCTTTCGCACGGTGCCCATCTCGCCGGAGCGGAACAGGTGGCGCGCGTGGCGGATCAGAGGATGGCCGGTGTAATTGTGCGTCAGCGCAAACACCAGACCGCTGCGCTCAACGATCTGGACCAGTTCCTTGGCTTCGTCAAGTGTATAGGTCATCGGCTTATCGCAGACGACGTGGATGCCGGCTTCGAGGAAGGTCCTGGCAATCGCGAAGTGCGAGACGTTGGGCGTGACGATGCTGACGAAGTCAATGCGCCGGTCGGGCGGCAGCTTGGCCTCCTTCTCGGCCATCTCCTGGTAGGTGGCATAGCAGCGTGCTGGATCCAGATAGAGCTGCTGGCCGGTGATGCGCGTGTTCTCCGGGTCGCGCGAGAAACAACCCGCCACCAGCTCGGCCTGTTGATCCAGCGTGGCGGCTATGCGGTGCACGCCGCCGATGAAGGCGCCCTGCCCACCGCCCACCATGCCAAATCGTAATTTGCGTTTCCAGGATTCCATCGGTTACACAGCCTCCTTGGGTAATCAGAATGACTGGTGAGATTTCAGGTCGGTTGTTGCGCCCGGTCAGGCCAGGCCGAGAATCAGCCGGTTGCGGGCCGCATCCGTCTCGGCGCCGGCAAAATCGTCGAAGGCAACCGTCGTTGTCTCGATGATGTGCCGCTGGATGAAGGCCGCCCCTTCGGCTGCCCCCTGTTCGGGGCTCTTGAGGGCGCATTCCCACTCCAGGACGGCCCAGCCGGTGTAGTTAGCCTCCGCCAGCAGTGTGAACACGCGCTTGAAGTCCACCTGGCCATCGCCCAGCGAGCGGAAGCGACCGGCCCGGCCGGCCCAGGACTGATAGCCGCCGTAGACGCCCACCCGCCCGCTGGGGCGGAACTCGGCGTCCTTGACGTGGAAACCCTTGATGCGCTCGCCGTAGAGCTGGATGAACTCCAGATAGTCGAGCTGCTGGAGCAAGAAGTGGCTGGGGTCATAGTTGATGCAGGCGGCCGGGTGCTGGTCGGTGTGGTCCAGGAACATCTCAAACGTCGCGCCATCGTACACGTCGGAGCCCGGATGCAGCTCATAGGCGAAGACCAGGCCGTTTTCGTGCGCCAGATCGAGCAGCGGACGCCAGCGTCGCGCCAACTCCTTGAAGGCCTCATCAATGATGCCGGCGGGGCGCTGCGGCCACGGATAGACCATATGCCAGGCGAAGCCGCCCGACATGACCGGTATCACCGTCGTGCCCATGTTAACCGACGCCCGGATGCACTTCCTGAGCTCGCCGGCTGCCCATTCGGTGCGCGCCTCGCCGCGCAAGCCGGCCGGGTGGAAGGCCTCAAACATGATCTCATAGGCCGGGTGGATGGCGAGCACCTGGCCGGCCAGATAGCCCGCCAGCTCGGTCGGCTCCAGTCCCAGCGCGGCCAGGCGACCGCGAAACTCGTCACACCACGTCTTTGCCTCGGCCGCGCGGTCCAGATCGAAGACACGGCGATCCCACGTCGGGATCTGAACGCCTTTGTAGCCGAGACTGGCAACCCAGCGAGCAATGCTGTCAAGATTGTTGTAGGGCTCCACATCGCGGAGGAATTGGGCCAGGAAGATGGCCGGCCCTTTCATGCGGGGCATATGTCACAGGCTCCTTTCCGTCGTTGCAAAGAGTTTGTCGCCTGCCTGCATCAGGGAGGCGTCACCGCTCGCTTGTCGGCTAGCCTACCAGCAAGGCGGGGGTTTGTCAAAGAAATGACTCATTCAGCGACGAGCGGCAGGCTGGACCCGGCATCGGGCAGTGCCAGCACCGTGGCGCCGGGGCCGGCCTCCGCCAAAGCCCGGGCGACTGCCTCGGCTGCGTCGTGACACAGGCGGATGCCAAGCCGCGGCAGTGCGTCATCCGCCATAGACGACACAAGGTAGAGACGCGCTCGTTGCAGCACGGCAGCGATGGCGGCGGCTTTGTGACCGCCGATCACGAACCCTTGCTGGATGCGTGCCAGGATGTCGTCGGCCGACGCCGTCTCGCGCATCCACGCCTCGAATGTCGGGCTCCCGAAGCCCTCGCGACATTCGGCAAACAGAACGATGGCACCGCCCGGCCGCACCGCGTAGGACGCATTTTCGAGCGCCTTCTGGGCCTGGTAGAGATTCACATCCTTGGGCCAGCCGCCGGCGCCCGCCAGTACGACGTCGGCGCGCTGCGGGATCGGCAATGCGCCGCGCTGGCGGATCATATCACAGCCGACGCGATGCGCGGCGATGACGTCGCCAGCCACAGCAGCGGTGATGCGGTGCGCCTCATCCACGACGACATTCACCATGAAGTCGGCGCCGAGCATCGCCACGCCCTCCTCGATGTCACGCCGCACCGGGTTGTTGTCAACACGACCCGCGCGGGCGTCCGGGTGCGCCATCATCGCGTGGTTGGCATTGATCGTGGCGCGCGAGGCGCAGCCGGGCAGGATGGCCTTGGCACCGCCGGAGAAACCGGCGAAATAGTGGAACTCCAGGTTGCCCAGGCAGACGCGCAGGTCGGCATCCACGAGAGGGCGGAAGAACTCGACCGGTGTGCCGGCGGTCGTGACACCCAAATGCACCGTGTCTGCAGGATCGTGATTGAGCACCCGCACCCGCTGCGCAATGTCGTGTCCCACCGCGGCCTCGACCTCGGCGTCGGTCATTGGCCGATGCAATCCCAGCGCGATGATGATCGTGATGGCGGAGTCGGTGACGCCGGCGGCCGTCAGCTCGGCGAGGATCGGCGGCAACAGCTGCGCCGAGGGGCAGGGACGGGTGAGGTCGCTGATGACGACGGCCACGCGTTGACCGGCACGTGCCAGGGCACGCAGCGGGGGCGTGCCGATCGGTGCCTGCAACGCCGCATACAGCAACGCCGCCGCATCGTCGGGTGGCGGCGCATGGCGCGGTGAGAAGACTCCCAGGAGGTTGGGTTGCGGGACGTCGACGCGGAGCCGATGGTCGCCGTAGGCAAATTCGAGTGATGCGGTCTTGACGCTCATGGTGCGACCTCCCCCCATCGCATTCGCCGGGGGCCGGATCTGATCGGGCCAGGTCAGTCACAGCAGGTCGGCAGCGCAGGGTCTTGTTAGATTATAGGGCCGGACGCTTCGGGGTCAACTTGACAGCCCCCACCCGCCGTGATAGGCTTGAGTCATCACGATCTTCTGCCAATTGGGGAAAGCCTTCGTGGAATCGGCCTGGTCGCACGAGTGGTATGTATCGGTGGATGTTGAGGCTTCCGGACCGACGCCCTCGCTCTATGCTCTGTTGTCCATCGGCGCCTGCCTCGTGGCGCGGCCGGAAGAGCGCTTCTACGTCGAGCTGCAGCCGGTTGTCCGGGCGTCATTGCCGGAGGCCAGCGCCATCCATCATCTGTCGTTCGAGCGGCTGATGCACGAAGGGATGCCGCCGGCCGAGGCGATGGCGCGCTTCGCCGGCTGGCTGGACAGCGTGGTGCCGGCTGGCGACCAACCCGTGTTCGTCGCCTTCAACGCTGCCTTCGACTGGATGTTTGTCAACGACTATTTCCACCGCTTCCTGGGCCACAATCCGTTCGGCCACGCAGCACTCGACATCAAGGCATTCTACATGGGACTGCGCCGCAGCCGTTGGTCAGAAACCTCCATGCGCAACCTGGCGCCGCACTATCTGGGTGACCGCCGATTGACCCACAACGCGCTGGAGGATGCGCTGATCCAGGCCGAGCTGTTTCGCCACCTGCTGGTCGAAGCCAGCGCCATAGAGTCACCGGAAGGAGCCTGATATGGACACAGCCGTGCCAGCGCCCGGTCCCGCCAGCGACCTGCAAGGCATTCTTGCGGCGGCTCAGCGACTGGGCGTCGAACTCGATGAGGAGGAGGCGCTGCAGTGGCTGACTGCCATCGCGGCGTCGCGGAGCGACAGCCAACACCTGGTGGTGGATGCCCGAAGCGGTGTCTTCGGTCATCGCGCCAGTATGTTGGACTTCGACCCGGCTGAACTTGAGTACTTCCGCCAGGTGGGTCGCCTGGTGGAATTTGCCGATCAGCCGGGCCAGGTCGAGACGGCGCTGGCATTGTCGGGCTCGGCAGCACAGTCGAAGATCCAGACTTATCCCGGTGACCTCGACTTCTTCGAACGCGTCAATATCATCGCACCCACACGTGCGGCGGCCTGCCAGACCCTGGCGGCGCTGATGCGCGACAAGGCGCTGGCGACGCTCAGGGGCGACACCTATCGTCTGATCGAGGTAAAGTTCGGCAACTACCCGCACGATGTCGTAACCGCCGACGGGCGCAAGCACAGTGCCGACACGCCGATCGCCTGGAAACCGGCCGAGATCGAGAGCGGTCGGATCGAAGCGGTCGGCCCTGACGGTGCCGCATCGGTGATCGCCTGGGACGAGGTGGCGAGCGACCCCGGTTGGTGCAAACTGGACTGGATTGTGGCCGATCCGGTGCGCCAGTCAGTGGCAAATGCGAGCAACATGCTGGATGTGACCTGGGAGGCGCCGGACGGCACCATCACGCCGCTTGATGGCTACCTGGATCCCTACTTCCAGGAGGTTTACCTGGAGGCGAGCTCCATCCCGATCTTCTCCAAGATGGTGCGTCACATGAGTGACAGCGCGCTCGACGACTACGTCGCGCAGCTGGAGCGCGAGGTCAGGAAATACGTCACCAAGGACATCAACTATGGCAAGGCGGCCAAGCGGATGTACAACATCTTCCGGTTGACCGGGCGCTATCAGGACGCCGCCTATCTGCGCGAGCTGTTCGATGAGCCGGCGGCGATGTTGTATCAGGTGTGGGCGCTCATTCGCACTATCGAGGAGGCGTGTGAACCAGGATCAACGGTAGCGCGCGAGGCGGTGCTGGCGCAGGCCGACGATCTGATCCTGGCGGTGACGCGCGCGCTGGAGGGCGAGAAAGAAGTCGAAATCGTTCGCTATCTGTTGCGACTGCGCGACAGCGTGGCTTCGTGCGGCGAGCGACAGATGGCCGCCGACCAGGTCGCCGCGGCCCGGGACGAGGTGATCAACCTCGTCAACAACTTCTTCTACGAGCGGCTGACGGCGGTACCGACCATTCAGAGCTACATTCAGAGTCTGCAGGCCGCTGGCGTCGCGGCTGCGTCGCCCCCGCCCACCGACGGTGAGGCGGGAACCGTCGCGGGGCCAATCTGACCTGCCGGGATGGCGAACACCGGGAGTTGTCCCTGCTGGCCCGAAATGAACCTCCATAGGCACTGTATCGCCCCGTCGGCCTGGTTTGCGATCACCCGATCCCCCGGTCGGCTGCGCCATGGTGGTGTCGTGCGGCCGTGACGACCACAGGCACGAGTGGAGACCTTCCCCGGCAGACAGTCCGATTTTCTCTCTGGGGAGAAAACGTATGACCAGACACTACGCGGCTTTTGACATCGAGACGGCCACCTGGGTGGCCGATGACCTCGAGGATTGGCGGCAGCAGCGTCCGCTCGGCATTAGCTGTGCCGCCACGTGCACCGCCGACGGCAACGTCGTGACATGGTGTGGCCGCACCCCGGCGGGCACACCCGCCGACAGAATGGATCGCCTCACCGCCAGAGAGCTGGTGTCCCACCTTGGTGAACTCACCAGGCGCGGCTTCACCATCGTCACCTGGAACGGCCTCGGCTTCGACTTCGATATCCTTGCCGAGGAGTCGGGGCTATTGGACGAATGTCGGTAGCTGGCCGAGGGTCACGTGGACATGATGTTTCACTTCTTCTGTCTGCAGGGTTACGTGTTGGGGTTGGACAAAGCCGCCCGGGGTATGGGGTTGCCCGGCAAGCCAGATGGACTGTCAGGTGCCCAGATGCCACGTTTCTGGAGTGAGGGTCGTTACCGGGAGGTGCTCGACTATCTGAAGCAGGACGTGCAGCTGACGTTGCGCCTGGCCCAGGTGGTTGAGCAGCGCGGCTGCCTTAACTGGATCAGTCAGCGCGGCAAGGCGTGCCAGGTGAGGATCCCGCGTTGGCTGACGGTGGCCGAAGCGCGCCGCTTGCCACTGCCGGACACAACGTGGATGACCAGACCCTGGCCGCGCAGCAAGTTCACTGCCTGGCTGGATAGGGCGTAGCGCGGGCCTTGTCCTGGCCGCCGGTGTTGCCGCTGCCGTCCGCCGGTGATACTGTGCCCCGAGTGATCCAGGGAAGCTGCGATGGACGCTGGACGCGCCAGGTCGCTGGCAACCGCAACATCGGCGCCACTCTTGGCCGCCTGAAAGCCGACCGCCGCAAAGCGGCCTACGACGATATCATCGGTAGCCTGCCGAACAAGGCTGCCGCATGGGTGCCTATGGTTCGTAAGGTACTCAGCCTCCTGAGCACAATCTGACCGGCTGATGTGGCCACACCTTGACTTTTGCCCCCACAACAGCTACAATAGTGCGCAATCCGCTGTCTCGCCTGGCGACGCCAGCCCGTGCGAAATGGAAAAGAGAAGAGGACTATGTCGCAAGAGAAGCGTTGGGTGCCCCTGATTGCCGCCGTTCTGGTGCTTGCCCTGATCGGGCTGTGCGTGGCGGCGGTGTTGCTCGGTCAGCAAGTTCTGCGCCAACGTGCCGTGATCAACGCCGCTACCCCGACCACGCGAGTCGAGGTGCAGCCGCCGCCAACCGAGACATTTCTGACCCCGACCGTCGTTGAACTACCCACCGCTGCCGAGCCGGCCCCCGTGCCCTCCGGTCGCCAGGTGTTGCGCCAACCGGGTGGTGACCCACCCACCCTCGACCCGCACCTGAGCGGCGATTCCACGTCAGCCGAATACATCGTCGAGATCTTCAGCGGGCTGCTGACCCTCGACCGTGAGCTCAATCTCGTGCCCGATCTGGCCGAGAGCTGGACTGTCAACGACACCGACACGGTGTACACCTTCACCCTGCGCTCGAATGCCCAATTTCACGATGGCAAACCGGTGCGCGCCAGCGACTTCAAGTGGTCGTTTGAGCGCGCCTGCGATCCCGCCACCGGCTCCTACACCGCCGATACCTACCTGGGCGACATTGTCGGCTGCCGCGACAAGCTGCGCGGCAAGGCCGACAGCGTCGCCGGTGTCGAGGCGTTGGACGACCGGACGCTGCGCATCACCATTGACGCGCCGCGCGTTTACTTCCTGTCCAAGTTGACCTTCCCGGCGTCGTATGTGCTGGATCGCAGCAACGTCGAAAGCGGTGGCGCGGCATGGGCGACCAGGCCCAATGGCACCGGCCCCTTCAAGCTGGCTCAGATTGAGCCGGGCGTGCGCATCGTCCTGGAGCGCAACGACGCCTACTATCGCGATCCAAAACCGCTTCTGGAACGCGCCGAGTACATCCTCGCCGGCGGCTCGGCGATGGTGATGTACGAACAGGGCGATCTGGACATGACCGCGGTCACCTTGAACGACATCGAGCGCGTGTTGGACCCCACCAACCCGCTCAACCAGGAGCTGACGGTGGTGGACACGCTGGGCGTGTATTACATTGACCTGAATCTCAAGCAGCCACCCTTCGACGACATCAAGGTGCGCCAGGCATTCAACCACGCGCTCGACCGCGAGCGCATCATCAACGTGGTTTACAAGAAGACGCGCAAGGTCGCCTGGGGCATCGTCCCGCCGGGCATGCCCCACTACTCCAATCCCGATCTGAAGCCGCTGGGCTATGATCCCGAAAAGGCGCGCCAGCTGATCGCCGAATCGAAATACGGCGACGTGAGCGAATTCCCGGACATCACCTTTCACGTCCTGGGCGCCGGCGGCTCGACCGGCCGGGTGATCGAGGCCATCGTCGCCTCCTACCAGCAGAACCTGGGCCTCAACATCGAGGTGCAGCAGACCGACTGGGCCACCTTCCTGCGCGATCTCAACAACCCCGACAACCCGAATCAGATGTGGGGTGGCGAGGCCGGCTGGATCGCCGACTATCCCGACCCGCACAACTTCCTGGATGTCCTGTTCCGCTGCGGCAGCAACCAGAATCACGACAATTACTGCAACCCGGAGGTGGATAAACTCCTCGACAAGGCGGCCGCCGAGCGCGAACCGAAAGAGCGCGAGGCGCTGTATCGGCAGGTCGAACAGCAGGTCATCAACGACGCGCCCTGGGTGCCGCTCTTCTTCGACGTGCAGTACTGGCTGGTCAAGCCGTATGTGAAAAACGCCTATCTGCCGTCATTGATCACACCCAAGCTGCAGTACTACTACATGGAGCGATAGCGGCCGTGCAGCATCGCCGGCTATCTTCACAAGGAGAGGATCACAGACCATGTTGCTCGAGGTGAGAGACCTGAAGACCCAGTTCTTCACCCAGGACGGTGTCGTGCACGCGGTAAACGGCATCTCCTACCACCTGAACGAGGGTGAGACACTGGGAATCGTGGGCGAGAGTGGCTGCGGCAAGAGTGTAGGTGTTCTGTCGCTGATGCGTCTCATCCCGATGCCGCCGGGCAAGATCGTCGGTGGCAGTGTGATCTTCCAGGGGCGCGACCTGATGCAGATCAGCGACGACGAGATGCGCTCGGTGCGCGGCCACAAGATCGCCATGATCTTTCAGGACCCGATGACCTCGCTCAATCCGGTGCTCACCATTGGCCGCCAGGTGAGCGAGGCGCTCGAGCTGCACCTGGGGATGAGCAAGGGTGAGGCGCGGCGCCGCACCATCGAGCTGTTGGAGATGGTTGGCATCCCCAGCGCCGCTTCGCGCATCGACGACTACCCACACCAGTTCAGCGGCGGCATGCGCCAGCGCGTAATGATCGCCATGGGACTCAGCTGCAATCCCCAGCTGTTGATCGCCGACGAACCGACGACCGCGCTCGACGTGACCATCCAGGCCCAGATTGTTGATCTGGTCAAGAAACTGCGCGATGAGATCGGGATGGCCATCATCTGGATCACCCACGACCTGGGCGTGGTCGCTGGTCTGGCCGACCGTGTGGCGGTTATGTACGCTGGGTTCATTGTTGAGGAGGCTGACGTCAAGAGCCTCTACGCCGACCCGCGCCATCCCTACACGTTGGGGCTGCTCGGGTCGCTGCCGCGATTGGACGAAGAGCGCGGCCGTCGGCTGACGTCCATCGAGGG
>Ga0101944_10008052_pt1 | contig 10218 bp, 9 predicted proteins | sample DewCreD2012metaG_FD_75245 | JGI IMG/M metagenome (GOLD analysis project Ga0101944, IMG submission 75245) | Hot spring sediment bacterial and archeal communities from British Columbia, Canada, to study Microbial Dark Matter (Phase II) - Dewar... ...
GAAGTTCCACCACTTCCTCCGTAGAAAGGATGGTATCCAGATTTAAAAGCATCACCATACGTCCGTTCAGCTGTACAATCCCATGCAGATATTTACTCTTGAACTTAAACCCTATTTCGGGGGTACGGTTAATGCTCTCCTCCTGAATATCCGCCACATCCTGGACCGCATCAACGGCCATACCGATATGGCTTACCTCCCGGGCCCCCAATATTTCCACGATGATAAATACGGTTCGGTCCGTATAAGGTTTTTCAGCCAGGTTAAACTTAAGCCGCATATCTATAATTGGTATAATCCGGCCCCGCAGATTAATAACCCCCTTTAAAAACCGGGATGTTTCATGCAGTGGTGTGATCGGTGTATACCGGATTACTTCCTGAACCTTAATAATCGGTATCGCGTAGGATTCCTTTTCTATAGTAAACACCAGGTATTTATTGGTTGTTCCTGCCATGCAGAACACCTCCTTTAGTTTTTGAGGTACATTTCTACCACCCGGATAAACTTGTCTCCCTGAAAGGGCTTAATAATCCAACCGGTAGCTCCATTGTCACGGGCGGTCATCATCTTTGCCTTATCGGTCTCGGTGGTCAACATGATGATTGGGGTGCTTGCATCAAAGGCGCGGACCTCTTTCACAAGACTGATACCATCCATCCTGGGCATATTTACATCGAATACATACAGGGCAATTTCGTTTTTATGGACCCTTGCCTTTTCAAGGGCATCCTGACCATCTATTGCAGTTATAATGGAATCATAGTGATAGAGCCGCAGGGTCTGTTCCACAATGCTCCGAATAACATCGGAATCGTCTGCAATAAGAATATGTTTTTTCACACTATCCTCCTTAGTGTAACTACTTATTTAAGGGCTTCCAAAAATCCCTGCATATCCACTACAAAGCCGATGCTGCCATCCCCAAAAATAGTCCCCCCAGAGAAGAAACTGCAGTCCTGCAGAATGGTCTGGCTCATGCTCTTTACAACAATTTCCTGTTTGCCAATGAGCTCATCCACCACCACACAATAATGGGACTGATCCAGACTGAAGAGCAGGGATAACATGGTTCTGTTCTCGGGCTCCTGCCAGGTTTCTCTAAACACCCGGTGAGCATACAGGACAGGGATATGAAGTCCCCGATGAAAAATCATGGCCTCCGATTCCTCATCATTCCGGAACAGTTCATCCTGTTGTATGACCTTTATTTCTTCTATCGATGAGAAGGGGAACACATACTTGTTATCCCCCACCCGGGTTACAAAGCCTTCTATAATAGCCAGGGTCAGGGGCAGTTTAATGGTAAACCGGGTTCCTTTACCGCTCTCGGAACTAACCTCTACCCGGCCATGAATGCTGTCGAGATTTTTTTTAACCACATCGAGCCCTACCCCTCGGCCAGACACGCTGGTAACCTGCTTGGCGGTAGAAAAACCAGGGAGAAACAGTAGATTAAACATATCTTTCTGGCTTAGCTTAGATACTTCATCTTTTTTAATAAGCCCCTTTTCCAGAGCCTTTTGTACAATAGCCTCCGTATCAATACCCTGCCCATCATCCTGCACAATAATCTCAATACCGCTTCCCTTATGTTCCGCGGATAGGAGGATATGCCCCAGACGGTTTTTACCCCGCTGATCCCGGATTTCAGCCTGTTCTATGCCATGGTCAATCGAGTTGCGGATGAGGTGCATCAGGGGTTCATAGATGGTTTCTATAACATTCCGATCCAATTCGGTATCTTCACCCCTCAGCTCCAGGTACACAGACTTACCCAGCTCTTCTGCCGTATTACGGGCCACAACCCGGAGCTTATTAAATATTTCTGCAATCGGAACCATCCCCATAGAAAGGACCAGATTCTTAATGGTGGTGGTAATACTTTCCAACTGGGTAATACTCCGTTCTGTTTCTTCCGACATCTGCAGGTTTAATAGCTCCTGTTTAACCATAGATTGGTTTATAACCAGTTCTCCCACAATATCGATAAGGGTATTCAGTTTTTCGTTGGAAACCTTTACAATCCCGCTCTTTTTTATCCGATTAGCCAGGCTATTCTGTTTTTTAAGGGCTTCGACCACATCCTCCGGCCGGGCTAGATTGTTTTCTATTAAAATCTCACCAACCTTTTTGTCCGATTCCCGTTGTTTTTGTAACACATCCTGGAGGGCGCTGGCTTGTATTTTCCCTTCTTCTGCAAGAATTTCCCCAATTTTTTTATAACTATACTGGTCTTTTACCTTTGCAAAAAGCCGAATCGTTGGGTATATATTGATGAGCCTAAAGGAGCCTTCCATGGAGGTCTTCTGATATTCATTGGCTTGCATGGTGTCCAGTAAATTTTTAAGTAATTCCATGCCATGGAAAATGAGATCGATCAGTTCCTTGTTTAAAAGGAGCTTTCCATCCCGAACAATAGCCAGCAGGTCCTCAACCGCATGGGCCGTTTCTTCTATATTCTTTAAACCGAGAAAAGCACTGGAACCTTTTATAGTATGAAAATTGCGAAAGATGGTGTTGAGCAATTCCTTATTGGTATTATCATACTCCAGTTCAACTAAAGTAGCCTGGGCTTCTTCCAGATGCTCCTGGGCTTCAGCATAGAACTGTTCAAGAAGTTTTGTGTCCTCTATTATTCCAGAAAAATAATGATCCCCATAAACGGCTTGTTGCTCCGCCTCTTCGGTTTGTTTTGTAAGGGGCGGAGCTTCCTGGGCTGGCTTCGGTTCAGCAGCTGTACCCTTCGTATCTGCAAATTTCCGCAGGTCCCCCTGATATTTCCGGATGACCTCCCCAAATTCCTTTCCTGAAAGGCGTCCAGAAAAATAAAGCTCTAGCCCCTCGGTAAGTTCCTCCAATATAGGCAAGGCCAGAGCCTCATCAGTCTGCCGACTTAGAGCCTTTGCAAGGGGAATAAGATGCTGAACCAAAGATACCAGCCGCTCTAGTCCCGGTTTACCCGACAATAGGGCAAGGATTTCCGTCAGGGTATCCTGAATATCCAGGGCGCCCATCACATCCCCTGCTTCGTAGGAAGCTACCTGGGATCGCACTAATTGTATTTTAGAAAGCAGAACCGAGCCCTTTGCCATGGGTCCCCCTTAATTAAAACTGATAAAATCATTTGAATCGCCCTTAAGTGCTCCAGCAAGGCTTCCGTGCTGGGCCTCGCGATCTTCACCTAATAACTCTTTAAACAATTCATTTACCATACGCCGCTCCTCGTCCGTATTAGCAATTTTGGCGAGTTCGTCCATCACGGCTCTCCGCTGTGGGCAGGCTGTTCCACGGCATTGTTTATCACTCCGCAATACTTTTTGGACATATTCATTGGTTTGCCTTACAAATATTTCATAATATTGTACTTTGTGTTCCAATTCTTCCTTTGTTATGGCAATTTGCTGGAGGGTTTTAAAAAAATTAAGAAGTATGGTTTTTTGATCCTCCTGGTTTATATTAATCCGATCTATGGCTCTGCGCATATAGGTGTGAAGCTTGCCCGAGGCATCATCGTATTCTTTTAAGAGTTTTTCAAACTCCTGTAAAATGCTATCCATGGTGGTCAGGTCCCGGACCTGATCCTCCCTGCTATGTTTCATAGATACAACCGTATCTTTAATTGAAGTACTAATCCCCTTTATGGTTTCTTCTGTCGATTGGGCTAAACGCCGCAGTTCCCGGGCAAGAAAAGAAAAGGATTCCGACCCCCGGACCTTAGAGGCCTCTATGCTTAAATTCAATGAAATCATCTTTATTTTTTCTGTAATATCTTCAACCTGAATAAACTGGGCAAAGGTATCTTCTATTTTTTGGGAAGAATGGTCTAGTTCATCCAGGACGGCTTTTTTTGCGGTTTCTGCATTTCTTGCATATTCTTCCATATTAACTCGGTATTTCTGAGAAAATGAAGTAAAGGTATTTTGCTGTTCCCCAAATTCTTTAATAACTTCAGAAATAAATTCCTGGTTCTGGTCATTCATCAATTTAATAGTATTCAGGTTGTCCAGGGCATCCTTATTTACTTTGTCCCATTCCCTGTCAATTAGGGCATTCCAGCGGCCGCTTATATCCACCGGAACATGGACTGGACAGAGCTCATCTACAGAATTTTTTAGCTGTCTGAGACCTTTAAGCTCTTCTTCATAGGTTTTAATGTTTTTTTCTAACGCTGCTTTTTCTCTGCGGAACTGTTCAAAGGCCTTTGTAATATCTTCTGGAAGCATCGCAGTATTTGTAGAACCCACATGGGCCTGTATATGGTTAAGAACCTGCTCCATCCTCCCATGGGCAGTTGCAAAGGTTTTGCAGGTTTTAAAAGCTGCAATTCCCCAAAGGGCCAATGCTAGAATACAAAACCACACAGCCCTGGGGAAGATAAACGCAGACAGGCTTAGAAAGCAAAAAATGAATAAAAAGCTGAGTAATAATCTATTGTATTTGGACATACTAAAGAATTCCTTTTACTCAATTGTTATGTAAGGAGGATATGAAATCAAGACTTTAAGAATAAATATCTATTCCGTATGAATATAGAGATTATTGATGTTTTAGAGTAATAATTACAAAATATGAAATTTTTCCAATAATTCCACCAGCTGAGCTTCCTTTACAGGTTTAGTCAGATAGGCATCACATTCCTCTGCAAAGGCTCCCGCAATATGTTTCAGGTCATCCATGCCGGTAATCATGATAATTCTGCAATTATTGAATTTATACGTGCTGAGCCGGGCATCGTTGCGTAACTGTTCGAGCAAATCATGGCCCGTACCATCGGGAAGCATGATATCAAGAAGCAGTAAGCCATAGGATCTATTTTGTGTAATAGCAGTAGTAAGGGCTTCTATGGCTTCCTGTAAACTGCCAGCTACATCGGCCTGCAAGCCCTGTCGTTCTAAAAAACGGAGCAAATATTCCTGGTGAATTTTTTCGTCTTCGATGATTAAAATTGGTATGTGCTTATTCATAAAAAAATTATACAATGGGTATGTCTCCAATGTCAAATCGGCCCGGCTCTATTTCCCTACATTTTTCTTGCCCATAGGTAAAAACGGGCCTATAATCATTTGGAGGCTATATATGAAAACAACCCTTTTGCACCCCTGGCACGAAGCTGCGGGGGCCCGCTTTGCACCCTTTGCAGGCTATGATATGCCCATCCAATACCCCACAGGGGCAATAGAAGAACACCGGCTTACACGCCGCTCGTTGGGGCTTTTTGATATCGATCATATGGGTCAGGTAATGATCTGGGGAAGCGGTGCGGGGGAAGCCCTGTCTCAGCTTGTTTCTAACCGCATCCTGGATATGAAGGGCGGCGAAGCCCGATACGCCCTTCTCTTAAACGAAGCTGGGGGGGTCATCGATGACCTTTTCATCTATCGGCTGGCGCCTTCTAAAACGATGATAGATCCCTGGTTGGTGGTCGTGAATGCCTCGAATCGGGAAACCGATGTGGCCCACTTTAAAAAGCATATGGCTCCACCGGTAGAAGTGCAGGATATTTCCGATGAAACCTACATGATTGCCGTCCAGGGGCCCCAGGCGGTACCTCTTATCGACAGTGTAACCAAGGGAGCCCTCTCTGACACAGCCCGCTTTACCATGACCGAGGCCCTTATCGATGGGGTGCCCTGTAAAATAGGCCGGACGGGCTATACCGGGGAAGATGGGGCCGAGCTTTTTTATCCCGCCGAAAAGGCAGTCCAGATTTGGGAATACTTGCTTGCGGCCGCTAAAAAACAAGGCATAGAGGCCGGCCCCATCGGGCTTGCCGCCCGGGACTCCCTCCGCTTCGAAGCGGGGATGCCCCTGCACGGCCATGAGATCAGTCCCAACATCACCCCCCTGGAGGCCCTCCTCTCCTGGGCCTGCGACTTTGAAAAGGACTTTATCGGCAAGGCAGCCCTGCTGGATCTGAAATCCCGGGGACTTTCCCGGAAACTGGTTACCATCAATGTAAAGGGTGGGGTTCCCCGGGAAGGCTACCCTGTTCTTGACCAGGAAGGCCGTGAAATAGGAAACTGTGTGGCGGGTATGTACTGCCCTACCACGGAAACTTATTCAGCCAACGCTTTCGTTCCCCCCGCTTTTGCAAAGGTGGGAACCGAACTGGCAGTTTCTATCCGCGGAAGTGCAAAACAGGCGGTCGTTGTACAACGGCCCTTATATGTTCCAACCTACAGGAGAACCAAATGAAACTCGATCAACGTTGTCGCTATGCAAAAACCCATGAATGGGCCCGAAAAGAGGGTAATGAGCTGGTTATCGGCATTTCCGACCATGCTCAGCACAGTCTGGGGGATATTGTGTTTGTGGACCTGCCCAAGGTCGGTGTCAGTTTTGGCAAGGGTGCGGCCTTTGGGGTGGTAGAATCGGTAAAGGCCGCCAGCGATATTTATGTACCCGTGGCAGGCAAGGTTACCGCAGTGAACACCCAGCTTCAGGAGGCCCCGGATCTCATCAACAAGGATCCCTATGGAGATGGCTGGATTATCAAATTAGTCCCGGAAGACCCCTCAGCCTTCGACAGTCTCCTTTCTCCTGCGGAGTATGAAAAAATAGCGGCGGAGGAATAATCGTGCCCTACATCCCGGTTACCAATGCCCAGCGGGAGGACATGCTCCACCGGCTGGGTGTACTTTCACTGGAAGACCTCTTTGCAGACATTCCCCAGGAACATCGCTTCCCCGTTCTTGCCCTGGACGGGGGTAAAAGCGAACTGGAGGTTCTGCGGGAACTGGCCACCCTCTCCCGCGCCAATGCCCAGGCGGACAGCTACCGCTGGTTCCTGGGGGCCGGTGCCTATGACCATTTTATTCCCGCGGTCGTACCGGCCCTGGCTTCCCGGGGAGAATTTCTCACCGCCTATACGCCCTATCAACCTGAGGTAAGCCAGGGGACCCTGCAGGCCATCTTTGAATACCAGAGCATGGTGGCAGAATTGACCGGGATGGATGCGGTGAATGCAAGCCACTACGACGGGGCCACGGCCCTGGCCGAAGCGGTTCTGATGGGCCTTAAAAACAGCGAGGACCATACGCGGATACTTATCCCCGAAGGGTTACACCCCGAATATAAGCAGGTTATTACAACCTATCTTTCTGCCTTTGAATGCACCATTCAGGAATATACTGGATCTCCTTCAGCGGCGGCTAAAGGCCTTGCCCAGAATGACCTGGCGGTGCTGGTGGCGGCATATCCGGACTTTTTTGGCAAAATTCCAGACTTAAGCGGGACCGCAGAGGCGGTCCATGAAAAGGGCGGCCTTTTTGTTGTCCACGCAGACCCCATCATGCTGGGGCTCTTTAAAAGTCCCGGTGCCTGGGGTGCCGATATCGTTACCGCCGAAGGGCAAAGCCTCGGGAATGACCTTAATTATGGGGGGCCCTTTTTGGGGATCATGGGCACCACAAACGCCCTGGTCCGCCGTTTGCCGGGCCGGCTTGTGGGCGAAACCCGGGACTCCCAGGGCAGACGGGGCTTTGTGCTCACCCTCGTTGCCCGGGAACAGCATATACGGCGGGAAAAGGCCGTATCTAACATCTGTTCCAACCAGGGTCTCATGGCCCTGCGGTCCTGCATCTACCTGGCCATGATGGGCCGCCAGGGATTGCGGGAAGCGGCGGAGCTTTGTTGGCACAACGCCCACTATGCCGCAAAGAAAATCGCAGAACTGCCCGGCTTCTCGGTGGAACCGGGGCTCTTCTTTAAGGAATTTGTGGTCCATACGCCCATTCCAGCGGAAGCCCTGGCAGAAAAACTGTATCAGAAACAGATTGTGCCGGGACTGCCTCTATCCCGTTATTATCCGGAACGGACAGAGGACCTGCTGGTTTGTGTTACCGAAAAACACACCCGTTCGGATATAGAAGATCTGGTACAAGCACTGCGGGAGGCCGTACAATGATGCAAAACCTTGAGGGAGGCCCTACCATGGGTCAACAACTGGTTCCCCTATTGCAGGAAGAAAGCGTTCCGGGCCGGCGGGCTGTTCAATTGCCAAGCCCTTCAGTTCCTGAGACGCCCCTTCCGGAAGCTTTGCTTCGGGAAGCACCGAAGCTTCCCGAAGTTGATGAACTTACGGTGGTCCGCCATTTTACCCGGCTTTCCCAGATGAACTTTTCTATAGACGGCCAGTTTTATCCTTTGGGCTCCTGTACCATGAAGTACAACCCTAAAATGAATGAAGAGGCTGCCTCCTACGCCGGCTTCCGCCGGGCCCATCCTTTAGCACCGGAAAGCCTTTCCCAGGGATCCCTGGCCCTGCTCCATGGCTTGCAGGAAGCCCTGCAGGAAATCACCGGTTTTAAGGCGGTGAGCCTTCAGCCCGCCGCAGGAGCCCATGGCGAACTGACGGGGGTATTGATCATCCGAGCCTGGCATGTGAGCCGGGGTGACACTAAACGGAAACGAATCCTCATTCCCGATTCTGCCCATGGAACAAATCCTGCAACCTGTACCATGGCGGGCCTTATCGCAGAAACTATCCCCTCCGATGGCACAGGCGCTGTGGACCTGGAAGCCCTACGGGCGGCCTGTTCCGGCGAACAGGCAGAAACCATTGCGGGCCTCATGATTACCAATCCCAGTACCCTGGGGCTCTTTGAGCGGAATATAAAAGAAATTATCGCCATAGTGCACCGGGCCGGAGGACTCGTATACGGCGACGGGGCCAACATGAATGCCCTGGTTGGCATCGTAAAACCCGCAGACCTGGGCTTTGATGTGATGCACCTGAACCTGCACAAAACCTTTTCCACCCCCCATGGGGGCGGCGGTCCCGGAGCTGGTGCGGTTGGGGTTACGGGAGCACTGGCAGAGTTCCTGCCGGGGCCCGTGGCGGTTAAAACCACCGAAGGCTTCAGTTTCCGCATGCCCTCCCAGTCTATAGGCAGGGTAAAGGCCTTTTACGGCAACTTTGCCGTTCTGGTGCGGGCCTATGCCTATATCCGGCGCCTTGGCTCTGATGGCCTGCGCCGGGTCGCCGAATACTCGGTATTGAACGCCAACTATATCCGCAGTCTCGTGGCAGAAAAATACCCGGCGGTATACGGCGAAGGCCGATGGAATATGCACGAATTCGTCGCCTCTCCGGAGCTTGGCAACGGCATCCACACCTTGGACATAGCTAAACGGCTTATCGATTACGGCTTCCATCCCCCCACAATCTACTTCCCCCTCATCGTAAAGGAAGCCCTGATGGTGGAACCCACAGAAACCGAAAGCCCCGAAACCCTGGAAGCCTTTGCAAAGGCCCTGCTGGCCATCGCCGACGAGGCCCAGAACAATCCGGACCTGGTTAAATCGGCCCCCCACAACACCCCGGTGGGCCGGCTCGACGAAACCACCGCCGCCCGCAAGCCCATCCTCTGTTATAAGGGGTAAGAATGTACGTTTTTGGGAGCTTCTAAAAACTTAGCCAATTTTTTAGGGCTCCCTATATTTTTGTATACTGTTTCATAATTTCAAAGTGCTTATCAAAACTGAAAAGTTGGACTTGGTTTTGTATTGAATTCTGAGCAATGATTAAATCCGGAATTCCAACCCTATTCAAACCATTTTTTAAATTTATTGTTTGCATTCGGATAATATCATCCCAATTAATATCGATTTTTATCTTTTCAATTGATCTAAGCAAATCTACTAATAGTAATTCCCTTTTATGTAGTAGGGGCAGGCAGAAGCTCTGTTAAGATGAGGTCATTAACACATGCTTGATTAGAATCCAGTAATGGGAATAATAGCTTTCCTTCTTCATTCCCTTTAAGAAAGGATATCCAAACAGATGAATCAACTAGGATTTTGCTCATCGTTTTCTCAGTACATCAAGATCAATATCCAAATTTATCTTTCCAAAATAATCTTTTAGTTCTTTGCTTTTTTCTTTCTGTATAAGGTTTTGTAGAGCTATCTTAATGAGATCAGTCTTTGTAGAAATATGAGTTATCTTCATCGCCTCTTGTATAAGATCTTCAGGCAAATCGAGGGTAGTTCTCATATATAGCCTCCGTATGCATACAAAGTACTTTATATTTTATGCATAATCAAGCAATTGAGGCTGCCCCTTCCAGTTCCAACAGCCGCTCTTTGCGCCAGAGGCCGCCGGAGTAGCCGCCAAGACTGCCCCCGGCGGCGACGACCCGGTGGCAGGGAATGATGATGGGGATGGGGTTTGCCCCGCAGGCATTCCCTACGCCCCGGCTTGCCCCTGCGGAA
>Ga0101944_10008054_pt1 | contig 10217 bp, 9 predicted proteins | sample DewCreD2012metaG_FD_75245 | JGI IMG/M metagenome (GOLD analysis project Ga0101944, IMG submission 75245) | Hot spring sediment bacterial and archeal communities from British Columbia, Canada, to study Microbial Dark Matter (Phase II) - Dewar... ...
ATCAGCAGGGCCACGGCGATCACCAGGGGCATGACGCCGACGACGATGCCCTGCAGCCGGCCCTGCGCGGTCAGGGTGCGGATGCGGTTTTCGATGCGCTGGCGTTCGCGGATGGTGGCGGAGATTTTTTCGAAGATTTCGGTCAGATTGCCGCCCGTGCGGCGCGCGGTTTCCACGGCTTGAACCACCAGGGTCAGGTCTTCGCTGCCGACGCGCCGTTCGAGGTTGGCGAGCGCCTCGGAGAAGTTGACCCCCACGCGGGTTTGCTGGAGGAACAGATCGAATTCCTGGGCGATGGGGTTTTCGCCGTCCTTCACCACGGTTTCGATGGCCTGGGTGATGCTGAAGCCGGCTTTGAGGGCGTTGCTCATGCTCACCAGGGTGTCCCCCAACTGTTGATTGAAGCGCTGCAGGCGGCGTTTGCGCAGCAGCGCCAGCAGTTGGGTGGGGACGCGCAGCGCCAGAGCGCCGAAGATCGAGCCGACCGCCACGCCCACGACGAAGCCGCGCAGGGAGGTGACGCTGCCGGCGATGAAGAAGAAGGTGACGAAGGCCACGGCAAAACAGGTCCAGCCCAGTTCCACGATGCGGCGGGGCGGGATGAAGAGGAAGATGTCCTCGAACTGGCGGGCGATGTCCTGAGAGTAGGCGCCGGAATAGGCTTCCGAACCGGAGCGCAGCGCCTGTTGCAGAACGTAGGCCAGGCCCGTGAAGCAGACGCCGAACAGGGCGGCGATGACCAGAATCAGCATGTCGGCGCCCTCCGTTTCTGGGGGTCGAACATGCTGCGGTCGATGGTCAGGCCGTGGGCGGAGACTTTCTCGATGAACGAGGGCACCGCGCCGGTGGGGCGGAAGCTGCCGGCGACCTTGCCGTCGGGTCCGACGCCGGTCTGGACGAACTCGAAGATGTCCTGCATGGTGATTTGATCGCCCTCGAGACCCACGACCTCGCTGATGCGGGTGATTTTGCGCGAGCCGTCGCTGAAGCGCGCGCAATGCACGATCAAGTCGATGGCCGAGGCGATCTGCTCGCGGATGGCGCGCACGGGCAAATCCATGCCGGACATCAGGACCATGGTTTCCAGCCGCGAGATCACGTCGCGCGGCGAGTTGGCGTGCACCGTGGTCAGCGAGCCGTCGTGGCCGGTATTCATGGCCTGGAGCATGTCCAGCGCCTCGCCGCCGCGGCATTCGCCCACGACGATGCGGTCGGGGCGCATGCGCAGGGCGTTGCGCACCAGGTCGCGGATGGTGATGGCGCCTTTGCCCTCGATATTCGGCGGCCGCGCCTCCAGGCGCACCACGTGGGTCTGTTTCAGGCGCAGTTCGGCGGCGTCCTCGATGGTGATGATGCGTTCGGTGTGGGGCAGGAAACTGCTCAGCACGTTCAGCAGGGTGGTTTTTCCGGAGCCGGTTCCGCCGGAAACGACGATGTTGCGGCGCAGCCGCACGGCGATGCGGGTGAACTCCATCATCTCCGCGGTGGTCGTGCCGAAACGGATGAGGTCTTCCACGGTGAAGGGGGTTTTGGAGAACTTACGGATGGTCAGGCACGGCCCGCTGAGCGAGAGCGGGTGGATGATGGCGTTGACGCGCGAGCCGTCGGGCAGCCGGGCGTCCACGTAGGGCTGGCTTTCGTCAATGCGCCGGCCGATCGGCGAGACGATGCGCTCGATAATCGCCAGCACGGAGGCGTCGTTCATGAAGGTGCGGTCGGTCAGGATCAGCTTGCCTTGTTTTTCCACGTACACCTGGCCGGGGCCGTTGACCATGACTTCCGTGACCTCGGGGTCGGCCAGAAAGTCTTCGAGCGGACCCAACCCCAGGGCTTCGTCGCAGATTTCCTTGATCAGGTCCGCTGGCGCGATGCCGGGCGGCAGGCGGTCGCGCACTTCGGCGACGATGGCGTTGATGGTGGCCAGGGCCTTGCGGCGCAGTTCCTCGGCGTCGATGCGCGCCATGGTCAGCCGTTTGATATCCAGGCGCTCGACCAGCTCCTTATGAATCTGGCGCTTAATCGAGCGGCGTTGTTCCGCCTCGGGATCGCTGGGGGGCGGGGGTTCGGACAGGACGGCATACATGGCCGAACGGGGCGGCGGCGGCAGGGCGCTGGCCGGCGGCGCGGCCGGGGGGGGTTCCGGCGCCGGCGCGGGTTCCGGCGCCGCGGCTGCGGCCGCCGGCGCGGCCGGCGCGGCCGGCGGCGCCTCGCTCTCGATCAGCAGCACGAAGGGGCCGATCAGCACCTGCTCGCCGGGCTGCACGACTTCGCGGCCCGTCACGCGCCGCCCGGCCACGAAGGTGCCGGAGTCGGCGCCCAGGTCTTCGATCCAGTGCCGTCCTTCGCCGATGGTCAGGACGGCGTGCCGGGCCTCGATGGCCGGATGGGTCAGGCAGATGCGGCAGTCGTCATCGCTGCCGATCGTATAGACGCCCGGATCCACCACGAACCGGCTCGGCTGGCCGCCGGGGCGTCGAATTTCCAGAGTGAAGGTGCTGGCCATGGGCGTCCCCCGGTGGCCGCTCAGTCCACATTGCGCTTCATGCGCAGGTTTTTCTGGCGGTAGAGGTTCAGCGCCGGCAGTTCGGTTTGCAGCATCTTGAAATCCACGTTGGGCAAATCCTTCTCGAAGGAGATGTCGGCGGGGTTGCGCAGCGTCAGCGTCAGCCGTCCGCGCGCCTGCTGCGCGAAGACGAGCAGTTCCGCTTCGCGGGGCGTGACCTCGACCGTGACGGTGCTGTAGCCCGTGTCGCGGGCCCCGCGGCGGCCGCCGGAGAGCTGTTTGGCGATCTGCTGGCCGGTCGCCAGCACGGTCACGTCCTGGAGCACGGTCAGCGTGACGGATTCCATCTCGCCCGGCGTGTTGGGGGAGGGGAGGGAGAACGTGCCCAGGATGTCCACGTGGTCGTTCGGCTCGATCATGCCGCTGACCGCCGTGGCGCCGCCGATCGAGAGCGAGAGCGCGCGCAGTCCCGGTTTGACCGTTGGGGCCAGCCCCTGGGCGACGGCCTCGCCGCCTTCGATGTCCGACCAGAGGATGGGCTTGCCGGCCTTGATCAGGAAGCGGGTTTTGCGGCCGAGGATCATCAGGCCTTCGTTCTTGCGCACGACCTGTTCCGGGGCGGACCATTCCTCGATTTCGATCAACTTGAGGTCCTCGCGGGAAATCACCGTGCCTTCGGGGATATCGTGCGCCGCGCCGGCCACTTCGAGCTTGCGGGAGCTTTCGTAGATGCGGCGTTTGATCTCTTCGACCTCCCGCTCCTTGGCGCGGAGGTATTGAAAGGTGAGCAAAAAGGCCAGCACGCCCACGGCGATGGAAACGATCGGAATCAATTTTTGGTTCATGCCCCGAAACCCTCCCCACGCAGTTAGTACGCGATTCCCCGCTCCTTATGCAACACCGTAATGCGCCGGCGCCCCTCGGCGTCGGGCGGTTCGACCAGCACCGCGCACATTCGCTCCTGGCGGACGTACAGGCGCAGGCTGGGCGGTTCGAAGGCGCCGGCGGGGAGGGCGGGCGTCCAGCCGGCGGCGGCGAGCGCGCCCTGGTAGAAGCGGTGGACCTCCGCCGGGGCCGCGGCCGTGCGGGCCACGGCCACGCCCAGCGCCGAGCGTTCGTCTTGCGCCAGGAACAGCGGTTCGCTGCCGGGGTACGGCGGCAGGTCTTTGAGCGCCGCGGCGGGCGGCGGACGGCGCGAGGCTTCGGCCTCGGCCTCCGACTGTTCCAGGCTGAAGACGAGCGTTCGGCCCGGCGCGCCAAGTTCGGCCGCCGCCAGGCGCACGACGCGGCCGCCGGCGCGCGACTGCCCGAGGGCCAGCGTTCCGCCGGCGTAGGAAAGCGTCGCGCCGTCGAAGACGCGGCGCAGCCGCGCCACGACCTCGGGCAAGGAGCCGTCGAAGGCCGCCACCGTCAGCCGGCCGCGGCCGGCATTGATCGTCGCCTCGGTCGTGTACACGATCCGGCCCCCGCCGGCTTCGAGGGCGCGGGCGCTGTCGGCCGTCGCCCGCCAGCGCCAGAAGACGCGAGCCGAAGCGGAGGGGACCGAGGCGAACATGGCCGCCAAGGCGAGCGCCAAACACCAGGCCCGGCGGGGAATCCGGGACGGTCGGGCATGCGGCGGCGGAGAATTCGCGGCGCATTCCTTCGGCCGGAGATGATTATGTTCGAACGAACATCGAACATCGGACGTTGGATTCCGCTGAAAAACATAGCGGACGACACGGAGGTCGTCCCTCCAGCGTCGGTCAGCATGCCGTGGTGTGTGCATTTTGGAGGGTCGGTATCTGTCCCGACCGTCTTCCGAAGGCGTTTTTCAGCGGAATCGAACCTTCAACATCCAACGTCGAAGCTCGGAAGGCTGACATTCGATGTTCAGCGTTCGAGGTTGGAGGTTCGATGTTCATTCGGTTGCGGACACAAGCGCGCCTAAGGATCTCAAGGCCGGGCTCAATACATCCCGCGCGTCCAGGTCATCCAGACTTCGGCCCTGCAAGCGATGGCGTCGGCGTTGTAGAGCAAGTGCCGCACGGCGGGCAACAGCTCGGCGGTGCGCGTTTCGCTGGCGCCGAGCAGGCCGAACTCGCGGGCCGGGTCCGGATTGCCGCGCAGCGCAAAGAAGGCGGGGTCCGGCGCGTCGGAAATGACCGGCCAATGGGCGGGATCGGCAACGGTTTTTTCCACGACCGTGGCGGCAAACTGGCTCCCGTTGCCCGCTCGCGCCCGGTCATCCGCCGTCATCGGTTTGTTGTCCGGGCCGGCGTCCCAGAAGCCGATGAACTGCGGATCGTGCCAGGGCGGATGGTCGGAGAACATTCCTCGGGAGGACTCCTGGCGGGCGGTGAACAGGGCGTCGGTCTGGGCCTTGGTGACGACGGCGATTTGCAGCAAGCCGGCGCAGAGCGCGAGGAGGCAAACCAGGGCGATGGTCAGTTCGATCAGCGCCTGGCCGCCGCGCCGGGTGCGGTGGTGTTGGGGCGTGTTCATCGGTTCAATGTCCGCGGCGCGATCCGCCGCCCGACCCTCCGCCGCCTGCGCCACGCAGCGTACACAGCCGGCTGTGCTCGGTCAGCCAGTCCAGGCCGGCCTGGCGGAAGGACGGATCTTCCCAGGTTACGAGTTGTTGACAGTACCAGCAGCCGTTGTGCAGCGGCCCTTGCACCATATAGAGCGGCAGATGTTCCTCGACGTGGCGACGCCAGGCCAGATTGAAACTGCCGCCGGAGGGGGCGGACGAAGTATCGACCGGGATCAGCCGTGCATCCCGGAACGCCGGCAGCACCAGATCGTAGCTGTTGGGCTTCTGGTCGCCCTCCAGGTAGCCGAAAGGCTTGGCAGCCGCGGTCCAGACGATGGTGTTGGTGACGCCTTTGCCCCTGGCGCCAGGGGTCAGACGGCCGACGGAGGCTTCGATGCGCGCGACCGCGTCCGCGCCGGCGTAGTCGTATGGCGCTTTGACCGGTCCGACGGCGGGAAAGGGGTCGCTGTTCGTGAGCGCGATGGCTTCCCAGGCGCCCCAGCGCGGCCCGTAGCAATACCAGGTGGCGGTGGTCGTGGCGGCGTAATCGGAGATGGAGCCGTCCAGCCCGCGGTCGGCCGCCAGGTCTTCCGCCTCGGAGACGTCCACGATGTTGGACAGGGCCGTAAAGACCGGGCGCAGACCCAGTCCGTAGATTTCGCTGTTCACGTAATTCACATGCGGCAGCGGCGGCAGTGGCGGCCACCAGCAGGGAAAGAAGTTCTCGTAATCCGACAGCAGCGTGCGCGCGTGGTGATAGAACCAGCACCAGTTGCGGCCGGCGATGGCCTCGTAGAATTCCATCATCAACAGGTAGTGGCCGCCGCCGGCAAAGTCGTTGTAGAAGCGGGCATTGTCGGGCGCGGCCGCAATGCCCTCGTTGGCGATCAGTTCCAGCATGTCGGCGTATTCATGCCAGCAGCCGGGGTAGGGTTCGGGAAAGAGCATCTGGCCGGAGGACGTCACCGCCCCATAGGTGTTGCGCACCACCTGCGCATGATCGCGCACGAAGCGGCTGAATTCGTCATTCTGGAAAATGCCGTTGTTCTTGGCCGCCTGTTGCGAAGCCATGAAAGCCACCATGGGGCCGACATAGCACAGGCGAGCCTGGGCGTTGACGATGGCATCGGCCGCCGGCAGATCGTTGACGGTCAGCGCCAGCGCGTGCATCAAGTTCAGATCGCCGATCAAATTCAGGGCGATGCCCTGCCAGCGCGCGGCCATCAAAGCCGCCGCATCGCCGCCGTTGCGGCTCATGTATTTCGAGCGCAGAATCTTGTGTAAATCGAAGTTCCAGAGGACGACAAAGAAAAGAATGCAAACCACGACGATGGCGAAGATGATGGCCTGTCCCTGGCGTCCGGCAGGGCGGGTGGCGCGGCGGGCAGGCGGGGCGGCGGGCTCAAGTCCGGGCGCTCGCTCGCGGCGGCGGCCCGCGGGCACTCTAGCGGTCCAGATCATGGAGGTACAGCGGATAGTGGTTTTCCATCGTGAAGTCGCCGTTCAGTTGGATTTCATCCGCGGCATAGAACGCGCGGTGGGCCGGGACGCGCAGCCGATAATCCTGCTGCACGGCCACCCGCACGGCGGTATAGACTCCGCCGCCGGCGCCGTAGCCGGAATCCGCGTCCACGTGGAAGCGGACGCTGTCCCAATCCTCGTAGTTCAGAATGTGGTCGGCCCGCGGGCGGTTGTAGGTGTCGAGATACTCGGGGATGCGTGTTCGTTCGAGATCGAACTGTGCGGAGTGGGGAACCAGGCCGAGCACCGTGGACCAGAGTTGGCCGGGCCGTTGTCGGCGCACCAAATCCCGCAAGGGGGTTTGATTGACGAACTCCGGGGTCGTCATCCGGCCCGCGTTGGCGATAGCCCCGCAGCGCGTCGTTTTCTCCACCATCCAGCGGTTGAAGCCGACCGTCTTGGCGCGGGCGCCGCAACTGGCGGCGTACTGCACGATCTCCTGGGCGGCAAAGACGCGCGCCACTTGAAAGAGCGCTGCCAGGATGAAGGACAGGAAAAGGACACTCAGACAGGTTTCGATCAGGGACTGCCCGTTTTGTCGGCCGCCGGCAACGACGGCCCCCTCTGGCGCCTTGCGCGCCGGGTCATCTTTGGTGCCTTGGCTGACCATTGGGCTGACTCCCCGCCGCACCCATCCGGCGCGGTTGCCGGAGGCGGCGCAGACTCTGTTCCGCGACCCTACCGTACCCTTCCGGACGTTTTGTCTGCCCCAAGGCGGGCTTGCGCCCACAACCGAGGGAACATCGAACGCCGAACATCGAGGTCCAGACCTCCTAACTTCGACGTTGGATGTGCGATGTTCAGTGTTCGATGTTCGTCCGAAAAAGATGCGCGCTTTTGCGTATCATATCCAATTCGGAACCATCCAGGCGGCTGCGCCATTGGGCGCCACACCGCCCGTTCCGACGGCGCAACGGAAAGCCGCCAGGAGTCTTCCGTTCCGCCGTCTGCCGCGTTCGGCTGACGAAGACAACGCGGCGCCCCTCGCCGGCCAATCGGCGTCCGGCTAGTTTCCCGCGCCGTCCGCCTTCAGGTCCTTCAGCCAGTCCGCCGACTTCTTGTCGAGCGCATCCTGGGCCGCGCTGGTGTCCCCGCCGAGTTCCGAGACGGCCCCGCTGAGCTTGGTCCGGATCGTGTCGCCGAAAATGCCGAAAATGGCAATGGCGGCGATCGCGATAATGACCACGATGATGATGTACTCGACCATGGTCTGCCCGCTGCGGTTTCGATGACGGCTGTGCATTGACGGCCTCCTTCGCTTTGTCCCTGCTTGTCCGCTTGTTGGTTGTCTTGTTCCCGACTACGGATAGTCCAGCGCCACGAGATCGAGCACCCGGCCCCCGTGCTCTTTGAACGCATACAGAAAGACGGCAAACAGCGACAGACTCAAAACCAGCATGGCGGCAATCACGACATACTCGATCATGGTCTGGCCGTTCCTGCCGCGGTCGGGGACTCGGCCCCCGCGCTTGCGCTTGCCCATCACAAAAAATGAGGCTATCACCTTGATTCCGCCATGTAAATAGTTAAAGATCACCGAATAAAACGCGGTTGTCCTTCGTTTTATTGCTTAACGGTCGGAAGGAGGTGCAGGCCGGCGTGAAGCGTTTCCCGCGGCTCGGTCTATGGTGGGGCGGAGTCCTGGTTCTGGCGGCCTCGCTGGCGCTGGCTTTGCCTCTGGTCTGCGACAAGTGCGGCTTCGAAAGCCCCGCGGATGCCGCGGTCTGCGCGCATTGCGGCGCCGAGCTGCCGCGGAGCGGAGCGGCCCCGGCGACGCCGGAACCGACGTCGCCGCTGCCGGCGGCGGCGGCGACCTCCGAGAAGCTGGATTTTCTGGACCCATCCGTGGTCCAGGCCGAGATCGCCGAAGCGCAGCGCCACCTCGGGCGTCAGCCGGAACTGGCGCGGCTCTTTCTGATCAACGCCCAGGCCTTGGAAATGCTCACGGATCCGGCGGCCGGCGGGCGGCGGGCGGCGCGCATCAAGGCGCTGCTCGACGAATGCGAACGGAGCAGCATGCAGGTGCGGATCAAGTGTCCGGTGTGCGACGGCACGGGGCGGCGCAAGTTTGCCGGCGCCACGCTGAGCGGTCAGGAGGTGGTGCGCGACACGCCGGGTTCGCCCTGCACGGAGTGCGGCGGCTCGGGCTATGTGGCGCGCCGGGCGCGCGTCGAGGACTTGCGGTTTCGCAAGGGCCGCGCGCTGGACGACTACCGCACGGCGCAGCAGGCGCGCAAGTACGTGCCCGTGGGCGGCGCCTGGGTGCCGCAGGATTTGGAACTGAAGCTGACGGTGCGCCAGCAGGCGCAACTGCGCCGCGTGACGGCGGCGCCCTGTCCGGCTTGCGCGGGCATTGGCCGCCTGGATTGCGCGGCCTGCCGGGGGACGGGGCGGGTGAAATGTCCCAACCGCGGCTGCGTGGAGGGGAAGATCACCGTTTCGGCCTCGGATAACCGCATCATCCGTTTGAAAGACAAGGCGGAACAGACCTGCCCGGTTTGCAACGGTTCCGGCTTCGTCAGTTGCGACAAGTGCGGCGGGCGCGGCAGCGTGTTGTGCGCCAAGTGCGGCGGCAGCGGACAGCGCGTCCTGTGCGCGAAATGCGGGGGCCAGGGCTTTTTGCCCTGCCGCGGCTGTCTGGGATCGGGACGCTCGAAAGACGGCGGCGTCTGCGCCGTCTGCGGCGGCCAGGGGGTTGAGCTGTGTTCGACCTGCCGGGGAGACGGACGCAAGCCATGAGTTCCCTCCAATTGACAGGCTTCGAGATTCTGGAAAAGCGGGGCGAGGGGGGCATGGCCACGGTGTGGAAGGCCCGCCAAGTTTCCTTGAACCGAATCGTAGCCGTCAAAATCCTCAACACGCGTCTGGCCCGGGACGAGGCGGACGTGCAACGCTTCCAGGCCGAGGCCCAGGCCGCCGCGCGGCTCAAGCACCCCGGCATCGTGCAGGTGTACGACGCGCGCGCCGAGCAGGGCCTGTACTACTTCGTCATGGAGTACGTGGAAGGCTACACCTGCGGCGAGTGGCTGCGGCGCAAGGGGCCCCTGGCGGAACGGGATGTGCTGCTGCTGGCCGACTGCGTCGCGGACGCCCTGGATTACGCCTGGAACAAGGAGCGCATCGTCCACTGCGACATCAAGCCCGACAACATCATGATCGATGCCGACGGCACGGTCAAGGTGGCTGACCTGGGCCTGGCGCGTTCCATCAGCGCCATGACCGCCGAAGAGCCGTCCGCCGAGGTGTTCGGCACGCCGGCGTACATTTCTCCCGAACAGTCCCGCGGCGCGGCGGACCTCGACGTGCGCTCCGACATCTATGCGCTGGGCGCCACGATGTACCATCTGCTGACCGGCCATGCGCTCTTCGAAGGCTACCCCGAAGAGCAAGTCATGGATTTGCAGATCACCAGCAGCGTTCCGGATCCGTTCGACGAATATCCGCGGCTGAGCAAGGGGGTCTGCTGGCTGCTGGAAAAAATGCTGGCCAAGGATCCGGCGCACCGGCCCCAGAATTGGGCCGGCGTCCGAGCGGATATCGCGCGCGTCAAGCGCCGGCTGTTGCCCTACGTGAAAGGGCTGCCCGAAAACGCCAGCACGATCCGGCGCAGCGCGCGCCGCGCCAAGGTGGATCGGCGCGCCTTGCGCGTTGCGGACAGCTTTGAGCCGAGCCCCGGCC
>Ga0101944_10008055_pt1 | contig 10217 bp, 4 predicted proteins | sample DewCreD2012metaG_FD_75245 | JGI IMG/M metagenome (GOLD analysis project Ga0101944, IMG submission 75245) | Hot spring sediment bacterial and archeal communities from British Columbia, Canada, to study Microbial Dark Matter (Phase II) - Dewar... ...
GCTGTTGCCCCACCCGCCCAGGATCAGACAGATCGGCTTGCCGTGGCGCGGCAGGAGCACGCCGATGTCGTTTTGGCCATCCCGTCGTGCGAAGACCACTCGCACATCGTACTCGTCCGCCGGACGATAGGGCAGCGTCAGCATCGCGCTGGGTCCGCCCTGCCGGGGCGAAATTACCGACGCGCCTTCCCGTGTCCAGGCGGTTCCGTTCGCATCGGCCGAAGGGTCGACTCGTTCGAGCAGGCTGATGGCCCTGCCCCAATCGCTCTCGGGCGGAAGTTCCCTGGCGGGCACGCTGACCGGAAGATTCAATTCCCTGGACAGCTTGGCGGCTTCCCGCGCCGCGGGCGTGTCGGCGTACCGTTCCTGCAGTTCGTTCAGCCGGCGGACCAGCCCCCAAGGATCCTGGGGCGACGCTTTTCGGTAGGCGCGCGCCTGTTCGAGGAGCGAGGCGGCGGTGAGCGCGCGCGGGTCGTAGTCGCTGTCCGCGTTTCCGCCGGTGTCGTTCGGTCGCGGCGGAAGGTCGCCAGGCGCCGCGCCATTCGGCGTCGAGGACGTGGGTCCTTCGCGGGCAAGGTTGTTCCGCTCCTCCGCCCGCCCGTGCAGCACCAGTGCGACGACGGCAACCAGGACGACAACGCCCGCAACGATGCCGACCGCGCAAAGCGTCCGGTTGGACGAGGGTGCCGAACGCGCATTCGAACGGACCGTCTGGCGCGGAAGCGAGCGGGACGATGAGGCCGGAGCGAGACCGCGCCGCGATTCGCGTCCGGGCGTGACCCATCGTCGCTGAGGGCCCTTCCCCGGACTGGCCGACGGACGCGGGGATTCTTGCGCACCCGGTGCCCGGGCTACAGCCCCCTTCGGAGCAGACTCGGCGCAAGCGGCACAGAATACGCGTTCCTTGTCCACCTCGACGGCACGGCCCGAGGCCACATCGTCCTCTTCCACGCGCTGCCCGCATCGATCGCAATACCGGATGACCATGTGCGCTCCGTCGGACGGTTCCCGTTCCGGCAAGATCCCGCCTCCATTGTACCCATAGCGGTCCAGCGGTTCCTCTTTATTTATCGGGCAACCTCCGCTTCGAATTCGGGCAAGATAAAATATCGTGACAAACCATCCGGTTCTGTTATGCTTCTAGCAATTTGGTGACAGTAATTCGCATTGCCCGGTTCCGGCATCTCCGGGAGGGGATTTCACAACGGCTGGCCAGGAGGGACTCCGACGTGCACGCTTTGGAAACCAAGGAAGGCGCGGAACGGGCCATCCAGCGCTTGCGCGAATGCTACCGCGCGCTGCGGACGAACATGGCCCGCGTGGTGGTGGGCCAGGACGAGGCCGTGGAGCTGCTGACGACCGGCATGCTCAGCGGCGGCCACATGCTGGTCATCGGCGTGCCCGGCCTGGCCAAGACCCTCATGGTCAAGACCCTCGCCCGGATGCTGGGCTGGGAGTTCCGCCGCATCCAGTTCACGCCCGACGTCATGCCCGCGGACATCCTGGGCACGGAGATCCTGCAGCTTCAGCAGGGCCCGTCGGGCCAGGAGCGCGTCCTGGTCTTCCGCAAGGGGCCGATCTTCGCCAACCTGATCCTGGCCGACGAGATCAACCGCACGCCGCCCAAGACCCAGTCGGCGCTGCTGGAGGCCATGCAGGAGCAGGCCGTCACCTCCGGCGGCGTCACCCACGCGCTGCCGCCGCCGTTCCTGGTGGTCGCGACGCAGAACCCGATCGAGCAGGAGGGGACCTATCCGCTTCCGGAGGCGCAGCTCGACCGTTTCATGCTCAGCATCCACATCCCGTATCCCGGGCAGGACGAGGAGCTGGCGATCGCGGCGCGTTCGCCGCGCCAGGCGATCCCCGAGATGGAGCCGGTGGCGGAGCGGACGGAGTTCCTGGACTTCACGGCGGTGATCGACCGTGTGCCGGTGGCGCCGCAGGTCCTGCAGGCGGCGGTGGCGCTGGTGCGGGCCTCGCGCCCGGCCGAAGCCGGGGCGGACGAGTATGTCCGGCGGTATGTGGCCTGGGGGGCGGGGCCGCGGGCGACGCAGCACCTGGTGACGGCGGCCAAGGCGCGGGCGCTGCTGCGGGACCGCCCGGCACCCGAGGAGGAGGACGTGGCGGCGGTGGCCCTGCCCGTCCTGCGCCATCGCATCATCCCCAATTACAACGCGCTGGGCGAAGGATTGGACGCGTCGAACATCGTTCGGCACCTGCGGGAGAAGATCCTGGGCGCGAGGGCGTGATCCGTGGCCGGCTTTTCCCATCCTTTCCTCGACCTCTCGCGCATGGAGGCGCTCCGCCGGGTCCGGTTGCGCCCGCGCGGGGCGGCCGAGGGCACTTTCGCCGGCCCGCATCCTTCCCATTACCGCGGCTCGGCGGTCGAGTTCGCGGACTATCGCGATTACGTCGAGGGCGACGACATCCGCCTGGTCGACTGGAAGGTCTTCGCCCGCAGCGACCGCTACTGCATCCGGCTCTACGAGACGGAACGCAACCTGCTCACCTACCTGGTGCTGGACACCAGCGGTTCGATGGCCTTCGACGGCGCCGAGCGGCGCACCGACGGCAAGCTGGACTATGCCAAGCGCTTGGCCGCCGCGCTGGGCTACCTGGTGGTGCGCGAGGGGGACGAGGTCGCGCTTTCGCTGGCCGACGCGCGCCTACACGAGCATCTCCCGGCGCGCGGTTCCTGGGCGCACCTGGGCATGCTCCTGGAGAAACTGGCCCAAGCGCACGCGGAGGGCGCCACCGACCTCGGCGCCTGTCTCGAACAGGTCTACCGGCGGGTGAGCCGGCGGGGGGTCCTGATCGTGCTGAGCGACTTCCTCTATCCCACGCCCGGCTGGTGGACGTCCTTGGATCTCTTCCGGCGTTCGCGCTTCGACGTCATGCTCTTTCATGTCGTGCATCCCGAGGAGTTGGAATTGCCTGACGTGCCGACGGCGCGGTTCCTGGATCCGGAGGGTGCGGGGCGTTTCACGGCCGAGCCGGAGGTGGTGCGCGAGGCGTATCGGGAGCGTTTCAAGACATTCCTGCGGGAGGTGGAGGGCGGCTGCCGCGCGCGGCACTGCGACTGGTACCTGGCGCGCACGGACGAGGACCCGTACGTGTTCCTGGAGCGCTGTTTCCGTTCGCGGGAGTATGTCCGATGAGCGGGCTGGGCTTCTCGGCTCCCGGGATGCTCCTCGCCCTGGCGGCGGGGGCGTTGCCGGTGCTGATCCATTTCCTGACCCGTCCGCGGCCGCGGGCGATCCGTTTTCCGCCGCTGCGTTTCCTGCTGGAGGCGGGTGCCGGCCGGCAGTCGCTGCACCGCTTGCGCACCTGGATCCTGCTGGCGCTGCGTTGCCTGGCCGCCGCAGCGCTGGGGTTGCTCTTCGCCCGTCCGTTCCTTCGTTCGGACGCGGGGGCGGAGGCGCCGGGCGAGCCGCGTCGCGCGGTGCTGGTGGTGGACGCCTCCTGCAGCATGCGTGCGGCGACGGCCGGCGTGACGCTCTTCGCGCGGGCGCGCGGCGAGGCGGCGGAGGTGCTGGGAGGGCTGGAGAGCGGGAGCTGGGCCGGCGTGGTCTTTGTCGGCGCCCGGCCCCGGGCCGCGCTGCCGGGGCTCACGCGAAATCTTCACGAACTCCACGACGCGCTGATCCGCGCGGAACCGACGCTCGAATGCGGGGACCCCGCGGCCGCCATGGCGCTGGCGCACCGCCTGCTCGACGGCCGCGGCGCAGTCTACGTCTTCAGCGATTTCCAGCGCACCAACTGGAGCGCGGTGCGGCTGGGCGAGGACTGGAGAAGGATCGCTTGTTACCTCCGGCCGGTCGCGCCATCGGGGCATCCCAACCGCGGCATCACGGAGGTGCATGCCGCGCCGCTCGAGCCGGTCGCCGGCGAACCCACGCTGATCGGCGCGACGGTCTTCAACGCCACGGCCGAGCCGCGGCAGGAGACGGTCCGTCTCGAACTCTTCGGCTCGGTGCAGGAGAAGACGCTGGACTTGAAACCCTTCGCGTCGGCGGAGACCCATTTCGCGGTCGTGCCGTCGGAGCCGGGGTACGCGGTGGGCGAGGTGCGCCTGGGCGCGGACGGCTTGGGGGAGGACGACCGGCGCGTCTTCACGCTGCGCGTGCGCCGCGCGCTGCGGATCCTGGCGCTTGGCGACCGCGAGGCGGCCGACCTGTCCAGCCCGGCCTTTTTCGTACGCACGGCCCTGGCCCCCTTGGCGGCCCGCGCGGGCAGGGACGAGGCCGCGGTCGCAGGTCTGGCCCTCGAATATCGGCGCAGCCAGGAGACCGATGTGCAGTCGCTGGCCGCCGCGGACCTGATCGTGCTCGTCTGTCCGGTGACCTTCGGCGCGCCGGCGGCCGAGGCGGTGGCGCGGCGGACGATGGACGGCGCACCGCTTTTGTGCCTGCTGGACGGCCCCACCGCGCCCGGCTTGCTGGGCGCGCTTGCGGCGGCCTCGGACGGGGTGGTCTCGCCGCCTTTCGCGCTGGTGCGGGCGGTGGAGTCGCCCCCGAATGCGCCGGGCGAGCGGCTGGGAAGGATCGCGACGGGCGCCGGCCCGCTGGCACTCTTCTCGGGCCCCGAGCAGGGCGATCTCTCGCGCCTCGCCTTCTCGCGACACTTTCAGACGCGGATCAACGAGGCGCGGGCAGGCGAGATCTGCGCCTACTTCGCGGACGGTTCCGCAGCCCTGGCCCTCTCGCCGGCCGGGCGCGGCTCGGCCCTCTACGCCAACTTCCCCGTCGATCCGCGGACCGGTCCGCTGGTGGGCAGTCCCCTCTTCCCCGCCCTCCTGGCCGAATGCGTGCGGGCGTTGCGCAGCGGAACGGAACCGCAGGGCGCCACGCCGGGTCACGCCTGGCACCTGGATGTCGCCAGCCGTTCCGAGCCGGATGCGTCCTGGCAGGTCAACGATCCGTCGGGCGGGCCGGTCTCGTTCACCGTGGTCGCACGCGGACAGACCGTGCGGCTGGCGCTGCCGGCAGCCTCGTCCCTGGGACCGTACGCGGTGCGGATCGGCGGTGAGGTGGCGGCCGTCGGGACCGTGAACGTGGATCCGCGCGAGACGGACACGCGGGAGATGCGCCCGGACTTCTCGGGCGGGCCCGCCACCGTGCGGATTTTGACGGAGGAGGGCGAGAGCCTGGCGGCGGGAGGCGCTAGCGAACTGTGGCCCTTCTGCCTGGCGGTCGTGGCGCTGGGCTTGGGGCTGGAGATGCTGCTCTTGAGCCTCTGGCGCGCGCCGAGGACAGTTCCCTCGGGACAACGGATGGGCGGCCCGGGCGGCCACCCTCGATGGATTGCAGGCGTCTCGCCCGCATCGGGCGGCCGGGATGGCCGCGTTCCCGGGCCGCGGGCGTCCTCGCCCGCCGACGGAAAGGCGGCGCTCGATGCCTGAATCCGTCCATTGGGTCTGGTTGCCTCCCTGGGGGATGCGCGCGGCGCTGGCGCTGGGCGTGGTGTTGGCGTTGGCGGCGGTCTTCCGCCTGTTGCGCGAACGACGGCAGGTGGGTTGGGCGCGCCAGCGCGTAGGGTTTGCGCTGCGGCTTTTCGCCATCGCGGTCCTCGTCTGGATCGCGATGAACCCGGTCTGGATGCGTCCGCGGGTGGCTGGCGGAAAGCCGCGGCTGGCGGTCCTGGTGGACACTTCGGCCAGCATGGCGGTGAAGGATGAGGGCGGGCGCTCGCGGCTGCAGGCGGCCCTGGATCGCCTTGCGGCGCCCGAGACGTTGGCCCGGTTGGAGCGGGATTTCGTCCTGGATGTGCGGGCCTTCGACCGCCAGTCGCGCCCGGCCGATCTTCGGAGGCTGGGGGCGGACGAGGCGCGTGGGGATGCCACGGACCTGGCCGCCGCGCTCTCGGGGGCGATCCGCGATCTGGAAGGGTTGGAGTCGCAGGCGGGGATCCTGGTGGTATCCGACGGTCGCTCGACGTCCGGGGGCGTGGAGGATACAGGGGTGCTGGCGCTGGCGCGGTCGATCCCGATCTGGACGTGGTGTCTGGGCGGTCCGGTGGCGCGGCGGGACCTTTGGATGGAGGTTCCGGCCGCGGAGGTGCTGGCCTTTTCGGGTGCGGACGTGGAGTTGACGGGCCTGCTCAGGCAGGTGGGGTATGCGGACCGCGCCTTGCGTGTGGAGCTGGCGAAGGACGGGGTCGTGGCGGGGCGGGTGGAGTTGAGGCCTCCGGAGGAGCGGGCGGTCTTCACGGTGAAGGCGCCCGCGAGCGGCGAGCAGCGGTACGTCTTTCGGGCGGTGGCGGAACCGGACGAGGCGGACGGGGGGAACAACGAGCGTTCCGTCTGGCTGCGCGCGGTGGGCGAGAAGGTCCGCGTGCTGGTGGCGGACGGTTCGCCGCACTGGGACACGAAATTCCTGGTGCACACGCTGAAGCGCGACCCGCACGTGGACGTGACGGCCGTGTACCGGCTGGGGCCGAAGCGGTACTTCTCGCTGGTTTCGGCGTCGGGGGCGGAGCGGCGCGAGGAGCGGAGTCTTTTCCCGCAGAGCGCGGAGGAGCTGGCCGCCTTCGACGTGTTGATCTTCGGTCGGGGTTGCGAGGCGTTTTTCGAGGAGGCGACCGACGAGCTGCTGGCGGAGGCGGTCGGCCGGCGCGGCTTGGGGCTCATCTTCGCGCGGGGCAAGCCCTACGGTGGGCGGTTCCTGCCGCTGGCCAAGTACGAGCCGGTGGTTTGGGGCAAGGGGGCGGACGCATCGGCGCGGCTGACGCTGGCGCCGGGGGGAAAGGGGCATCCGATCTTCGAGTGGGGGCTGCCGGGCGGCTGCGAGGAATGGGTGGCACGGTTGCCGGCCTTCGACCGGGTCGCGTGCACGCTGGGAGAAAAGCCGCTCGCCGTGGTCCTGGCCTCTTCCGACCAGGCGCCGGCGAGGGGCGGCGACGAGGAATCGGCGGAGAGGGCGACGGTGCTGGCCTGGCAGCGTTTCGGGCAGGGTAAGGCGGTGACGATGAACGCGGCCGGCCTGTGGCGCTGGGCCTTTCGCCAGAGGGGAACGGAGGAAGAGGAGGTCGTCTATGCCCGCTTCTGGAATGCGCTGCTGCGCTGGATGATTTCGGACGCCCGCTTCATGCCGGGGGCCGACGTCGCCTTCTCGAGCGCGCAACGCTACTACACGGACGAGCAGCCGATGCAGTTCTGGATCTCGGCGAAGGGCGGTCAGGTTCGCGGCTATCGGCCGCGTCTGACGATCGAGCGGACGGGCGGGGCGGAAGCTGGCGCGGGCCCGCAAGGGCCGGCGCTGGAGATCGAGCCGGTCGAGCAGCGCCCGGGCGCGTACCTGGCGGAGGCGGGCCCGTTTCCGCCGGGCATTTATCGCGCGGTGCTGCGCAACAACGTCGGCACGCCGGCGCAAATCGAGCTGTCGGTGGACGTGCTGCGGGCATCGACGGAGCACCGCGAGTTGAGCGCGGATCCGGAGGCGTTGCGCCGGCTGGCGGAGCGTTCCGGAGGACAGGCGTTGACCGCCGACGAGGCGGTGCGGCTGGACGAGGTGGTGCGGCGCTGGAATGCGGCGCGCCAGCGCGCGATGGAACAGACCACCGTATGGGACCGCTGGTGGATCTGGGCGGCCTTGATGGCGGCGCTGGGTCTGGAGTGGTTCCTGCGCCGCCGCGAAGGGCTTCTGTAATGCGGAGTGCGACCCATGGGAACTGAAGCGGCGGTGCGTTCGAGACCCATCGAAGCCGGCACGGGTAGCGAGGCGCTCTTCGGCTCGCTGCGCCTCCGGCTGTGCGCCGCGTTCGCATTCCGGCTGCTGGCGCTGCTGGCGGCGGCCGCTGCCCTGGCCTTCCTGGCGTTGATGGCGGGGGACGCGGTGGCGGTGCTGCCGGAGGACGTTCGGGTGGCGGCGCCCGGCGTGCTGCTGGGGTTGACGGCGGTCGTGCTGGCCATGGCGGCCGTGTCGGGTTTTCGCCGTCTGGATGCGCTGGGCGTGGCGCGCCGGTTCGAGCGGCGGCTGCCCGAGCTGGGGAATGCCCTGACCAACGCCGTCCAGCTGGCCGCCCAGCCTGCGGGAACGGCGGTGGGCGAGGTCCTGCGGAAGGAGGCAATCAAGCGCGGGCGGCGCCGGGCGGCGCCGTTGAAGGCGCGGGCGCTGGAGGCGCGGCCGGCGGGCTGGGCGGGCGGGGCGCTGCTGGCCGCGGCGGCGTTGTGGGGCGGCGCATGGGCGCTCTTCCCCGACGTCTTTGCCGCGGTCCTGCCGCGGTTCCTGGATCCGCGCGGCGACCATCCGCCTTACAGTCGGCTGCGGATCGAACTGGAGCCGGCGCGGGCCGAGGTCCTCTACGGCGGGCAGGTGGAGTTGCGCGCCCTCACCTCGGGCATCCCGGCGGAGAAGCTGTTCCTGGCGGTGCGCCAGGGAGATCGGGAGACGCGGGTGCCGATGTTCCTGGCGGCGGGCATGGCGCAGGACGACGCCGCGCGGCGCGTCTTCTTCCAGACCCTCTCGCAGCTTCGCGAGCCCACCGTCTTTTACGCCACCGACGGGCGCGCGCGGAGCGTCTACGGCCGGATCGAGATCCAGCGCACACCGCAGCTTTCGAGTCTCGAGATGACGGCGCATTATCCGGCTTACACGGGGCGGCGCTCGCGCGCCTTGAAACTGAAAGGCGAAGTGGCCGTGCCCGAAGGCACGCGTCTGGAATGCCGTGCGACGAGCAACCGGCCGCTGGCCCGGGGCACGGTGGCGCTGACGCCGTTGCTGGGCGGTGCCGCGACGACCGTCGAACTCCGCCCGGAAGCGGGGGGGACCGAGGTGCGGAGCGAATTCGCCGTGACGGCGCCCGTCGCCTACCGGGTGACCGTGACGGACATCGATGGTCTGGAGTCAACCGATTCGCGCGGCGGGCGTTTCTCGATCCTGCCCGACCGCCGGCCGACCATCGCCGTGCTGGAACCGGGGCGTCATGCCGTGGCCACGCCCGATGTCTCGGTGCCCGTGCACGTCCGCGCGGAGGACGACTACGGCGTGGCGTCGATCCGCTGGTACCGACGTCTCAACGGTTCGGCCGAACGCTCCTGCGCCATGCCGCTCCGGACGGCGGAGAGTGCGGAGACGATCTCGGCGGAATCCGGCGCCGCCTTTTCGCTGGCGCAGCTCGGGGTTCGTCCCGGCGACACGATCGAGTACTTCTTCGAGGCGGTGGACAACTATCCTGGCGGGCCGAATATCGCCACCAGCCGCCTTTTCCGGCTCACGATCATCTCGAACGAACAGTACCGGGAGATCCTGCGTCGCGCGGCGGCGCAGCGCGCGCTCTTCCAGCATTACCTCCAGTTCGACAGCTGGATCCGCCGGCTGGCCGAACGCTCGCGCGCGCTGGAAGAGAAGGCCCGGGCAGCGGACAAAGACGGCGCACCGACCGAAGAGACGCGGGCCGCCGTGCGGGACGAGTGGAACGCCCTGCGCAGGGAACTGGCCGAGTACCACGAGGCGCTGGGCAGGTCCCTCCAGCACCCGAACCTCTTCGACATCGACCCGGCGCTCAAGGCCCGGCTGGCCGCGCACCGGGAGAAGATCGGCGCGTGGTCGAAGACGCTGGCGGTTTCCGGCGATGGCATTCCCGCGCCATCCCTGGCCGATCTGGGCCGTTTGCGGCGGGCGCTGGCCGAGTTCCAGCGCGAGCAGTCGGAGCAGGTCGGCGAACCGGTCCGCCACGTTCAGGCCGTGGCCGCGTTGTTGTCGCGGGCGCAACTTTTCACCGTATTGGCCGAACGGCAGGCGGAGCTGGCGCACATGACGGAGCGTTTCAAGGCGAAGTCCGGTGCGCTCCCGCGCCTCGAACAGATGCAGCTCCAGGAGCTGGCGCGGGTGGAGACGGGGATCCGCGATGCGCTCCGCCAGCTCATGGACGATCTGCCCAAGCTGCTGGCGCAGCTTCCCGAGGACGCTTCCTACGAGAAGCTGCGCAAGACGGCTGGCGCGTTTATCGAGGCGGTGGAAAAGGCGGAGATCGACCCGGACCTGGCCTTGGCGGGCCGCTTCCTGGCGGAACTGAACGGCGGCGAGGCGTATCCGGCCGCGCGGCGCGCGGCGGACAAGATGGACGCCCTGGTCAAAAAGTGCTGCGGCGGCCAGATGGAGGGGCTCGGACAGCAGTGCCTGACGTTCCAGCCGATGCTGAGCGATTGTCTGGGCGACACGCTCCAGCAGGTCCTCGCGGCGCTGGGATCGGGCCAGGGCCCGGGGCAAGGAGGCCAG
>Ga0101944_10008056_pt1 | contig 10216 bp, 6 predicted proteins | sample DewCreD2012metaG_FD_75245 | JGI IMG/M metagenome (GOLD analysis project Ga0101944, IMG submission 75245) | Hot spring sediment bacterial and archeal communities from British Columbia, Canada, to study Microbial Dark Matter (Phase II) - Dewar... ...
CCATCGTTGATTTTAGGCAGTTAAAGCCCTGTTTACAGGGCGTTACTTTGTAGCCGGGGGATTTATTCCCCGGCGGGGCCGGATGGGTGAGTAGTTACAACTCTCCTACAGTTCTCGCTGTTCTTCCAGCGTCAGCCGCCGCGCCCGCCAGCGATATTTTTTCTGCTGGTCGGCGTACAATTCACGCACGCGGGTTTCGTCGCCTTCAAAACTACACTTTACGCAGTACCATTGTTCGCCGCCGCGCAGCAAGACCACATCGTTCTCGCGCGCAAAACAAACGGGGCAGCGCAAAATCACATTTTCTCGATTTTCAGCCATGTTCGCAGCGCCTTTCCAGCCCGCAGCGTTCCGCTCATCGTCAATGTGAAATACGGGCTAAATAAATAACCTTCGATAGCCGTGCCGCTTTCGCGGGGTTCATCGCTCGTCAGGCTGATTATGGTTTGGATGTAGGGGATTCGCGCCGCCACAGCCAATACCGCTTCTGAACAAATCTCGCGGCTGCGATATTCGTAGCGCAACTCTCTCGACGTTTTGCCTGTTACCGTTAAAACGACCTCTCTCAAATCTTCGGGATATTCCGTCACCCCCCAACACGCCTTGACGTATTCCTGTGCCTGCGCGTCTTCGCCTTCGAGCAGTTTGCGCTCGATGAGAATGTTCCCCCCTCCCAAAAAGCGGTAGACGGTTTCGATGGAGACGCTCATCCCGTCTGAAAAAGTCAGGCGCGCGGGGGTCAGGCGCAGGGTCGTTTGACCTTCAACGCGGGTGACGTCCGCCACCTTCACGCGGACGTTTGCCAGGTCCAGCGTTTCGCCGTTGCGGGTGACGAGCAGCGTCGTACGCGAGCCATCGGCATAGTGATGGGAATTGCCCGTGCGGTGCTGGGACTGAATTAGATATGGATAAGAACCATACCAAAGCGCTTTCGTATCCGCGCCTGTGTGTGAATTGATTTGCGCGGCATACGGGCGCAAATCGCCAATCGATCCGCCCTGGGCTGCATCCACCAAGACGCGGGTAAACGCATCGAGATACCAGAAATAATGCTTGCCCGTGCCGTAAAGCATTTCCTTTGCAAAAGCGACCTGCGGCTTGCCAATCAGCACATTCTGCCGATACCAGGCGGCGAACTCGCGCATCCACATATCGGCTGCCTGTCCCTGTTTCCGCAATTCCACAAAGTATTCCAAAAATTCCCGATAGAGTTGACGCGAGACTTCAACCGAATCCTGCACGGTAGGGTCGCCTGCAATCCATGTGGGGCCCACAAAAATATGGATGTACGCAAAGCCATCGTTGAAATCGGCTTGCAGGCGGTGCTGGTCCACCAGGTTGTACATGTAGGGGTTGTTCATGCCGTCATTCGCCATCGCCCGCTGGACGTTGGCAGGATGCGTGGCGAAAAAGTCGTTGCGCCCTTCGTAAGAGAGAACCAAATCGCGGCTCAGGTGCGGCACTGCCACAATTCCCAACGCGTCGGCTTCATCGGCGGCTGGGCGGAGCGAATTGTTTTTGGCTGGATACCAGGGCGCCCAGGGCATCCCTTCGCTGAACAAGTACCACGAGTGGTTGCAGCCATGAAAAACGCGCGCCCCTTCTTCAAAGCAGCCCGCCACGGCAATTTCAATGGACGGGGCTAACTCTTTGAGAATGCGCAACGACTCAGCGTCCAGGTGGTACGCGCCTGCCGAAACAGGAGCAAACCCAAAGGTCGCGTGGAAGCGTTCCAGAACCTGTTTGATGATTCGCCGCTTCTCGTCATCCGCGTACAGCCAGATGAACGGCTCGCGCCGCCCATCGGCAGAGTCGGCGGCGGGGGGCAGGTTCATGAACCAGACGCCCAACTCATCGCCAAAGTCGCGGGCATAGGCTTGCAGTTCGGCGACAGTTTCAGGGTCGCACATGGATTGATAATCAATGAGCAGGGTCACTTTAAGCCCCAACTCATGCGCCATGCGCTGCTGAAATGCAAACGCTTCGCGCTGAGACGGGTTTTCGGCGGGGCGGTGGAGCAGGTTGAAATAGAGCATGGTTATATCCGTAGCGCGACTATCAAGCCGCTGGTCAACAAGTAAGCGAGATAAATCTCACGCTACAGACAGGATAACATTTTGAACAAAACCGCTCTGTCAGTATTGTGACGGGTTTTGTGGTTTGAGTATCTTACAAGACGCTTCGTCTGGAAAAAACTGAATCGAAGCTGGCTTTGGAAGGTTCGAAATCTTGCCTGCGAATCATCTCTAATGCTTCGCGCTCGTCTCATTCCCGTTCCATGCCGTTATATTCTAGCTCCATCGATTTGTGACGGGTTTTGTTTGTTTGGTATTCTAGGCTTTGCAAAAGAAACGCGGCGCGGGATAAGGCTCGCGCCGCGTTCTATTCATCAAAAATCGTTCTTGCTATGGCGTGCCCCAAACTTCAATATCGTCAACATAGCCGTAATCTGCAGTATCGCTGGATTGTAAATTGAAAGCCAAACCAAAAGTGGATTTGTTGTCTGCGCTGCTGGGTAAGGCAAATTCCAGATAGTGGAGCTGCCCATCTTCTTCAGGGGAACCGTTTGTTATTGCTTTGAGTGATACCCAGGTGCTGCCGTTACGCCAGAAGAGTTTGAAAGCCTCCGAGCCTTCGAAAGATTCCGCGCCCATATATACCCTGACGACAATGTTGCGGTAGCCAACGGTCGAAATAGTTTTGTTCATCCAGGCGTCATTGCTACTAAACCGAATGCTGCGTGTACCGTTCTTGGGGTCTCCAGCGTACCAGGTCACTGTGCCAGATGTCGTCCAGCCGCTAAAAGATGTTTCGAAGTCGTCCAGGAAAATGCGTTGAGATGGCAATGGGGTGTTGGTCGCGGTGGGTGGAACAGGGGTGTTGGTCGCGGTAGGGGTGCTTGTGGAAGTCGGAGGATGCGGCGTGTTGGTTAACGTCGGCGGGGCGACAGTGTTGGTAGGCGTTGGGGATGGCTCCGGTGTATCGGTTAGAAGAGGCTCTCCTGCGAGAATCTCCGTGAACAAATCTATCAGCGGTTGGTTCGCGTTTGTTGGCGAGGGCCACTCACATGTGGTCGTAAACGGCGGGCAGTTGCGATAGATATAATAATTGTTGAAGCGGGAATAAACCCAGTAAGCCGAGTTGATGTTGTATTGCTGGAACAAACCCAGTACATCCCTGACGTAGGCCAGGCCGTTTGCCGATACATAATAGCCCGGCTTTTCCGCGAAAGCATAAGGCGAGAGCCCCCATTCGCCGGCGTTGACGGGGATGTTGCGGCTGATGTAATAGCTATAGTTGTAAGACCCGTTGGGGTCGAACATGTTGGTTTCCAAGGTCGCTTTGGTGAGCGGCTCAAATGTGCCGTAGGGCCAATCTCCCCAGCGCACGCCAAACCCGCCGCTGCCGGTTACGCTGGAGCCTTTCAGCCAGCCGCGGATTTTGTAGGAGTACCCCTGCCGGACCGGAGAGGATAGCCGGACAGAAGTGAACTTCGAGTTGGCGGGGAATCTGATGGAAGCAGCCCCGCTGTGCGGCCCCGCTGTAGACGCTGTAGGGTTGCCGCTGCCGCTGATGCGGGTGAGATCGCTGCGGTACACCTTATACGGAGCATCGGCGGGGTGATAGGATGCCGCATCTTCCAGGTCCAGGGTTTCTAGCAGCATCTCGCTGCCGCCCGGCGCAACCTCGATGAATTGGAAATCATCGAAGAACATCGTCCCACCGGAAGGTGCCACAAAAACGATTTGGGCCATAATATGCTCCGCGCTGGGAGGCGTAAAGAGCGCAGTCTCGTACTGCGTCCAGCCGAAGGTCCCGGTAGGAGATGATGGCAACAGGGAGCCGGTCGCTGTGCCCCAGGTAATGTCCCAGGGTTCGATGGGCCAAGGATTGGAAGATATCGTTTGGTACTGTCCTTGCCAGCCACGTCGCATAAAGAATGATGTGTAATAGTACGGCTCGTAGAAATGCACATCGTACATTACGTTGTTTTGTGGGTCGGTAACCAGGAACGGCGTGCTGAGGTTCAGGTCGTGTTGAAGGTTGAGCAGATGGTTCGGGTCAATCGCGCGAATCGCATTCACCAGTGTTTGGGCGTAAGCATGCCATTGGCTTGGGCTGCTTGGCGTTGGTTCGTTCAATAGGTCGTAGTACGCAATTTGAGTTTCATTCCTGTAGCGAGTAGCGAACTGCTCCCATAGAGATTTCATATTGTTCTTGGCAGTCGTACTCCCAAAAAAAGCAGTATCGGCATAGCCATTCGGCTCGACTCGCATCAAGGACAGGCCGATATACACACCGGCATTCTTTGCCATTTGAATCTGGTTGTCCAGCCAGGCCCAGCCCGGTGCGCTGCCGGTGGCCTGGTTGTATGTGCCATTGCTTTCTTGGAAAAGTTTGTACCAAACGGGCAGTCGGATGACATTCATGCCCATCGCGGCAACGCGATAGTAATCCTCCTGCCGAAAATCCTTGGCGTTGAGCACGTTATCGATACTTTCACTTTCCACATCATACCATCCAACGGCCGGAAAATTGACGCCGGTCAACAAGATAGGCGTCTCGCTAGGGCCAACAATCAGGCGCGGCTCGCCCGCTTTGGCATGGACAAAACCTGCAGGGAGGCCTCTGACCGGTCTGGCGATAACGCTATCGGGAGCAAGAAACGGGAGCGCAACCGCCAATAGCATCGCCCCAATTAATGCCACGTTAATCGCAACGCGCGTAATTTTTGCGTGCATAATTTGATCTCCTTTCATAATTTGAGAATTTCGATATGGGGGAATGATGTTGAGGTTATTTTTTCATTTACGTTCCTTTCTCCTGGCAGGCAAAAAAAGGTACAATGGCTCATTGCCGAAATGTATAAGCAATTAAAGCAAATATAGCCTACTCCTGAACAAGGACAGGCGGTATCAATTCAGTGATTTTTTTTACAAATTTTGGAACTTCTAACTAATTTGTCCCGCCAGCCCCAGCGCTTCCCGCCAAACCAACTCCCCCGCTTCGTCCGCGGGCATCTCGTCCAAATCTGGCACGGACCAGTAAATGACCTTCGCCGCGAATTCGGGGAATTGCTCCGCCATCATCGGCGCATGTTCGCGCTCATGCAGCCCAATCACCAGGTTCGAATCGCGCAACTCGTTCGCCGTCACCCGCTGGGGAAATTCATCCGCGCGGCGCGGCGTAATTTGGTAACGGGTCAACACCTGCAAGGCAAATTCCGAAAAACTGCCCGCGTTGCCGTTGTTCTCGAACGATTGCGCCAACCCGCGCGAAAATGCCCGCGCCTGCAAACCCCTGGCTTCAGCGAGATGATTGAACATCTCTTCCGCCATGCGGCTGCGGTAGTAATTGCCAGTGCAGAGAAAGAGGATAGTGACGCTTGTCATAGGTGGATGGTTTGGGGGAATAGGTAGACATGTAGCCATGTGTAAACACGCTGGTATGGTTACTCGTGTACCTGTGTACCTGTCTACTTGTTTACCTGCCTCCCCCCCTTCTGATACGCCCGCGGCGAAACCCCCGTTACCTGCCGAAAGACCTGGCAAAAATAACTGACATTCTGAAAGCCCACCGAAAACGCCACATCGGTTACATTGCCCCTGCCTTCAGCCAGCAGCGCCCGCGCGCGGTGAATGCGATAGCGGTTGAGATACTCCTGAAACGAAATCCCCGCTTCTTTGTGAAAACTGCGCGAGAAGTAACCCGCGCTCACGCCCACATAGCGCGCCACATCTTCGCGCGTCAGCGGCTCATCGAAATGCTCCTGAATGTACGCAATCGATTTGCGCATTAACGCCCGCATATCGCCCGAAAGCCCATCCTGCCCCTGCGCCAGCGCCTTGCGTAACTGCGCCAGCACTTCATCCGTCCGCAGCAAACCCTTGTTCAGCACCGCTTCCACCCGCCCGCGCAGACGCGCCATGTCCGCTTCCGAAAGCGATTGCCCCGTTAGAATAATCACAGGAATGCCGCGCGTCCTCTCCTGCTGCTGCATCATCTCCAGCACGCGGAACCCGTCCATGCCAGGCATTCCCAAATCGAGCATCACCAAATCGGGCGGGTTGCGGCGCATCCGCTCCAGCGCCTGCTCGCCGTTTTCGGCGGTCATCACCTTCGCAAATGGAATCTGCTCGCGGATAATCTGCGCGTGCATTTGCAGCAGCATCGGTTCATCATCCACCAGCAGGATGGAAGACTCTTTTGGCGTTGACTCTGCCAACGGGGCGGATTCCACGCCCAAGCCCTGATTCTGTCCAACAGGCAGCGCATCGTCCGCGCCGAGAATGGGTACGCTAAAGAAAAACTCCGAGCCACGCTGACCGTCTGACCGCACCCCAATCTCGCCGCCGTGCATCTCCACCAGCCGTTTGCAGAGCGCCAGCCCAATGCCCATCCCTGCGAAACGCTGCTCCTGCGTGCGGCTGGATTGGTAGAACTCGCCGAAAATCATCTTCTGCTCTTCGAGCGGCACACCCGCGCCCGTATCACCCACCGAAACCAGCACATCGCCCGCGCGCGCCGTCAGGGTCACCGTCACCCCGCCCGCCAATGTAAACTTGACCGCGTTGGTAATCAGGTTAAGAGTCACCTGCCGCAGCCGCGCCCAATCTCCCCAAACGGCGGGCAGGCTGGGGGGAGTCTGAACCACCCAGAAGAGTCCCTTTTCGGCGGCGAGCTGTTTTCCAATCTCAAAAATACTCTTGAGCGTGACGTTCAAATCCAACGGCTCACGGGTCAGTTTGAGTTGACCGATTTCATCACGAGTCAAATCCAGCACATCGCGGATGAGCGCGTCGAGATGACGGGCGCTGCCGTGAATCCGCCGCAGGGATGGGTTATCACTTCCATCGCGCAACAACCGTTCGCTATCGCTGACGATGACGCGCAGCGGCGTTTGCAGCTCGTGGCTGACGGTGGAAAGGAAACGGCTCTTCATCTGCATCGCTTCTTCAGCGGCTTTCAGACCGTCGAGCGCGTCCTGATACAGCCGCGCCAGCCGCAGCGCCACTTTGATTTGCTGGGTGATGGCGCCGATCGATTCAATCTGCGTTGTGTCGAAAACCGCATAGCCCGCAATCTGCGCCTCGCCGCCCAGCGGAATCAGCGCCAGCGAGAAAGGCTTGTCGGCGCGATAGACGCCTTTGGGTGGAAATTCATGCGGGGCGTGACGCAGCGCAACCTTCTTCTCGCCTACCACTACCTGAAAATCGCTGCTTTCTGGCAGACCGTCCATATTCTCGTGGAAAATCGCCAGCGACAGGTGACGAATGCCCATTTCAGGCAACTGCTCGGCAAGAATGTCGTAGACCTGCTGCTCGTCCAGCGCTGTGAGCAGGCGCGAACTGAGCAAGCCCATTTGATTGGCGCGGCGGCGTTGGGTTTCTAAATATTCGCGATGCTGTCGTTGGATTGTTTCTGCAATTATTTCACGCGCTTCAGAAATCAAAAATTCTACAAGCTTTGACTCTATCGCTGAGAATTTATAATCATGTATCAGTTCATACAATCGGATGATTGCCCATCTCCAAGAATAGGCATCCTCGTGGACAGAGGCTGTAAAACCAAGGACATCATTCAACGCTACCCTGAAAGGAGTAAAATCGACCAGCCGAACTGAACTCATAAAGGCCAGTGCTAGTTTGTCACACAATCCTAAAACTTCATCATCTTGCAAATGCAAGACGAAAGGCAAAACAGCGCGCGCCATTTCATCAGCAAGGGCATGGGCGTTAAGTGGTTCAACCAGGTTTGTTTTATAGGTAATAGAATTATTGATTTCCCACTCACGCCCCGGTTTGCAGCCACAAGATTGCCGAATCACCAGACGGGGTTTAACTTTGACGCTGACAGGCGGATGAGCAGGGTCATGGATTAATTTAAGCAATAACTCCGCTGCCTGTCTGCCCAATTCAAAGGGAGAAAAACCAATTGTGGTCAGCGGCGGCTGACTGAGCGCGGCATTGGCCGTGTCATCAAATCCAATCACCGCCACATCCTCCGGCACGGAAAGCCCTGCCTCTCTTAAGGCGTGCATGGCCCCCAGGGCCGATTCATCTCCACTGGTAACGATGGCAGTAAATGGAACCCCAGAGCGCATAATTTTTTGGACCGCTTGATAACCGCCATCAAATGTATAGTCACCTATTTCAACCAACGCAGAATTTTCAGTTAACCCGTGCTGACGGATAAAATCCTGATATGCGCGCAGCCGTTGTCCGCTATCTCCCTCCATGTCATCAGCATGTCCACTGATAAAAGCGATGCTTTCATGTCCATGTTCCAACAAATGACTCATTGCCTGGTGGATTCCGCTCAGATTGTCAATTTGCACAGATGAAAATTTCTCTGAACCCCCAATGGTGACCAGCGGGAAAGATTTAGCCCGCAACTGACTCACATACTTCAAAACGGATTCACCCACCAACGGGTAAGCAATAATTAGCCCATTTGTATTCCATTCACCCACAGGTAAATAATCCACATTGGGGTCGTGGATAGGCAGAGCAGGGCGTAGCACAATTGGAAAATCAGAGGGGCTCGTGCCACAGGCAAGCAAAAGGTTGCATTGGTGTTCGTGACTGATTCGAATCATACCCTGCACTAATTCCCCATAATAATCTGCCAGAATCGTGCGCTCGAAAATTTGCCAACCCGAAAGGAAGCCGATTATCAGTTTGTGACTCTTTTGGGCATGTGAAGCTGTCATAGATTGATTTTACATTTACCAGATAGTATAAAACAATATGCTGTAAGTTACTTCTTGAAAAAGCAAGGTAACACAAAAGTATTCTCAATGCTATCATTTTTGTGACAGATTTAGTACCTTATTTTTGCGCAAACACAGGGCATTTTCACTTTTTAGCGTAGCTTTTGTGCAATCAGAAGCCGAATCGTAAAAAACGGCATAAAAGTATAAAAAAACGAACCTTACCAATTGAAGACGGATCCCGTAATCTCAAGCCATTCAAGTAATACGAGGAATGGCAATGGGAACGAATGACGAGCAAATCCAAGTTACCCAACATGCGTTTTTGGTGGTGTGGGGTCAGTTTGCCCAGGAAAAGGGGTTGGTTGAGCGGCTGATGTCCGTGAAGCTGCGGCAGAAGACCCGTCAGTACCGGCCCCAGACCAAGGTTCTGGAATTTCTGGCAGCGATCTTGGGCGGCACCCGGCAGTTACAGGATATCAGCCTGGCAGCGCACCCGCTGGACAAAGACCAGGCAGTAGCTGAAGCCTGGGGACAGCCCGCCTGGGCGGACTATAGCGGCGTCAGCCGGACGTTGAGCAGCCTGAGTTGGGAAGAAGCCCAAACAATCGTCAAGGTACTGGACGAATTCAGCCAGCCGTTTTGGGCGGCAGAGGTTGAAAAGTTGGTCAGGCAGAAGAAACGGTTAGTCTTGGATGGCGACCTGACTGGTATTCCGGTGTCGAATACCAGCAAAAGTTACCCGAATGCGGCTTACGGGCATATGGACAACGAAGTTCGGTTGGGTTATCAGGCCGGGGTGGTCAGTTTGGTAAGCGAGAGTCACGGACGGTTGTGGCTTTCGGGGACGCATCATCCGGGAGATACAGTTTCAAGTACCCAGGCTGAAGAATTGGTTCTCGAAGCAGAAGCCCGGCTCGGGCTGCGACCCTGGCGTCGCACCGACCTGCTCGAAAAACGGATTGCTGACTATGGGCCGATCCAGGAAAGCATCCAGCAGCGTTTGCAGGCCCAGCAAAACGCCAGACAAACTGCCATTGACCGGCATCGACAAGCCCAGGCTGCGCTTGACGAACACCTGCGGGAATTGGAAAACGTCGAGCGAAGTTATCGAGAGCGCCAACGGGTTGAACGTCCAACCAGCCGCCTGGCTTTGTTGCGCAAACGCGTCCAAGCGGATACGAAACGCTGCGGAAGCCGGAAAAAGGCTGTTGTGGAGGCCGAAGCCAAACTCGCAAAAACCCAGGCCCGTGTCCGCGAACTGCTCGCCGAAATCGATGGGCTGCGTCAGCGTCTGAAACGCTTCCAGGAAGAAAACCAGGCCAATCCACAGCCCATCGCAGCCGAGTTTCGACTGGATGCCGGGTTTGGTTCGTACCAGGTATCTACTCACCGGTGCATCTTTCTGCCCGCTTCGCCGGGGGCTGAAGCCCTTCGGCTATAATCAGCGTCGGATAAATCCGACTTTTACGCCGTCCATCGTTGATTTTAGGCAGTTAAAGC
>Ga0101944_10008058_pt1 | contig 10215 bp, 5 predicted proteins | sample DewCreD2012metaG_FD_75245 | JGI IMG/M metagenome (GOLD analysis project Ga0101944, IMG submission 75245) | Hot spring sediment bacterial and archeal communities from British Columbia, Canada, to study Microbial Dark Matter (Phase II) - Dewar... ...
GGGGAGAGCCCTCGGGGGTCAGGATAATAATATTATAATTTATCTTTGCTATTTGTCAACTATTATTCAAAAAGACTTTTTCATCAGCCCCACGCTTACCGTTATATGACGCTGCAAAACACGACACATTCACTGCAACGCAGCCACTACGATGGACTCTTCTGTGCGCCAATTCACACAATTCAAACGGTAAGCGTGGGGCTGTTGAACAACCCCCCAGTCCCCGATTTCTTCACAAGACCGTGCCTAATGTGAAGCTGTCGTTCACCTGCGACGCAGCGGGGAACCGCGCATCCGTGTCCTATGCCCAAAGAAAACAAGGATGCCCCCGACAGGGCTCGAACCTGTGGCCTACGGATTAGGAATCCGGCGCTCTATCCTACTGAGCTACGGGGGCGGAAGGCAAATTCTCCAAGTAGTATAGGCGCTTTTCTTCCCTTCGTAAAGATTCCTTGCCGCTGCTGCGCTGTGCGCGCGGGGCGCGTGTTGCGTTGCGGTGACATGAATGCGCGCGGGCGCGGCGCGGCTGTTTGGCGCACGAAAAACGGCCCCCGCTGTGTTGCCGGGGGCCGTGAGGGATTTGCTTGCTGTGATCTTGATTGAGCGGCGTCAGATTTTGCCGTTGTCGCTGGAGATGAGGGCGGCCATCTTGCGCACGCTGCCGCCTTCGAGAATGGCCATGGCTTCATCGGCGCCCGCATCCATGATGTAGGGGATGCCGGTGACATCGGTGCACTCTCGGGTGAGCGAGAACAGGTCGCTGCGGCTGATGGTGTTGATGCGGAAGTTGCGGCTGCCCGCCATGAGCTGCTTGAGGCCCACGCCGATCTTCTGGGCGAAGGTGTAGAGGCCCACCGCGCCGAGCGGCATGTCCTTCATTTTCTTGGCGCCGTACTTCATCTTGAGTTCTTCATAGGTCACGAAGATTTCTTCGGGGGTTTGTCCGAACTGGGACACGGTCTTGGGCAGGTCCTTATCCTTGATCCACTGCTCGATGTTCTTGCCGACCATGGCGGGAATCATGATGGCGCGGCCCATGCACACGGCCTTGAAGTAGGGAGCGCCCATGGCCAAGGCTTTGAAGATGTGGTCTTCGGAGGAGAAACCGCCGGCCATGGCCAGATCGGGCACCCATTCGCCCTGTGAGGCGAGCTTGTCGGCAAATTTTACGGCCAGGGACTGGAGATAGATGGTGGGATAACCCCACTCTTCCATCATGCGCCAGGGGCTCATGCCGGTGCCGCCGGGCGCGCCGTCAATGGTGAGCAGGTCAATGCGCGCGCGGGAACAGAGTTTCATGGCCAAGGCAAGCTCGCGCTGTCCGTATGCGCCGGTTTTGAGGGACACGCGCTTGGCGCCCAGAGCGCGCAGGCGCTCGACTTCCTGGATGAATCCTTCCTCGTCCACAAAGCCGAGGCGGGAGTGGCGCTCGAATTCCTTGATGGCGCCAGCCTTGAACGCAGCCTGGTTGGCCGGGTCGCTGGGGTCGGGGGTGACGATGTAGCCGCGCTTTTGCAACTCGAGGGCGCGCTCCAGGCTCGGGACCTTGATTTCGCCGCCGATGCACTTTGCGCCCTGGCCCCATTTCAGCTCGATGGTTTCCACGCCAAGCTTTTCGAGGCAGTACTCGGCTACGCCGAACTTGGTGTCCTCGACATTCATCTGCACCACGATGTCGCCGTATCCTTCGTACCAGTCCTTATAGGTGTTGACGCGGCGGGCCATCTCCGGGGAGTCCGTGATCTTGCCGTTCTTGTCGAGCTTGAGTTTGGGGTCAATGCCGCACACATTTTCGCCCACGACCACGGTGATGCCGCTGATGGCAGCGCCCACGGCGAAGTGTTCCCAGTTGTTCTGTGCGATGAGCGTGGAGCCGAGCGCGCCGGTGAACATGGGGGCTTTCATCTTGACTTTGTTGTCCGTGCCGTAGGAAGTGGAGATGTCCACGACCGGGAAGGTTGCGGTTTCGGAATTCGGGTTGTGCAGGCCTTTGGCGCCCATGGCGTAGCCCTGAATGTTCAGGTGGGAATAGTCCACGGGATAATCTTTGTCGCCGCCCGCGGTGATGGTTCCGAACGGGCCGGGATACAGGACTTCACGGCCTCGGAAGCTGGATTTGAAGACTTCGCAGTTGCCGCGGCAGCCGTCAATGCAGCGGCTGCACAGGCCGGAGCACGGCACGATGCTGCGCGAGCGGTTGGCGGTCTGTGTGGCGTCGTTCGAGTTTGGTCTTTGCAGATTCATTCTGACACCTCTCAATGGTTTTGTTAATCCTTTTTGTCCGTTTGCGATGAGGAGAAGTGAGCGGCTGTCCCGTAACGGATCTTTCGGATACGGCAACATAATACCGTTTGATACGGTATCAGGGTATCGGCCTGCGTGGGAACTTTGTATCGTCCAATAGATGGCTGTGCTGCAAAATTAGATGATATATCAATAGTCTATTAGACTACTTCACATCATGAGAGGAATTCATGGAGACGCTGGGGGCGAAAAAAAAGCGCTGCGTGTGCAGCGCGTGTGTGTGGGTTGTATAAACAAGTTGAAAAACCAGGTTCGGGCGCGCTGTGCGGTGCGCGGTATAAAAAGGATACGGAATGCGCGGCCGGGGCGCTATCCCGGAAACCGGGATTCGCGTGTAGCGCGGGACGCCACGCGGCGGGCGGGTCAGAGCCGGTCAATGAGGCTGTAGCGGATGGCGAACCGGGTGAGGTCGGACACATTGCGCAGACCGAGTTTTTCGAAGATGCGCGATTTATAGGTTTTGACGGTGCTGATGGACAGGCTCAAGTCGTCGGAGATTTCGCTGGTGGTGCGGCCGCGGGCGAGCTTGAGCAGGACCTGAAGCTCGCGGTCGCTCAAGAGCGACACGGGGTTGTCTTTCTGGAACTGGTGGTGGCGCAGGGCGATGCGCTCCATGATGGCCGGGGTGATGTAGACCTTGCCGGAGGCGACTTTGCGCAGGGCCGCGGGCAACTCCTCGGGCGAGGTTTCCTTGACGATGTACCCGGACGCGCCGGCCTGCAGGAAGCGGATGGCGTATTCCTCGTTGTCGTACATGGTGATGATGAGCACGCGAGCTTTTTTGTTGTCGGCGATGATCTGCTTGGCGGCTTCGAGTCCATCCATGTCCGGCATGGCGAAGTCGAGCACGGCCACATCGGGTTTGTGCTCGGCGCACAGGGCCACGGCCTGGCGGCCGTCGCCGGCCTCGCCCACCACCTGCATGTCTTCCTCGGCCTCGATGAGGCGCTTCAGCCCCGCGCGGAACAGGGCATGGTCGTCTGCCAAAACGATGCGGATCATGCGAATCGGTTTCCTTTCCCAAATGGGTTTGAATCATCCTGCGGCAGGGGACTGCGGGGCCGGGATGCGCACCTGCACGCGCGCGCCGCCGCCGGGCCGGGATTCTATGGCCACGCTGCCGCCGCACAGAGCCGCGCGCTCGCGCATGCCCGCGATGCCAAGACCCTGCGTCCCGGCGCTGTCCGGCGCATTCATGCCAATGCCGTCATCCTCCACATCCAGAGCCAAAACGCCGTGGCTTTCCCCGAAGCGGATGACGACCCGGCTCGCGCCCGCGTGCCGGGCGATGTTAGTCAGCGTCTCCTGCAATATGCGGTAGAGATTGATGGCGATGTCCGGATCGAACGGCGCGCATTCCGCAGGGCGGATGTCCAGCTCGATGTTCGCGCCGCTGTGCGCGCGGAAATCCTCGACAAGCGCTTCCATGGCCAGGCCCAGGCCCATGTAGTCAGGTATCATGGGGCGGATGCCTTTGCAGATACGGCGCAGTTGCGCGGTTGCCGTGGAAACCATGTCCATGATGGCGGCAAGGTCCTGGGCCGCGGTCGCGCCGGAGTGTTTTTTGATGAGCCAGTCGAGTTCGAGGCGCAGGGCCGCAAGTTGATGGCCCAGGTCGTCGTGCAGCTCGCGGCTCAAGCGCGCGCGCTCGGCCTCCTGCGCGGCGATGACCTGCTGGCTCAAGGCGTGCAGCTTGCGCTCGCTGTCACGCAGCGCCTCTTCGGTGAGCACGCGCTCAATGAGCAGGGCCAGTTGTTCAGCCATGGCGTTGATGAGGCTCCGCTCTTCCTTGAGAAACGGCCCTTCGTCAATGTCCGGCATTTCTTCGAGGTAAAACACTTCGACCGATCCCGCGCGCGCGCCCTGCACGAAGATGGGCGCGGCCTGCCGCCAGGGGGTCTCGCGGCACCCGCGGGACTCGAATACACGGCCGAGGTAAGTGATCCGGCCGCAGGTGATCTCGGGGTACTGCCACGCGGGGGGAATCAGCTCGCACGCGCCGGCCAGAATTTCGTCCACGGATATGTCGCGCTTTTCCGACAGGTGATAAATGGCGTACAGGCAATTGAGTTCCTTGACGCGCTCACCCAGCTCGTGGGTGCGCCGGCGCAGGGCTTCCTCGACCCAGGGCGCAGGCTCGTTTGCGGGGCCGTTTTTAGTCATTTGTTCCTAATATAACAGTCCAGCGGCACGCGCGCCACTGGAATGTCAATGAAAGATGACGAAAAATCCATGCCACTAATGCCCTATTTGTAGGCTTTGAGCTTATACGCAATCCGCAACATTCTGTTCCATTGCTGCATGTGAAGGGTCGTGGCGTCCGGTGGGCTTGCGGATATTTTTTTCCGAGTCCGTTCCAGGGTCATGCCGGACAAACGCCTGAAATTTCCCTTCAAGAACCCGTGTGCGCATTGAAAATTCCCTTATTTCAAGGCCTTTCCCGAAGATTTCCGCGCGCGGCCTTGCGTTTTGCACAGTCCTTGATACAATAGGGTGGGAAGCCGGGAAATTATGGCAACCTTACCGATTCAAAGCATTATATAGGGGATAATTAGGGCAAATTTGCCGTAAGAGGGCCGAATTATGGACGAGAGATCCACAAAACACCAGATCGAAATCCTCAAAGTGTTGAGCGACGCAAACGAACCCATAGGCAGCACGCGCATCGTGGGAGCCCTGGCGGCCATGGGCGTGAACATGAACGGACGCACCGTGCGGTTCCATCTGCAACGCATGGACGAGGACGGGCTGACGGACAAAATCTCGCGGCGCATGGGGCGCATTATCACGGAAAAGGGCAAACGCGAACTCGAGAGCGCAGAGATCGTGCAGCGCATGAGGTTCGTTGTGTCGCGCATTGACAGCATGTGCTATGACATGAGCTTCGACATCACCAAAGGCTCCGGAAGCGTGGTTTTGAATTTTTCGCTGGTGAACGCTTCGCGCATAGATCAGGCTGTGGATGAAATCGAAAGGGCCTTCGATGCGGGCCTTGGCATGGGCCGTCTGGTCATGGCGCGGGGGCCTGGGGAAGCCGTAGGGCCGGAGCGCGTGCCTGAGGGCATGATCGGCATCGGCACGGTGTGCAATGTGACGATAAACGGCATCCTTCTCAAGATGGGCATTCCTGTCACTTCGCGCTACGGGTGCCTGCTGCGCATGGAAGGCCGGGAGCCGCTGTACTTCACACAGCTTGTGGAGTACACGGGCATCACCGTGGATCCCCTGGATATGTTCATCAAGGCGGGCATGACGAGCGTGCATGCGGTGGCGCGCGGCGGCGCGGGCGTTGTGGGCGCGAGCTTCCGGGAAATCCCGGCCAACGCGGGACGCAGTTTCGATGCCGTGCACAAGCGCATCGAGCGCGCGGGCATGGCCGGCGTGCTGGCCGTTGGCAAACCCAACCAGCCCCTGTTTAATGTTCCCGTGGATGAAGGCACCATCGGCATCGCTGTGGTGGGCGGGCTTAACCCCGTGGCTGCGGCGCACGAAACCGGATGCGCCACTTCCAACACGGCCCTGCACAGCCTTGTGGACTTCTCGGAACTGCGCGATTACCACGAACTGCGCGACCTGGTCAAAAATCTCTGATCACACAGCCCGTTATGCCAACCAAAAGCAACCGCCGGACCTTACGGCCCGGCGGTTTTTGATTTGCAGGGTTTTACAACCGGAAAAACGAACTGCCGCATAGGTCAGGAAGCGATTTCGCGGCGGTCGGCCATGTCGGCCAGCACGCGTTCGCGCGCCTTGTCAATGCCAAGCGCCTTGCGCTTTTTGTCAATATGCTCGATCATGAGCCGCGCCATCTCGTACGGATCCGTGGCCAGGCCCCATTTGCCGAGACCCATTTCCTCGAGGCCGCCGAAAAGCATCTTGTGGAAGCGGGTATCCTTGACCGTGGGGAACATGACGCCGAACACAGTGTACACGCCAGACGCGACGAAGTACTGTCCGATGGCGATGGCTTTTTCGCTCATCCACTCGGGGGCCGCGCCAGCTGCGGGCAGGTCCGCAATGGATTCGCCAAGACCGCCGGTTTTAACCATCTCGGATGCGGCGATCAGGATTCGGCTGTTGTCCACGCACGATCCCATGCCCAACACAGGTGGCATGCCAACGGTGTCGCATACCGACGCCAGGCCGTCGCCCGCATATTTTGCCGCCTCGGGAGTGCATAATCCGGCCTTGGCCAGCGAAATCTGCGAGCATCCCGTCTGCAGAACGAGCACATCGTTCTTGATCAACTCCTTGACCAGTTCCACATGGACCCAGTCCTGCTTGGCGCGCGGCGTGGTGCAGCCCACAACCCCGGCCACGCCACGGATGCGGCCGTTGATCACATTGTCGTTCAGCGGAGTGTAGCTCGAACGGAATGTGCCGCCGAGCATGTAGTTGATGTACTCGTGGGAGAACCCATGCACGCCTGAATTCCGGATTTGCGGAATTTCGATGGGTTTGTTTCTGTTTTTGTAGCGATCAATTGCGTTTTCCACAATGGAATCCGTGCACTGGCGCGGCTCGTGGTCGTTGAACTCGATGTGCTCCACCCCGTCCATGCGCGCGATGGGGTTGGTGGTGAACAGTTTCGTGCCGTAGCAATCCGCAACCTTGGCCAGGCCCTGCTTGATGCACTGCACATCCACGCCCATGGCGTCCACGGCGCCCGTGACCAGCACGGCTTCAGTACTCATGAAATTGCCCGCATGCGGAATGCCGTGACGCACCATCATCTCCGCGCCCGAGCAGCACATGCCCACCAGGTTGATGCCCTTTGCGCCTGCGGCTTTTGCCTTTTCCACGAGAGCCGGGTCGCTGACCGACGCCACCATGGACTCGAACAGATTCGGCTCGTGCCCGTGGATGATGATGTTGACCTCGTCCTCCTTGAGGCAGCCCATGTTCACATCCACTTCCACCGGCGCCGGGGTGCCGAACAGGATGTCGGATACCTCCGTGGCGATCATAGATCCGCCCCACCCGTCCACCAGAGCCGTGCGGGAGGCCTGCTTGAGGATGTTCTGGTACTCCTGATCCACGCCCATGGTGGTGCGGTGAATCATGTCCATGATCTCGCGCATGGCGCCGCGGGGCACGATGCCGAGCTTGCGCCAGGTCTCCAGGGTCTTGGGCGGAACGCGCTTGACCATGGGGATCTCGCCCTCGACCTGGGTATAGGTCTTTTCGAGAACCTCGTACAACTCCAGTGCGATCTCCTTAATTTCTTTACCGTCCACGGCGATGTCCAGTGACTGCGCCAGACTGATGAGCTTGGCCTCGTCTTTGATCTGATAATCCTTGATTTTGCCGCGCACCACATCGCGGAACACCTCGAGAATATGCATGCCATGGTCCGTGTGCGCGGCGGTTCCCGCAGCCACGATGCGCCCGAAGTTGCGCGCCTGGATGGTGTCAATGTCCGCGCCGCACACGCCCGCTTTTTCGTAGGGCGCTTTGGAACCGATGCGGCACGGGCCCATGAAGCAGTGCTTGCAGCAAGCGGACTCCGCGCCGATGGGGCACGGCTTCATGTCCGCGGCGCGGTCGAACGCCGTTTCCACGCCCTCACGGCGCGCCTTCTCGAGCATCTGCGCCGTAGCTTCGCAAATCGTTAAATCACTGATTGGTACCACCTTTTTTTTCTCGTCTTTTGCCATTGAAACCTCCCCATTTCGCGGGTTTTAGTTTTAGGAACTCCGTTATGCAAAAGGCCATGCGTTATAAATGGCTTTTGAGCAAAGCGCCAGCACGGCACGGTTTTTCAGTGTGCATCGATTGTACATGCGTGCGGTTCCCCTTGCAACCGGGTTTCAACACCAGTATAAAACCGGAGCACGGGGATACCAGTTCCCGAAAATAATAATTATTCAGGTACTTTAATGCGGATTAAATGCGTGAGCGCCGGGAGGAAAGGCGCGGCCCAGATGCAGAGAAACCGCTACTTGCCCCGTTCCGCCATTTCGAGCAAAGCGATGGTTTTCACCAGTTCTTCGTGGGAGTAAAGCTGCGGGAAATTACCCCTGAACTGTGCGCGCTGCGCCGGAGTGAGGCGCGGCGTTTTCGTCTTTTCCTTGAATGTGGACCTGTGTTTATAAAAGTCGCGGAACAGGCGCAGCATATCGCGCGCGCCGGCCAGGGATTCGTGGGCGGAGGCGAGATCGAGCGCGCCTTTCAGGAAGACATCGGGGCGGGGTTTGGGCTGGTCTCCGGCGCTCATGGCGTGCTCACAGAACATGCCCAGATCCGTGGCCAGGGCCGCCACGCGGTCCGCGATGGCGCGCGCGCGGGCCGCGCGGCCCGCGGCAAGATGCGCTTGCGCCAGCCAGCAGGTGACCAGAAGAAAGGGCGCGGTTTCGAACAGGTTCCGGGCGACGAGATCTTCATAAGTCAGCTCGCGCTCCACACGGGCGATGAACTGCGTGGCGTGCTCGCCGGCCGGGTCCACGAACCCGCACAGGGGCGCGGCCAGCAGGGCGCTGTCGCAAAGGGGCACGCCGTATGCCATGGTGAAGGACTTCATGCGCCGGTTCCAGCCGTGTTTGAGCGCATCCGCGCGCACGGCCTGCGCCGCGGCGGCCCAGTCATGAGCGCGGTCGTCGCGCCCCAGCTCCCGGGCCATGCGCACGGCGCGATCCAGGGCGCACCAGCACATGACCTTGGAGTGCGTGAAGTGCCCCAGAACTCCGCGCAGTTCCCAGATTCCGTTGTCGGGTTCCCGCCAGTGCGCGGCCGCGTAGTCCGCGGCGCGCTCCACGCCCCGCCAGTGATGCGCCAGGAAATCCCTGTCCCCGGTGTGTTCGAAATAGTCCCAGAGCGCGGACAGGGCCTCGCCCTCGAGGTCGTGCTGTTTCTGCGAAAACGCGAGATTGCCGGTGCGCACCGGCCCATCGCCGTGAAATCCGGCCAGGTGGGCAAGCACGGACTCGGAGCAGTCCGCGCCGCCGTCAATGCGGTACACGGGCTGCCAGGGTTTGCCCTCGGGGGCTGCACGGGAGAACAGGAAATCCAGGGTGGCGCGCGCTTCGTCCGCAAAACCCGCATGCGCCCAGGCCGAGGCGGTATACGCTCCGTCGCGCAGCCAGCACAGGCGGTAGTCCCAGTTCGAACCGCTGCCGGGGTGCTGGGGAATGGATGTCGTGGCCGCGGCCAGATTCGCGCCTGTGGGTTCGTATGTGAGCAGCTTCATGGTGATGAGCGAGCGTTCCATGACGCGGGCCATGGGGCCGGAGCATTGCGTGCGGCCGAGCCACGAGGCCCAGTATGCGCGCTCTGCGTCCAGCGCCGCAGCCGTGTCCGTGTCCGGAAGGTGCGGCGCGCACGCGTCCGAATACACAAAAATGATCTCCGCGGGGCGGTTCAGCTTGAGGCGCAGGCGCAGGCCCGGGCCGCACGCGCGCGGGCCGGGGAATTCATCCGTGTTCCGGAGCGCATCTTCGGGCACGATCGCGCACAGGCTGTTCTGCGGCATATGCGCCTGGAAACGGACGAAAGCGGTTCCGTTGACGGAAAAAGAATCACGCTCCCAGGTGTGCGCGGCGCGGCGGTAGTCGAATGTGGGAAGGATGCGCACGGAACATTCGAGTCCCGCGGCCGCGGGGGTAAGAACACGGCGCAGTTCGCGTTTGCCGCGCGGCATCCAGTCTGTGACGGTAAGCGCGGGGTTTCCGGCGCGGTCCAGGGCCGCTGATTCCAGGATGGCGGTTCCCTGCTCGTAGCGCTGCCGCCAGCGGCGCGAATAGCCGTACGGAGTCACATCGCAGAAACCGCTGGGTGCGTCTATGAGCCGCCCGAACACGAACGGCGCGTCCGCGCGCGGCGCGCACAGCCAGTCCACGGACCCGCGCGGATTCACCAGCGCCACGGTCTCGCCGTTGCCAATCAGACCGTAGAACGAATTTGCCGTTTTCTCCG
>Ga0101944_10008059_pt1 | contig 10213 bp, 9 predicted proteins | sample DewCreD2012metaG_FD_75245 | JGI IMG/M metagenome (GOLD analysis project Ga0101944, IMG submission 75245) | Hot spring sediment bacterial and archeal communities from British Columbia, Canada, to study Microbial Dark Matter (Phase II) - Dewar... ...
CCGAGCGACAGGTAGGGGACCCCGAGGCTCATGTCTTCAGGCACCTTGCTCCCGAGGAAATCCCCGCATCAGTCAACAGCATCAAGGGCTCGCGCAATCTGGTGGCGGTCCTGGCCAAATCCGCCGATCCCGGATTCGAGCTCACCTTCAGACTCCTCCTGGAGAGCCTCAACCAGGGTGGTGCTTCCATCCTGCGAGAAGACCGGTTGAATCCGGTCGATCTCGAAGGCCGGGACGTGATCTTCTTCGGAAGGCCGGGGCCGGATGCGCTCCAATGGCTGCTTCCTTCGCGTCCCCACGGGGTCCGGCTCTTGCCGGACGGGTTTTCCCATGAAGGGAAGAGCATCGAGGAATCCGGGGACTGCCTGTTTGCTGTATTCAAGGATCCCGCGAGAAAGGGCGGGTTGACCGCTGTTTTTCACCCGGTCGAGGAAACCCCCGCGGATTCCGTCAATCTGGCTGCCCGCAAGATCACCCACTATGGCACATACAGCGCCCTCACCTTCGCCGATGGCATCAACTGCGGCAAAACCGTCTGGCCGGTGACCGAATCACCGCTCATTATCAGGTTCAAGGAGACTCCATGACACCGGCGAACATCGCCTCCTTCCTTCTTCTGGTCTGCCTTCTGATGCCGTCCGGGGGCTGCGCCCAGGCGGGTCTCTCCCTTTGGGAAGTGTCGACGGGAAAACGGGTGACTCTGGAGGAAATCCTGCCCGGCCTCAAATCCGCCGAGGTTGTGCTGGTGGGTGAACAGCATGACCATGCTGGTCATCACGCCGCCCAGCTGCAGGTCATCCTGGCTCTTCACCGGTCGGGAAGACCGGTGGCCGTGGCCCTGGAGATGTTCGAGCACCGGAGCCAATCCATCCTCGACGCGTGGGTGGCGGGAAAAATGGATGAAAAGTCTTTCGTGCCCCATTTTCGGGCTAACTGGGGGGAGACATGGCCTCTTTACAGGGACATTTTCATCGCCTGCCGCGACGGGAAGATCCCCATGGTGGGGGTCAATGTCCCCCGCCAGATCACGTCCCAGGTCGCCCGAAGCGGTTTCGCATCCCTCAGGCCCGACCAGCTGGGGCTTCTGCCGATGGTCACGTGCCGGGTGGACCCCGAGTACCTGGAGCTCATGCGTCAGGCCCATGGCCACGACCTCGGGGATGATGCATTCAGCCGTTTCTGCGAAGCTCAGCTGGTCTGGGATGCGTCCATGGCCGCCTACTCCCTGGACTACCTCAGGAGGAATCCGGACCGCACGGTGATCCTGCTCACAGGGACCGTTCATGCCTGGAAAAAGGGCATCCCCGCCCAGCTCCGCCAACTCAGCCCCGAAACCCGCGTCAAGGTGCTCCTCCCCGAAACGAATGGGCGTTTCCGCAAAAGCAATGTGACCTCCGAGGACGCCGACTACCTGATCCTGGTGCCTTGACGCGGTAGAGGCGCCATATCTTTGACAGTTTCAGGCCGTGTCGACCCTGCCTCGGCAGCTCAGCTCCTCCGCAACCCGGCCGGCGACTGCCTGGTTCAAATTCCCCTCCCCTGCCCTGAGTGCCGGTTTTCAGGAAAACCACATATTTCATGCGATTTCTGGCGGGTCGTGGCGGCCCGGGACGGATCAAGTACGATGATTGCATATTCCCGGAAATGGTCCTGCAATGACAAACCCTTGACCGTTCGTTCATTCCGCTTCCAATGATTTGCCCGGCGGGTGCGGGAGAGAAAGCCGTTTTTGTCACGGGGGAGGAAACTTGAAAAGGGTTGTTCGAGAAGTGCTGCTCGCGACGGGTTGCGACGAGGACTTCCTGCCGCTGGTGACCTCATTTGTGAAAGAGGCTGCGCTTTGCCACGGATTGGGGCGGGACGAGGCCATGGGGCTCACCCTGGCCGGCGAGGAAATATTTGTCCACCTGTGTCGAACCGCGAAGCCGGGTCGAGAGCCCGTCGAAATCCGGTGTGGAAGCGGTGGGTATTACGTTCAGGCAGAGTTCTCCTTCACCGCGGAAGACCTCGACCTGAGGGCGTTCAACCTCACGACCTCCATCGCCCTGGACGACGACGCCGAGCTCGAGGGAATGGGCCTCGTCATCGCCTCCAGGCTGGTGGACCGGTTCCAGTTGAGTTTCGAGCAGGCCCGGCACGTGCGCCTTTCCCTGGTTCAGGAAAAGTCCTATCCTCTCCACGAAGAGGATTCTCCCCCGGTGTGTCCTCCCCTGTCGCGGGTCTCCATTCGTCCACCGAGCCCGGAGGAGGTGAAGCTCATCGCCCGGCAGGCCAGGCACTGCTACCTGGGACATTATCTTTCCGATTTTTTCAAATATCCCGGCAAGCTGGTCGACATGCTCGCCGCGGGCGAATACCAGGGGCTGGCCGCCATCGGGCCGGCCGGCGAGGTCGGCGGCGCCATCCTGTGGAACTGGGCCGGTCGCCGCACCGTCGAATGCTTCGGGCCCTATGTGTTCACTGAGGACTCCGATTCCGTCATGGCCGAGTCTCTCGTCGAGGGCTGCATCGGCGCCATCGCTCGAACCCACGCCGTCGGACTCATCAACACCCGCCCCACCCCCCAGCTCCCCGAGCAGCATTTCGAGAGACTGGGAACGCTGAAGGCGTCTACGGAAGACGGAGCCTCCATGACCGTTCATGCCTGGTTTCGGCTCATGCGCGAGGACGAGGGCTGCGCCGTCTGGGTCCATGAAGATCTCCAGGAATTCGTTCAGCGGGAATGCCGGCGCCTGGTGCTCCCCAGGGAGATTCGCCGGGCTCAAAACGCGGGCGAGAATCTCCCGGCCCATTCCGTCATTTCGGTGCAATCCGACCGCCTCCAGGGCCGAGCGGTGCTCCGCCCCATGTGGCCCGGCTCGGACTGCGAGGCGAACATCGAAAAGCATGTCCATCTGATGCGCCAGGAAGGAATCCCGAACCTCTTCTTCATGATGGATCTTGGCCAGGCATGGCAGGCGGATTTCACGTCCGGCCTCCTTCACCATGGCTTCACCCCCTGCTTGCTGCTCCCTTATGCCGGAGAGGCGGACGTGATTCTCCTCCAGCTTTCGGAGTCTGGATCATGAGTCGCCGTCAGCCGCCTTTCGAACGGCTCGTACCGGACTATGTCAAGCGGTTCGAGCCCTACATTCCCAGCAAGCCCGACGATGTCCTGAAGAAGCTCTACGGCTGTTCCAGGCTCTATCGCCTGAACAACAACGAGAACCCGCTGGGGCCTCCCCCATCGGCCTGCAGGAGCATCCGCCGGTTTCCGCCTGCTCGGGCTTCCATCTATCCCAGCGGCGACGCCTATCACCTGCGCTGCAAGCTCGGGGAAACCTTCGGCATGCACCCAGACCAGTTCCTGGTGGGAAACGGGGCCAACGAGGTCATCGCTTTTGCCATCAAGGCCTTCTGTCAGCAGGGAGACAACATCGTCACCGCGGACAAGACCTTTGCCGTTTACGAGTGGGTGGCGGAGTTTTCAGGGTTCGAGGCGCGGCTCGTTCCGCTGAGGGATTATGGATTCGACCCGGACGGGATGATCGATAGCATCGATGAACGCACCAAGATTCTCTTCGTCTGCAATCCGAACAACCCTACCGGAAGCTGGTGGAATGAAGAAACGCTGCGCTCGTTTCTCAATCGGGTGGACGGCCGGCAAATCGTGGTGGTGGACGAGGCCTACCGCGAGTTCATCGAGGGCCGACCCTTCACCGACTCCATGGCGCTCATCGCCGAATACCCCAACCTCGTGGTCTTCAGGACTTTTTCCAAGATGTACGCCCTGGCGGGACTGCGCATCGGGTACCTGGCCGGGAGCCGCGAAGTCGTCGACATCATTCGCCGCACCTGCGTAGTCTACTCGGTGAACGGCCTGGCCCAGGTGGCGGCCTTTGCCGCCTTGGACGACGAGGAGCACGTCCTTCGAAGCCGCGAGCAGGTCCGCCAGGGAAAGGAGTTTCTAACGAGGGAGCTGGGCCTTTTGGGACTCGATGTCGTTCACGGAGAAGGAAACTTCATGATGGTGCACCTCCCCATGAGCGACAGCCTGGCGTATCGCAAGCTGATGACGCGAGGCGTCATGGTGCGCGGCATGACGGGATTTCGATTCCCCAACTGGATCCGCGTCACCATGTCTCACATGGAAGCCATGGAAAGGTTTGTAGAAGCTCTCGCGGAGGTGCTTCAGGGGAATTCCTGTCCGGTGGTTTGAGGAGAACGCATGATGACTCGCTGGATTCTGGCGGCAGTGGTCGCCGCAATGGTGGCGGGATGGGGCGCCGTGAACGACGTGGCCGCGTCCCGCCCCGTTCGAAGGACTCTCTCCGGGTGTGTCGTGGGAGGAATCTTCCATTCACTCCATGAAGGAGTCTCACCGGCGGGCAGGTCGGCGCCGGTGGTCTACCGCGTCACTGTCCATGACATGGATCTCGACCCTTACGAAGGCAAGAGGATACGGCTGGAGGGACAGCTGCTCCCCGGGGACCGGTTCCTGCCCGACAGGTCATCCCTCAGGGTCCTCGGTCCCTGTGATGGGGCTTCACGAAAGGCCATAAGAGACAGGGGATTTTAGGGGGCCCGCCGGAGCGTCTTCCGGGGTTTCCGACCAAGGCGGTGAAAGGAGGGAAATCTCAAGTGATAACAGCAGACCTTCATGGCCATCCGGACGACCAGAGCCAATGAAAAGGCCGGCGGTGGCGCTGGCTTTCAACTGGAAACCAGAAACCGGAAACCGGTAACCTTGTGGAGCAGGATGGGAAGCTCGCAAACACCGGAGAACGGCGAGGCGGCGGGGGCTGAGAGACTCTACACGTTCGAATTCCTGTGCCTGAATCTCGTTTCCTTCTTCGCCTTCTGCAACATGGCCGTATTTTACAGTTTTTACAGCTATCTGGAGCGAATCGGGATCCCGCTGGAATGGCGGGGACTCCTGCTCGGGCTGGAGCCCATGGCGGCTTTTTCGCTGCGCCTCGCCGTCATCCCGCTGCTTCACCTGGGCAATGGTGCGGGGGTGATGCTCATATCCCTCGTCATGCTCGTCGTGGCCCTGGCCTCTTATGGCTGGGTGGCTACCATCCCGGGGTTGATCCTTCTGCGGATCTTTCATGGGGCGGCATTCGTCCTGCTGGTTTCATCGAGCATGGTTCTGCTGGTCCACTACATTCCCAGGGAAAGGAGCGGCGAGGGGTTCGGGTTCGTGAGCGTGTCGGTGCTCATCCCGTATGCCGTCATGCCCCTGGTGACGGAAGCTCTCCTGCCCCGCGTGGGGGATGAGGCGCAAATCTACCGGGGCGTGACCGTGCTGGCGGTGCCCGCCTTTGCGGTTCTGCTGATTTTACGAAAAAGGCTGCGGTCGGCCCTTCCCGGTGGAGCGAGCTCAACCCTGGCCCGTCGACCGACCCTTGACGAGATCCGGCTCAACCTGAAGGAACCGCCGGTCCTGCTCATCCTGGCCGTCAATCTCCTCCTGTACTTTTGCTATGCCACCGTGTTCTTCTTCATGAAAGACCATTGCCTCAAGAGCGGTCTGACGGAAGTCGGGCGCTTCTTCACCATCGCCACCCTGGTCATGATCGCGCTGCGCCTCTCGGGAGGCTTTTTCTTCGACAGGGTCAACAGGGTGAGGGTGCTCAACGTGATCATGCTCCTCCTCATTCCCTGCTTTGTCCTGTTCGGCCACATCCAGTCGGCTCCACGGCTCTATTTCATGGCCGTCGCCTACGGTCTCTGCATCGGAGTCATTCTTCCCCTGCTCAATGCGACGCTCTTCGTGGTTTCGCCCCCTCGCCTGCGGGGGCTCAACACCAACCTGGCCCTCTTCATGATGGACGCGGGCTTCTTTCTCAGTCCCTATCTCGGTGGGGTCATTCCGGCGGCCGGGGGGCCCGTCTCATCCCTGTTCTCGATCTGCGCGGGGCTGCTGATGTTGAACGTGGTCTTCCTGATGCTCCTGGGGCGATCCTGCGGTCACGTCCATGCGGAGGCTTCCTCGGAATTGAGTCCCTAACGTCTTTGAAAGGCTTGGTCATTGAAGTCAGTGATGCTCGAAGTGGGAGTCCCGGTGCCTCGTTGTGACGCCCGTGCAAAGGTCACCGGAGAAGAAAAGTACGCCATCGACCATTACGCGGACGATCTCCTCTGGGCCGGTGTCAAGCGGGCCGGAATCCCCCACGGCCGGCTGGTCGGAGTCGATGTGGCGTCGGCGAGGCAGCTTCCTGGGGTGCACGCGGTGCTCACACGGGAGGATGTTCGGGGATCGAATCGCCAAGGGATCATGCACAAGGATCAGCCCGTGCTCGCGGGACGCAAGGTCCGACACTGTGGGGACCCCGTCGCCCTGGTCGTGGCCGAGGATCGGGAGACCCTCGGAAAAGCCTTGGACCTCATCCGGGTGCATGTGGAGCCCCTGCCCGCGGTCTTCGATCCCGAGGAAGCCCTCCGGTCGGATGCTCCCAGTGTACATGAGTCGGGAAACATCCTGCTTCAGGCCACCATCCGTGCCGGCAGCGGTGAGGACGCCTTCGAAGCGTGTGAAGCGGTCGTCGAGGGAGCCTTCGAGGTCCCCATGCAGGCGCACGCCTTTCTGGAGACGGAAAACGGCCTTGCCTGGCAGGAGAGTGACGGCCGGATCGTGATGATCGTCTCCACCCAGGCTCCCTTCCGAGACCGCTTTGAGATCGCCCATGCCCTGGGGATCGAGGTGAGCGCCATCCGGATCCTGGCCCCGCACCTGGGAGGCGGATTCGGCGGAAAGGACGGGGCCACCGTCCAGTGCCTGCTGGCGCTGGCGGCGCTCCATGCCGGAGGCAGACCCGTCAAGATGTGGTGGGAGCGGGAGGAGAGCTTCACGGCAGGTTACAAGCGACATCCCGTCCTCATGCGGTACCGGCTTGGGGCCATGGCCGACGGGACGCTGCACGCGCTGTATTGCCGGCTTGTCTACGACACCGGGCCGTACGCACATCTCGGCGGCGAAGTCATGGCCCTTGGCATGGAGCATGCCGGCGGTCCCTACCGCATTCCCCATACTCAGATCGAGGGGTGGTGCGTGTACACCAACAACCCCATCGGCGGCGCCATGAGAGGTTTCGGCGTGTGCCAGGTCTCTTTCGGGTTCGAGCGCATGATGGACCGGCTGGCCGCCAGGCTGGGCATGAGCCGCCTGGATCTCAGGCTGATGAACGCGGTCCGGCGCGGTGACCGGAACTGTGCCGGCGTGACCCTCGCCCACTCGACGGGAATGGTGCCGTGCCTGGAGGCTTTGAGTCGTCATCCGTTCTGGGTCCATCGCAGAGGGTGGAAGCGCCGGGCGGGGCCGTTCAAGCGCCGGGGTGTCGGGATTGCGGCCGTCTTCAACGCCATAGGGTATGGGCGGGGGCTGCCGGATTCCGCCATAGCCAGGGTGGAGCTCACGGATCGCGGAAAGGTCCGCGTCTACAGCGGCGTTGCCGACATGGGCCAGGGGAATGCCAGCGCCTTCGTTCAAATCGCGGGTGAAATCCTGTGCCAGGATGCGGCGCACATGGAACTGGTCCTGCCCGACACCGACCGTACTCATCCGTCCGGATCTGCTTCCGCCGGGCGCACGACCTACACCTACGGGAACGCCCTCATCGAGGCCTGCCAGGGGCTGAGGCAGAAGCTCCTGCACCGGGCGGCCCTGGTGCTGATGCTCGACGAAACCTCGGGGCTGACCCTCCTGCCCGGCCGGGTCCGCCATCTTCCCAGCGGAAGGGAAGTCCCCCTGGAGCTTCTCGGCAGGCTTTTCCCCGAGGTGGACCGCTGCGCCATGGGCCAGTCCATCATGCCGGTCACTCAAGATGTGCCCGATACCGGCAGGGAATTCACCATCGGATTCCCTCACGCACTCTTTTCGTATGCGGCGCATCTAGCCTGCGTTGAGGTGGATGAGCTGACAGGAAGGACCGAGGTCCTGGAATATGTCGCCGTCACCGACGGAGGGCGTGTCGTCAATCCCGATGGATTCCATCAGCAGGTGCATGGGGGAGTTGCACAGGGAATCGGGTACGCCCTCATGGAGGAGGTTCGCCTGGACGAGGGGAAGATCGGGAATCCCGGGCTCGCGACCTACATCATTCCGACCTGCCTGGATGTCCCCGACATCGGCTCCATTGCCGCGGAAACGGTCGAGGCCACCGGACCGTTCGGGATGAAAGGCGTGGGCGAGGTGGGCATGAATGCGCCGCTCCCAGCTATAGCGGGTGGTGTCGAGAACGCGGTGGGATGGAGCCCGGATCGCTCGCCTCTGCTGGCTGAACGGCTCCTTGAACGCCAAGGTTGTTACCCCCCCTTGAAAGAGGATTAGCCCCATGCGCCTGGAATTTGTTTTGAACGGTGCGTCTGTCACGGTGGAGACCCGCCCGGATCGAAGGGTGGTGGATCTCCTCAGGGAAGAACTTGACTTGACGGGGGTCAAGGAAGGCTGCGGTGCCGGCGAGTGCGGGGCCTGCACGATCCTCGTGGATGGCGAAAGCCGCCTCTCCTGTCTCATGCTGGCCGCCCAGCTGCAGGGATGCCATGTGACCACCATCGAGGGACTGGCCAGAAACGGGTGCCTGCATCCCGTCCAGGAGGCGTTCGTGGAATACGGCGCGGTGCAGTGCGGTTTCTGCACGCCCGGCATGGTGCTCTCGGCCGTTCGCCTGCTGGACCGGAATCCTGAGCCGACCCGGGATGAAATCCGCGAAGGACTTTCGGGCAACCTGTGCAGATGCACCGGCTACGTGAAGATCGTGGACGCGGTGGAAGCCGCGGCCCGGAGGCTGGGGCCGGAGGCGGCCAAGTGAGAAGCGTATGGATGCCGTCCTCCTTGGAGGAGCTGTGGAGGGTTCTCGAAGCCAGCCCGGGTGTGGCCGTGTATGCCGGGGGGACAGACCTGCTGGTGCGCATGCGAAGCGGCGCGGTAAGCCCGTCGGGGCTCATTTGCATCGAGCGCATCCCCGAATTGAAAGGCGTCGAAGTCGTTGGCGAAAGCCTTCGCATTGGCTCCGGCACGACTCACGCCTCCCTCCTGGCGGACCCCATCTCCAGCCGGCATCTGCCTGTTCTGACGCAGGCGCTGAAGATGCTCGGGTCGCCGCTCATCCGCAACATGGGCACCATTGGAGGCAACGTCTGCACGGCCTCTCCGGCCGGAGACACGCTGCCTCCTCTCCACGTGCTCAAGGCGTCGGTGGAGCTGCTCTCCAAGGGAGGAAGCCGGACCCTGCCCATCGAGGAATTCATTGAGGGGCCTGGATTGACGCGGCTTGAGGAAGGGGAAATCCTGGCGGCCGTCCGGATGCCGAAGCCTGCGCCCGGCGCCGTGCAGCGGCCCGCGATGAAAATGCCCGGCGAACCGTAATCGCCCAAGTCATAAGCAAGGCAGCGGTGATCGGCAGGCGGCAAAGTCGTCGCTGCGCGAAGCAGCGAAAACGCCTGGCGCGCAGCAAGCGCGTTTGGGCGCTTGCCGTGATAGTTTGGGCTGCGTATGCTGAACTGAGAACGAGTTCGGCTCGTTTCGTTGAGCGGGAGCGCGCCGCCATTGCTCTAGAGCGTAATGCTGCAACGGGAAACGAGGGGATATGACTGAAACGATCACGATTCCATTGGATTCTGATGCGGCGCGGTTGTACAGTCAGGCGCCCGCCGACGTGCAGAAGAAATGGGTCGTGATCGACGCCACCGGCCTCGTCGTCGGCCGACTTGCCTCGATCATCGCATTGCGCTTGCGCGGCAAGCATAAGCCGAGCTTCACCCCGCATGTGGATGACGGCGACAATGTTATCGTCGTGAACGCGGCGAAGGCGGTCTTCACCGGCCGCAAACGCGACCAGAAGGTCTATTACCATCACACCGGCTATATCGGCGGCATCAAGGAGCGCACGGCCAAGTCGATCTTCGAGGGCCGCTTTCCCGAGCGCATCGTCGAGAAGGCGGTGGAACGCATGCTCCCGCGCGGCCCACTCGGACGCAAGCAACTCGGCAATCTGCGTGTCTATCCCGGTGCCGAGCATCCGCATGAAGCCCAGAAGCCCGAGGCGCTCGATGTCGGCGCCCTGAACCGCAAGAACAAGGCAGCCTGATCATGGCCGAGTCGGTTTCCTCCCTCGAAGGCCTCGCGGCCCTGAAGGCGCAAGGCGCACAGGCTGCCGAGCAGCCGAAGCACGTGCAGAAGCTCGACGCCCAGGGTCGCGCCTATGCCACCGGCAAGCGCAAGAACGCGGTG
>Ga0101944_10008060_pt1 | contig 10213 bp, 3 predicted proteins | sample DewCreD2012metaG_FD_75245 | JGI IMG/M metagenome (GOLD analysis project Ga0101944, IMG submission 75245) | Hot spring sediment bacterial and archeal communities from British Columbia, Canada, to study Microbial Dark Matter (Phase II) - Dewar... ...
CAACACATTTTAAGGAACGCTCCACGATTATTTATAATGGCGTCAAAGATGAAGGTTCACCCCGCTTTCGATTATCTCAAGATCAACCCCTGACCATATGTTTTGTGGGAAGATTGGTTGAGCATAAGGGAGTGATAAAACTTCTTGAAGCCGCAGACATGCTTTATCAACAGGATATTATCGTGCGTACTCTTGTAGCTGGAACGGGTCCGCTTGAGCAATCGTTGCGTGCTTTCGTTAAAGAACGTGGGTTGGAAAATATTGTATCGTTTTTAGGATATGTAGAATCTCCAGGTAACGTATTTCGCCAATCCCATGCATGTGTTCTTCCTTCTCTATATGAAGGTCTACCTTTGAGTCTCATAGAAGCCATGTCAGCTCGTTGTGCTGTAATTGGTCATGATATTCCTGGGGTTCGAAAGATCATACGGCATGAGCAAAACGGACTTATGGCGGAGAACTCTTCAGAAAGTTTGGCAGAAAGCATCCAACGGCTGAATGGCGATCGATGTCTTTTGGAACGACTTCGTGAAACAGCACGTAAAGATTATGAAAATCAATGGCAGCTCGACCGAATGATTGATGAAACCGAGACGGTCTATCGAGAAGTCATTTTCAGCTCTTTATTTAAAGGATCATTATGATCGCCGTTGATGCCAGTTGGATGGTTGGGCAATACAGAGGTATGGGTGCTTTTGCACGTGCATTGCTGGAACCTGTATCAAACAAGGTCCATGCACTTCTTCCGAAGCGTTTTCCGCAAGCCCCCTATCCAACAATTCGAGGTGGTTCCGGCTTTTTTCCATGGTGGGAGCAAGTCACACTTCCTCGTTTATGTAAAGAGATAGGTGTAAAAAAACTCCTTTGTCCTTACAATACCGCTCCTATCCATCTTTCCACATCCGTAGAATTGTTGCTGGTTGTCCATGACCTCATTTATATGGAGCCTTGGAAAAGTCTGCCTCCTTCCGTTTCAGCTTACCAAATTTTGGGACGCGTGTATCGTCAATTTGTCGTGCCGCGTTGCATAAACCGAGCTTCGAAAATTGTCACCGTTTCGGAATATATGCGTGAGCAAATATCCACTCGATTTTCCGTACCCAAAAATATCCTTCATGTCATTTCTAACAGCCTTAATGAAGAATGGTTCAAAGATGAGCCGCTTTCCCTGGATAAACGAAAGCCCTATTTGCTCGCTGTATCAGGAGAGGCCCCAAATAAAAACTTACAAACACTGATACGTGTCTTTGCTCCTTTTCGAAAACGCTTAGCCCATCAGGCCTGCAACATCACCCTCCGCATTGTTGGTATCAAGCCTTTATATCAAAAGATTTTCAAACGCATTGCGGAAAGATATGGCGTTGATAAATTCGTTCGTTTTGAACCCTTCCTGACCGAATCCACCCTTCGCAATCTGTATCGTGAAGCATGGTTGTTTGTGATGCCTTCTTTATTCGAAGGATTTGGCATTCCTGCGTTGGAGGCAATGGCCTGCGGTACTCCTGTTGCCTGCAGCAAAAGCGCTTCGTTACCCGAGGTAGTTGGTAATGCTAGCTGGCTCTTCGATCCACGCGATCCAAACGATATGGTTCGCGTATTGATGGCGGCCTGGACGGACCATCGTGAAAGGTTCGAGCGCTCCTGCATTGGGTTGCTGCGTGCAACACATTTTCGTCGCGCTTCTGTTGCTGAATCCATTGCCAAGTTCTGGGATGTCGCTTGAAGCGCGGGCGCATATTGGTATTGACTCCTCGTTTTCCTTATCCAGTCGTTGGAGGCGATCGATTGCGCATTTTTCAAATATGCCGAGAGCTTTCACGACACCATGAATTGACGCTCCTTAGCCTATGTGAAACAAAAAGAGAGTTCTATTCGTGGCTACCGCAAGATGGTGTCTTTAGGCGAATCGAAAGGGTATGGTTGCCGAAATGGCGCTCCCTTCTCAATGTGTTTGCGGCCTTACCCACGCGTATACCTTTGCAGGTTGCATATTATCAATCAAACGCTTTTCGAAAGAAGATTGACAAGTTATTACCTTTTCATGACCTTTGCTTAGCGCATTTAATCCGCACTGGTGAATATGTGCGATATGCTTCCGTTCCGAAAATCCTTGAGATGACAGATGCGATATCGATGAGCTACCAGCGTATGAGAGAGGTGAATGTACAATGGAGTTTGAAATCTTGGGCCTACCGAATAGAAGCCGATAGGTTGTCACGTTATGAAAGAATGGCCATCCGAGATTTTCAAATCACATCACTTGTATCTAACGTTGATCGAAAATTTCTTTTGAAAGACCAAGAATGTCAACATGTAATCGTTTGTTCTAACGGTGTTGACTGCAATATACTGCCTTTTCATAATCGTGACAATAGCAAGCCGGTGGTGATATTTATCGGTAATATGATATCCTTGTCCAATCTTGATGCATGCATGTACTTCGCCAAAAATGTTCTTCCCCTTGTACGTAAAAAAATCGAATGTGTTTTTCGGGTGGTAGGTCGGATCAAACCAAAAGATGCATCCATTCTTGAGGCAATCGATGGCGTGGAAGTGGTGCCCAACGTTCAGAACATTGCAGAAGCCGCTGCCGATGCAAGGGTTGGTTTAGCTCCTATTCGCTTTGGGGCCGGTATTCAGAACAAAGTGCTTGAATATATGGCATTGGGGCTTCCTGTGGTTTCTTCACCAATTGCACTGGAAGGTTTGGATGCCAAGGTTGAACAACATTTGCTCATTGCTGTTACCCCGGAAGAATATGTGAAACACTTATGCAGATTGTGGTCTGATTCTTTCCTGCGTAATCAATTGGCTCTAGCTGCACATGCGTATGTGCTTTCGAATCATTCGTGGAGTAAATGTTTGCTTCCACTCATCGAGAAAATTGATGAAATGTTGTGATATAATAGGATGTTGTAGGTATGCTGCCAAAAACAATTTCTCTATTAACTGAAAAATTGGCGCTAGCGATTTGAATCCATGCTAGTGAATAGCCATTGAAACCATTTGGTTATACAGGCAACATGACAACCATCCTGTTCACCTTGGTCATCGCGTTTTTCGCTTCCTTGGCGATGGTTCCCCTTGTTCGGCGACTGGGAATCTATTGGGGGGTAATGGATCTGCCAAACGAACGAAATGTTCATCTTGTACCCGTCCCTCGAATTGGCGGGCTGGCCATGTTTGTCGCCTTTTGGGTTGGGCTTGGGGTTACCCGCTATCTGGGAACGGCCTTATCCGACCAGCTCCTTGTGGACGAAATGGCCGTCCTGGTGATATTGGGGAATGTTGTCGTTTTTGGTCTTGGGCTGTGGGATGATTTCAAACGGCTTTCACCGCGAATCAAGGTAGTGGTTCAAATCATTGGGGCCACTCTCGCCTTTGCAGGTGGCCTGCAAATCGAAATCGGCGGTTGGCCAAGTGTTTCCATGGCGCCTATTCTATCTTTTGTGCTCACCGTTTTCTGGTTTCTTTTGATTATCAACGCCCTAAATCTTATCGACGGACTCGATGGGCTTGCTGCAGGGATTGCTCTTTTTGCGACCATTCTTATGGTGATTTTGTCGATTCTCGGCCAACGCTATCTGCAAGCCGTATTGCTGTCGGCTCTGGCCGGCGTTACGCTCGGACTGCTCGTCTACAATTTTCCTCCTGCATCTATTTTTATGGGGGATGGCGGAAGCTATTTTATCGGATACTGGATCGCTGCTATTGCCTTGCTTGGTTCATCCAGCAAAACCCAGGTGGGGGCCACGCTGCTGATCGCGCTGGCATCCTTGGGGGTTCCGGTGTTTGACACGATACTGGCTCCAGCAAGACGGTTTTTGAGAGGTATGCATATTTTTCAGCCGGATCGACGTCATGTACATCACCGCTTATTGAACCTGATGAACAACAATGTTCGGAAATCTGTTCTTGTCTTATATGGGTTCAGTATTTTGATGTGTGGTATTTCCATTCTGATGGTTTATTTTTCGGACAAACAGGCCAGTCTTTTTCTCGTATTAATTGGAACGCTTTGCTTTTTGTTCTTTCGTTTGGGATATTTCAACTATTTTAATCGGAAAGATTTTGTATGGTGGCTACGGGATGTTGCAGACGAGCTAGGTATCAGTGTCGAAAGAAGAAAATTTCTGGATATCCAGGTTCTGATCACTCGTTCCACAACGTATGAAGAACTGTGGCTGCATGCTTGCAGCGCACTGAATTGGATGAGCTTTGATTTTGGGGAAATCCGGATTTTTAGCAACCATCGAAAACATTTAATCGATGGCTGCCACGGGGAGGGCATTTCTGATACAAAGCTGTGTTCAAATCTTCCCAAGGGTTCTGCAGAACCTTCGCAGACCTTTCAATGGCAACGAAACGGATACGATCCCCAAAACCGGGTTTGCGATGCTTGTCAAATGAAAATGGAACTACCGTTGATGGATGACATCACAGGGAGAAACCTCGGTACCTTGTGGCTTGTCAAAGACCTGAAAACAGAAATGCTAGCCCATTATACCCTCAAAAGAATAGAGCACTTGCGAAGAACGGTGGAACATGCGATTCGCACCATACAAAATAAGACAGATGCCAATCTGTAATTGAATCGTGACCATATCGTTTAGGTGTTCGATTTCCATAATTTTCGCGCAACGTTCCATTTCTGTCTTCTATCCTTCTTCGCCAGTCTTTCTTCCTCCTCGCTACCGGCTACAATGCGCCCTTTCCGATAAGGGCTGAGCATAGGACGACTGCCTATTGATTTCTGACAAAATATTCCTTGACATTGGCGGAAGACTTTGAAAAAGAAAAATGTCACATTAGCAGGCCCCTTCTCTGTATCCAAATCTCATTCCGGGAAGGAGAAAGAGATGCACCTCAAAAGCCTGCCTTTTGTTGCTGACCTGTTGTTTGCCCCGTGTTTCATTCCCACTACCGACACTTTCGCAGGTTTCGCTAGATAAGGCCATAAGGGGGAAGCCATGAAACGTATGAGCATGATCACAGCGGTTCTTGTTGTTTTGATCGGTGTCATGTCGAGGGCATCGGTGGTGGGATCCGATGCGGTTGTGTCCCAGGGGAATTCACAAGAGGCCATCTCGGGAAAACCAATGACACATCCCATGCCCCAATATCACAAATCACTTCCCAGGCTGTTGGAACTTGAAAAAAAGAAACAGAAAGGTACCTCCGAGTTGCGACTGCGTCCCGGCGAGTATGTTCCCGGCGAGGTCTTGATCAAGCTGAGAGAAAGGCCGGATCTGTTGAAAGAATATCGATGGAAGCGGTCACCGGACAATCCGGAAACGCTGGAGGACTTCTTGGATAAACTGGGAATTGTGAAGCGGGAACCTTTGTTTCGAAAGCAACACCGCTTCACGATTCCAGAATCGGCTCGATTGAAAGCCGACCAGCTCATGAACTTTGATTCCCGGCGGTACCAGCGCCTGCATTTCCCTCAGGACAAAAGCTTGAAAGCCATTATCGAATCCCTTCAAAAACATCCCCTTATCGAATATGCCGAACCCAATTACATTCGAAAACCGATTGGAAATACCTCCTTGGTCGACCGGTCATCCGAGGTCGTCACACCATCTGACGTTCGGCTTCCTTTTAGCAATGTTAAAGCCCCGCATTCTTTGCCGGGTAATTCATTAGGGGATCAATCGGATGTGTCGAGGAATGCCCTTCGGTCATCTCCTGATCTACAGGTGCAAAGCATATCGTCGTTACCTTCGACCATCACTGACCCCTATTATCAGCACCAATGGCATCTGACATCGGTCAACGCACCCCAGGCGTGGCATTTTTTGGTGGACCATGGTATCAATCCCGGCGGGTCAAGCGATGTGGTCATTGCCATCATCGATACAGGTGTGGATTATACCCACCCGGATCTTGCCGGAAACATGTGGATCAATACCGGTGAAATTCCGGACAACGGGATTGACGACGACAGGAACGGGTTTGTGGATGATGTGTACGGCGCCAACGTGGTGAGCAATGACATGTATCATTCCGGAAATCCGCAGGATGACCATGGTCACGGCACCCATGTCGCCGGCATTGCTTGTGCCCAAGGCAACAACGGCATTGGCGGGGTAGGGGTTGCCTACAATGCCAGAATCATGGCCATCAAGGCGGCCCAGTATAGCGGTGTGTTGACAACATCCGACATTGCCGAGGCGATTCTCTATGCTGTGGACAAAGGTGCCGATGTCATCAATATGAGCTTTGGGGGATATTCCAAATCTCAGGTGGAAGAAGACGCCCTCGCTGTGGCCTTTGGGCAGGCCGTGCTGGTGGCTGCGGCAGGGAATGATGCAAAAGTGAATTTGCCATGCCCCAAAGGAAAGGATATGTATCCGGCCGCCTACCCATGGGTGCTCGGTATTATGGCATCCACACAGGGCAATGGCCGGGCCGGTTTTTCCAATTATGACTGCACCCCCCATGATTCGCATGAATATGAGCTGATGGCGCCCGGGGTGGAAATCTGGAGTACCTTGCCCAAAGAAGCCTATGCCGCCTGGAGCGGCACATCGATGGCAACGCCGGTGGTATCCGGAATTGCCGCATTGCTGCGATCCTATCTGACCGACAAAGATCTGTATTCCTCCCGGTATATCATGGGGCAGATAGCGGCCAATGCCGGCCCAGTGGCAGATGCTTATGCGGCATTGACCGTACCGCCTCAACCCGAGCTCACCTACCTGGAGCACTGGCTGTTCGATACCAAAGACCAGTCAGAGGTCAACGACGATGACGGCCGTGTGGATGCCGGAGAAACCGTCGACCTGGCGATTGTCATCAGAAACCATTGGGGCAAGGCAGACAATGTTCAGGTTACATTGAAGCCGATCGCTCAGGGCGCATTTCAGCCTGATCCCTATGTCACCATGATCATTTCTGCAGTGGATTATGGCGCTGTCGGGTCATTCAATATAGATGACAATGGCCTGATATACAATGATCAGGGGGAAATTACCGGAGTACAACACCCCTTCCGATTCTCGGTTTCTGCCGATTGTCCCAATGACCATGTCATTCCGTTCAAGATTACCATGACATGTACGAATGGGTATGATCCGACCCAACCGAGTCAGACTTTTACCGATTATTTTGAGATAACCGTCCAACGGGGCATCGTATTACAACAGATTATCGACAGAGATACAACGCTTACGAATGATCAATATTATATTGTTAACAATCCTGTCCTCGTCAAATCGGGTGCAATACTTAAAATAGACCCTGGTGTTTCAATCCAATTTTGGAGTTCAGAATCACTGGCTCCTTATGCGCCACCACAAGATGCAAGAATGGTCGTCGAAGGGCAGTTGGTTGCACAGGGTACCTGTGAGGAGCCGATCCAATTGTTTCCAGATCCATTATATCCAGATCGTGCGGTCAACATATCTCCTTCTAATCTTGGCAAAATCTACCTGAGCTATGTTGCCATCATAAATCCCTATTTAACAAGTCGATATGACTATACAGAATCCTTTGAATGTGACCATTGCATCTTTTATCAAGACTACCGATACCTTGTAAATTATGATTCAATGTATGGTTGGTCGAGTATTGGCCCGATTGTTTATGTGAATAAAATATCACACTCTATTTTTAAAAAAGTTGGAAAAATGCCTTTTTTAGGATTAAAAAGCAGAAGTGATATTTTGGGCTGTTTGTTCGACTCATGCAGTTTTGAGTTAGGCCAAAACTATAAGACGTATGGAAATGTATTCTTACGAAATACCAATGAGGATGTTGAGGCTTTTTGTGATACATATAATCGGCAACCTTCTATAATTCATCATCCCGCGATGACCATAGATACCAGGTATGACATGAGAACAGTGTACCCCAAATATTGGAATGGTAAAACGTATTTTCTCGCCCTAGAAGGATATGATTATCCATATGCACCCAACGAGGTTGCCTTTCGAATTGCCCAAGAATATGCAGCGCAGTTTGGCGGAAGTATCGTTGCGATCAATGACGCTTTTGAAAATGAAGCGTTATTATATGAAATGGGATTTGGTGGTTGGGCGAGCTTTACTCAATTCTCTAACGACTATCCGGACCTCAACTATTACTATTACCAAAACCCTCCTGTTATCGGGTTAACGGATTGGGGGACTGCCGGGATTTACACCTGGTCAAGCGGTGAACCATCCGGTTATGTATGGTGGGCAGCCGGCCAACCACAATTTCCAGGCAAACGAGGGGCTATTACATGTTTGTATTCTTCCGGATGGTATAACTATAATTACGATATATATTCATACCATTTCCCATTTTTAATCGAGATTCCTGGAGCTTGGACACAAGAACATATCGAAAGCAATCGCATTCCATACCTTTTGTCCGCGTGTAGAAAAGCCAACCCCTTTCAGCACAATGCCATCCTCAATCGATGGAACATCCTTAATGATCGATGGCTCACTTTTGTGGTTGGGTCCTATGGTGACGGTGAAATCAAGGCCGACAGCTATCATTTCATAAATGATAACTATTGGGGAACGCAATCCAAGGCAATGATTGAAAGTTGTTTATATGACTTCAACGATGATTTCTATGCACCGCATCTCGTTTATGAACCTATTTTGAACACCCCTCCAGAAGATTGCTATCCTTTTGTGACCAATGTTCAGATTTCTACTGCGATGGCTGGGATCACAACCAAAGTCGGGGCGGAATTGGTGATGTTTACAGTGATCTTCAACCGGGATATGGATACCTCGATCCAGCCGCAGGTTTCCTTCGGCCCGGATACCCCCATGACAGACTATACGGTTTACCCCATCAACGGCGGCTGGCAGGATTCCCGAACTTGGAAAGGAACCTACAACATCACACCGACCACCGGTGACGGCTATCAGCTTATCCGCGTGGCTGGTGCCGTAGCAGCCGATGACCCTTGGCTGGTGACCGGCGACGACGCCGGACGTTTCGGATTCGAAATTATCACCTCCGGCACCGAGGCCATGAATCTCCAGGCTACGGGCGGGGAAGGCTACATCGACCTGATGTGGACGCAGGATGATTACGATCTGTTGGCCGGGTTCAACCTGTACCGCTCCACCACCCGAGAAGGCGGCTATATCCGGCTGAATTCCTCCATCATCCCGCCCGATCGGCGAACATACCGGGATACCAATGTGCAGCCCGGACAACCGTATTATTACAAATTTACGGTGGTGCAGACGGATCTCAGTGAATCCGACTTTTCCAATACCGCCACGGCCACGCCGACAGACACCATTCCGCCCACCCTGACCCACACCCCGGTCACATCCGCGGCCCCTGGGCTGCCCCTCACCCTGTATGCCGATGCCACGGACAATGTGCGTGTACAGACCGTCAGCCTGTATTACCGCAAAATGGGACAACCTGCTTACAGCACCAAGGGCATGGTGAATACCACAGGCACCCGGTATTCCGCCACCTTGGAAGGCTCCCTTTTCACCTCGCCGGGTGTGGAATATTACATCGAGGCCTTTGATGGCATCAGCAAGACCACCAGCGGCCGGGCGGAATATCCGTGGCAAATCAATGTAGTCGATAAACCCGTGGTCAGCGCCATCAGTCCCTCCAGCGGACCCGCTGCAGGCGGCACCAGCGTGACCGTATCCGGCACCAACTTCAAGGCCGGCGCTGCGGTGCGCCTGGGCGGGGCCTCGTGCAGCGACATCACAGTGATCAGCGGCAATCAGATCAACTGCAAGACCCCGGCCCATTATCCCGAAACCGTGGATGTGGTGGTGGCCAATCCGGATGGACAGACCGGCACCCTGCTGCGGGGGTTTACCTTTACCAGCGATACGGTGAGCGTCAGCCTGCCCCATGCCACTGGCGGGCAGCATGATCTTGTCCAAGTTCCGGTGAATGTGGTGAACGCCCAGGGGCTTGCTGCGGCAGATATCACGATCACCTATGACAGTGCTGTGCTCTCTGCTCGGGGGGTGTCCACCGGTGCGTTGGCAGTCGGCTGGACACTGACGTCCAATATCGCTACACCTGGCCAGGTGCGTTTTTCCATGGCCAGCTCTGGCGGCACGGTGACCGGCACTGGCATTCTGGTCCAAATCGAGTTCGAGGTGATTGGGGCTCCGGGTGCCACGACCGCCTTGAATTTTTCCAATGTATCCCTGAACGGAGGGGTCATAGCCGTCGAAATGGTGAATGGCGCATTCACCGTCAAGGAGGTATATCAGGTCGC
>Ga0101944_10008061_pt1 | contig 10211 bp, 8 predicted proteins | sample DewCreD2012metaG_FD_75245 | JGI IMG/M metagenome (GOLD analysis project Ga0101944, IMG submission 75245) | Hot spring sediment bacterial and archeal communities from British Columbia, Canada, to study Microbial Dark Matter (Phase II) - Dewar... ...
CCCGGGTCAACGTCAGGCGACCGTTTCGGATCTCGAGGGCGGGAGCGATGGGGGCCAGCCTGAGGAATTCGAGACGTTCGGGCATGTGCTGGTCGAGGATCGAGAGCTCCGCCAGGCGTCGATCCAGGATGGACCCCGGCGGCTCATCGACACCACGACCCTCGGCCGACGAGGGGGGCAGCGTGAGCTGAATGTCGGGGTTCAGAAAAAGAACCTCCCGGATGCGAATCTCCCCTGAAACAAGGGGCACGAGCTCCGGAAACAGCGTCATGGACTTGAGGGACAGGTCGAAAACCTCCGGCCTCCAGATCCTGACATCACGGGCCACCAGGTGCGGACTTGGAAACAGGGTGAAGTCGATCTTCCGGACCTCGGTCTCGCAGTGAAACCGATTTCTGAGCTCGCCAAAGAAGGATCTCTGCACGGACTCCAGGTTGATCACCCTGGGCAGGACGAGCTCCATGGCCCCGAGAAGGACCAGGAAAACGAGCATGGCGAAGAGGAGCTTGAGCGCAATGGTCCTTGCGCTGTTCATTGGGGGGCTCTCCGAGGTTCACGTGGACGGTTCAGGCGAGCGATGGCCCGTCCCTCAATCCTGAGCCCGCGGCAGCCGCGAAGGGACACCAGGAGGTCGGGTGAGAACACCCACCTTTACGCGGAAACCGATCACAAGGGATTCTCCGGGCCGCGCTCATCACATATAATCCTTTACTCATCAACAAGCAAAGTCCCAAATACTTTGATAAATCATACACATCCGTCTGGAGCAATGATACGTCTTGACTGCGCCGCGGAAATCATTATGTTTATGTAGCTATTGTATCAACATTCAACAATGGGGGCGAAACGGGTTCGACGGGGGTAGAGAAGCTCAAGCTGCATGCCGAGGTCCTGGCTGCTCGTTAAACGGTCGGGAATAAACACAAACGCAGACGATTACGCGTACGCCGTAGCCGCTTAAGCGGCTGCCGTTCCACTGGCTTTCTCCCGCGGGGCCAACTGGAGCGTCGACTCAGTGGGATGGTTCTCGGAAGAGCGCCTGCGCTTCCGATAATGACATACAGCAGGCTGGCTGGCGAGGGATCCTGCCCGAGGGGAGACCTCAACGGCGAGACTTCAGAACCCGGGATAAGCATGTAGAGGTTTGAGTGGAATGCTTTCGGACGCGGGTTCAACTCCCGCCGCCTCCACCATCAACTGAGCAGTTGAGTTTGCTCGCGGTCCAGGCAAGGCCCGTACAATCAGACCGTGGAAAATGAAGCCTGACCGTGAGCCGCAATGCGACCTCGCATCACCTCATCAGGATCACATCGTTCCCAGACCACCGAGGAATCATCGTTGCAAGTTGACCGTTTTACGTCCTCTCGCCCCCTCCAACAAAAGCCGCTCATTCCTTGACGAATTGACGCGCCAGACGATCAGGTCTTTTCAAGAGCGTCGGCAAGTCGATTGCGGTCAATCGTCCCTGATCAACAACCATTCTGCCGTTGCGGATTTCACGATCCCGTCGCACTTCCTCGAGCCCAGCCCCATCCGATTCTCAGGAAGTCCGTTTGCCGGGCGCTCCAATGTGCTATACTGCTTCATGAAATTCCATTGAGACGCTCCCGTTCCATCGCTTCCTGAGCTGCCGCCTCTCCACCGGAAGCCGAGGTGCCGTGCTGATGGCCGATCCTTCCACCTCTTTCGAGAAGAGAGAAACGAGTGGGTTAGCCGCGCGGATTCGGCGGAGGTCTCCGCGGCGACTTTTCTGAAACAAGAAGGGGGTGCGCATGAGCAGCATGAGCATTCAGACCGGGCACGGAGTCAAGCTTTACGGTCCCGCCCTTCTCGGGGCTGCTGTTCTGCTGCTTTGGGGACTGGCGCCGCCGCGGGTCCTGGCAAAGCCGGAGGGCATCCCGGGGTACGTGGGCTCCCAGGCGTGCAAGGGCTGCCATGAAAAGCAATATGAGTCGTTCAGCACTTACGCCAAGAAGAGCACTTCATTCCAGAGCATCGTGAGGCTCAGAAAAAAGCTCACCCAGGAGGAGCTGCAAGGGTGTTATTTCTGCCACACCACGGGCTACGGCGAGCCCGGGGGCTTTGTCAGCGAGGAGGCGACGCCTCATTTGAAGAACGCGGGGTGCGAAGTCTGCCACGGCCCGGGGGGATCGCACGCCGAGAGCCGGAATCCGGAGGATATCAAAGGCCGGCTGACCAAGGAAGACTGCGAAAGATGCCACACCTCCGAGCGGGTCAAGGCATTCCGATACAAGCCGCTGATCCATGGCGGGGCTCATTGAAACGGCATGACCGGCAAGGACGGGAGGACGCTCATGGTCAGCTTCGTCAGGAAGAGCGTGGCGAACAAGATCCTCGTCGCCATGGTGACCACGATTCTTCTGATCATGGGAGCGGAAGTCGTGGTGCGCATCTATTTCGGCACCCGGGACAGGGTGGAGCTGATCCACATGGCCGCCAAGGAACTGGCCAGTGCCACCTACGCCGGCATCAAGTATCCGATGGCCATTGGGGACGCCCACGCCATCATGGAGCAAATGAAGGACATCAGGCGCACGGCGGAGGACATCGAGCTCTTCATATGCGACTTCGAGCAGGAGGTCGTCTACACCACCCACGAGGAGAAGCTCGGGACCCGATTGTCGGACACCATTCAGAACCGTGAGGCGCTCAAGACCCTGGACCAAATTCTCCTGGCCGGCGAGCCTCCCGAAAGTCAGTTCGAGGACGAGGCTTACGGGAGGAAGCGGTTTGTCTATTTCTACCCCATCCTCAACCAGCATGATTGCCACCACTGTCACGGCGCATCGAGAAAAGTCCTCGGCACCATGGCCATCCGGATGGATGTCGAACGGGCCTACCAAACGGTTGCCGACCAGCGAAACCGCACCATCGTCCTGACCCTTTTCGGCGTAAGCCTCGTGGCCCTGGTGACCTGGCTCGTGGTGAGCCGGTTCATCAACCATCCCCTGCGTGACCTCGCGGAAGGAGCGCGGCGGTTCGCCGAGGGGGACACGGGGGTGTCGTGCCCGGTCAGGACCGAAGATGAGATCGGAGTCCTCGCCAGGACGTTCAACGGCATGGTGGAAGCGGTATCCTCCGCCAGGAGAACCCTGGAAGAAGAGGTGATGAGGAAGACCACCCTCCTCAATGAACGGAACCGGCTCGTCAACCTCCTCGAAAAAGCCAACCGGGAGTTGAGGCAGCTGGATCAGCTGAAGTCGACGTTTCTTGCCAACATGTCCCACGAGCTCCGCACCCCCATGAATTCCATCATTGGCTACACGGATCTGCTCATCGACGGAGTGGACGGTCCCGTGAACCCGGAGCAGGCTAAAAGTCTCGAGAAGATCGCATCCAACTCCCGGTATCTTCTGCAGCTCATCAACGACATCCTGGATATCTCCAAGATCGAGTCGGGAAGGATGAAGCTGAGCCCCAGGGAAGTGGATTTGAACTGGGTGATCGAATCGGTGGTGTCCACCTTCGAGCCGATGCTGAGAAAGAAACAGCTGGAGCTGACCTGCTCCGTGGACCCTCAGGCCTCCAGAGTATACGGGGACGAGGATGCCATCAGGCAGATACTGGTGAACCTCCTGTCCAATGCCGTGAAGTTCACTGAAAAAGGGGGTATCGTCATCTCCGCCAGGCTGTCCGAGCGCGGGGTGAAGCCCGGGGAGGCTCCGCTTTTCGTGGAGATCTGGGTGGAGGACACGGGAATAGGCATCAGGGAAGATGACCTGGACAAGGTCTTTGACAAATTCGTCCAGGTGGATCTCACCACCCTGCGCCAGCAGGAGGGAACCGGCCTCGGGCTCAGCATTGCCAGGGGCCTGGTAGCGCTCCACAAGGGGATGATCTGGGCGGAGAGCGAATACGGAAAGGGAAGTCGATTTCGTTTCACCATCCCCCTTTCGAGGGAAGTTCTCGAAGGGTCCTCCGATCCGATCATCGAAACCAGAATGGCCGATGCCCTGGCCGAATATTTCGGGACACCCGCGGAGACATTTCTGAGGAATCCCCAGGTTGCGGGAAGGCAGGTCCGCTGCTGGCACTATGCCCGATGCGGGCACCCCAGCTGCCCCGCCTACGGCAGCGAGGAGGCCAGGTGCTGGCTGATCATGGGCACCCATTGCGCCGGCCTGAAAATCGCCAGTTTTCCCGAGAAGGCGGATTTTTGCAGGGGCTGCGAGCTCGTGGAAAAGATCGTCCTCGGGACCGAAGCGGAGGCTTTTCCAGGGCAGGGTGAGCCCTCAAAACCCGCAAAAGGATCGGAGAAAACCGTTCTGGCCGTCGACGATAACCCGGACAATCTGGACGTCATCACGAAATGCCTGGGGGATGAGTACCGCGTCGTCGGTCTTCTTTCGGGAGAAGACGTGGTGGCTAAGGCAAAATCCGTGGAGCCGGCGGCCATCCTGCTCGATATCCTCATGCCCGGCAAAGACGGCTGGCAGGTGCTTCGCGAGCTCAAGGAAGATTTGGACACCCAGGATATCCCGGTCATCATCATTTCCATACTGGACGACCGGCGGCAGGCATTCAGCCTGGGGGCCGCCGAGTACATCACCAAACCGATGGCCAAGGATGTGCTGCTGAGGAAGCTCCGAAGCCTCGAGGGTCGGACCCCTGTCAGTCGGATTCTGGTTGTGGACAATGACGCCGAAACGGTGCGATTCATCGGCCGGTCCCTCGAGGAGGCGGGATACGAGGTCACCATGTGCTACAACAGCGATGACGCCATCCGGACCATGGTCGACTTCAGACCGCACATGGTGATCTTGAACCTCGGTCTTCCTCGGGAAAGCGGTCTGGACGTCGTCGAATTCATCAAGACCAGCGAGAAGACCCGGGACCTGGCTCTCATCGTGCTCACCTCGCGGGAATTCTCCGCGCAGGAGGTCGAAGCCCTGAACGGACGCATCAAGGCAATATTCAACAAGGGTTTCCTGAGCGAGGAAGATCTTGCCGGGGAGCTCAAGAGCTGCATACGCAAGGTGATCGAAGGGCGGACCATCGAGGGAGGGAAAGACCGTGGAGGCGAGGGAGCGGGGTCCTAGGAAGATCCTCGTGGTTGACGACAACGCGGACAGTCGTGACCTGGTCAAAAAGGTGCTCGGCCGGCATGAATTTTTGATCGTAGAGGCGGCGGACGGGGAAGAGGCCCTGGACAAGGCACTCAGCGAGAAGCCTGATCTTATCCTGATGGACCGCTCGCTGCCGAAACTGGACGGACTCGAAGTCACAAGGAGGCTCAAACGCATCAAGGGGTTTGAGAAAATACCCATCATCGCTCTGACCGCTCACGCCATGCGGGGAGACAGGGAAAGCGCCCTCGCAGCGGGCTGTGTGGGGTACATCGCCAAACCCATCAACGTGCGCACCCTCGCAGCGGAGATCGAGCTTCACCTGGGGGCACGGGGGAGGAACGCCGGCAGTGGAGAGGAAAGCCAGGATACTGATCGCGGATGACTCGGTGGATGTCGTTGAGCTCCTCAGCAAGAGGCTTCGTCACGAGGGGTACGAGACCATCGAGGCCTACGACGGGGAGGAGTGTCTCGCACGGGCCAGGGAAGGCAGCCCCGATCTGATCATTCTGGACATCATGATGCCCAAGATGGACGGCTACGAGGTCTGCCGGAACCTCAGGTCCAATCGCAAGACCGCCTATATACCCGTGCTGATGCTCACGGCCCGGGGAGAGGTGGAGAGCAAGGTCAGGGGATTGGACGCCGGCGCTCAGGACTACGTCGCGAAACCTTTCAACTTCGCCGAGCTTTCCGCGCGCATCAAGTCACTGCTCGCCGCCCGGGCGGCTAGAGAGAAACTGGCTCAGGAGGAAAAATTCGACGCCCTCGACCAAATGATGGAGGGAGTCGTCCATGAACTGCGGAACCCCCTGACCTCCATTGGCGGCTTTGCCCGGAGGATCCTCGACAACCTTGCCGAGGGGGACCCCAACCGTAAATACGCCCGGATCATACTCGACGAAGTGTCGAGGCTCGAGAAGATGATCAAGCACCTGGTGGAGCTGAAGACCGCCGCCATTTCATACAAGGAGCCCGAAGACATCAATGCGGTGATCGAGGAGGTGCGAAACCAGTTCCAGAGATGGTTCGAGGCCGAGGATATCGAGGTGGAGACGGACCTGGCGGACGACATTCCCGTCCTTGCCCTGGACCGGGAGAACATGAAGCTGGCTCTCTCTCACATCGTTGAGAACTCCATCGAGGCCATGCGGGGGATTTCCCGGAAGGTCCTGAGACTGGCGAGCCGTGTTGACAATGGCCGGGTGGAGGTTTCCATCACGGACTCGGGCAGAGGGATTCCCAAGGACAAGATCAAGTATCTTTTCGACCCGTTTTTCACATCCAAAACCTCGGGGCCTGGCCTGGGCCTGACCCTGGCCCTCAGGATCATCCAGGAGCACCGGGGAACCCTCTCCGTCGAGAGCGAGCCGGGCAAGGGGACTGTATTCACCATCCGCCTTCCCGCCGGCCGAATCGGATGACTCTCACCGCCCCCGCTCTTCCGCAATGCTGTTGACTCAACGTCACCCCGGCGAAGGCCGGGAGCCAGGAAATCCCCGTAAAACGCTGGATCCGGCTTTCTCCGGGGTGACGACCAGAAACAATCATGGGCTTAAGTCAACAGCATTGCCGCTCTCCCGGGCCGGCCGACATACCGGGGTGGCACCGACCGAAGAGCACACCGAGCTGCTCAGAGCCCCCTCAATCGAGACCGGACGGTGCCCTCTGGACCTTCCCACGCCAGGATTCCCGCATCCCGGGCCCTGGCCAGGGCTTCCAGCAATTCCTGTTCGGAACAGCGGTTCCTGAGAACGGCCTTGAGGTCGCGAACCGTGGTCTCGCCGGCAAGGGCGACGATCTGCACCACGGCGTCGATGACGGTATCGTGGACGATCCGGATTCGAGCCTCGGGCTCCATTCGGGTCGCTGGCCCCCTGAACGGCGCAATGTTAACGCCGTTCCGCGTCGGAGCAGTCTCGCGGCCGGACATTCCCGAGGGAACGCTTTTCCTTCTCTCGCCCTCGGCGGTATCCTTATGGGTCTTCGCCTGAAGATCAGACGAGATGCCGGGTTCCGGCGTTTCCAGGCTGGAGGAAGTCCGCGCAACTTTCACCCCTCGCAAACGGGCCAGGTTCTCCTCGTAATGGACGAAGATGCCGTGGTTGAAACGTTCCACGGCTTGATCCAGGCGGTCGAGGGCCCTTGCCAGGCTTTCGCCCCATTGCGCATCAGCCTTCCCGCGGTTTGACGCCATTCTGTAAAGCGCCAGGGAAACCCAGATGGCCACAAAGGACAGGGTGGCACTGGTCAGAAGCAGGGCCGGAGGCAGCCACCCTCCCAGCCAGGAATGATCCGCGGCCCTCTGCCCCTCGGCCCGGAATTCAGCCGGTGGCCTGTCGGCGGACGGATCCCCACCCCCGGCACCTGGCGCGACCGATGGCTCCGTTTTCGATTCCGTTTCAACCCTGGTCCCGGGAGGTCCTGGCGGGCCTGCATCCCCACGGGGTCCCGGCGGCCCCGGGGGGCCCTCCGGCCCGGGCGGCCCCGCGGGACCCGCCGGGCCCCGCGGACCCATGGAGTGAAAGACGAGAGGAGTCTCCCACGTTTTGCAGAGCGAGGTGTCGGCAACGATCCTCAGCACGCCGGTTCTCTTGTGAGAGCATCCGTGGATCGGACCTTCATCGCTCGTGACCGAGCCCGGGTAGACACATAGAAGACCAAGCAACAGGGCCGGACAGACCATGCTCCGTTTCATGGCTCACTCCTTGGATGTCGTTGCCTGCTCCCTTCCAAGAACCCCTGTACAGCTCCACGGATTAAGATGTCCATTTCATCTCTCGTCATGCCGGCATTTCTTAAGCCGGCATCCAGTTCTACTGTGGATTCCGGCTAAACCGGCATGCCCTGCCGGGCACAACGAACCATGAAAATGCTTCATGAAGTCGAGCCGCATTTTCATTTAAAAGCTTGTCCCGGTAGGTTCCAAGCCGGGAGCCTGCCGGAATGACGCCCTGTGGTGGACACTCCATTGTGTTGAGCTGTACTCAGATGCTGTCCGCCAGGAGCTCCGTTCGGCACGCCCGAATCAAGCCGGTTTGCTCTCCGGCGCAAAACGGGCTTTCCCGCTGTTGTGGCCGTGCCGATAATGGATTATGTTGGACGGGCACCATCTCGGCGCCGCTGAACCCACGCGGATTCCTCATAAAATGCCAGACGCCGATGGATCCCACAACACCGATCGGAGATGAGAATGGAAAAGCCCGTCGACCACTATTGGCTGAAACGCTTGACGGAAGTCAAATCGATCCTCGAAGCCAACCTTTTCGAGGTCCACCTGGCTGAAAGCTCCCTCGAGGCCGGCTCCATCCTGCTGGAGGAAATCATTCCCAAGACCGGCGCCAAAACCGTTTCCTGGGGAGGCTCCATGACCTTCGTCAACACGGGGCTCTACGAAAAGGTGCGCCAGCTCCCCTCTCTGGAGGTCATCGACACCTATCAGAAGGGAATGCCGCCCGAGGAAATGGTGGAGCTGAGGAGACAATCCCTCCTGGCGGATCTTTTCATCACCGGGACCAATGCACTCACGGAAACGGGCAAGCTCGTGAACCTCGACATGATCGGAAACCGCGTGGCCGCCATCACCTTCGGACCCAGGTCCGTGGTGATTCTCGTCGGGCGCAACAAGATAGTTCCCGACGTCGAGGAGGCCACATTCCGCGTCAAGAACCTCGCGGCGCCGGTCAATGCCATGCGGCTCGACAAGAAGACACCCTGTGCCGAAACCAGTTACTGCCATGACTGCAAGAGCCCCGACCGCATTTGCAACAGCTGGTCCATCGTCGAGAAGTCGTTTCCCAAGGGACGCATCAAGGTCGTTCTCATCAACGAAGACCTGGGATTCTGAGGGAATGGGCGCCGACAGAGGGACTGAAGCTCCTTCACCGTTGCCGGCTCACAGCGTTCGTGTGAGCCGTCGCGCCCGGCGGGTCCTCTTGCGGGTGGTTCCCGGCAAGGGGCTCGAGGTGGTGGTGCCGCCGGGCTTCGACGTCCGGGAGGTCCCCGGGATCCTGAGGAAGCACGGGGACTGGATCGCGAGGCACCTGCAGCCCTCTGCCGCGGTCCCTTCGATGGGCGCATCGGGACTGCCCCTGCCTGAAGTCGTGGAATTGAGGGCCATCGGACTTCAGGTTCAAGTGGCTTATCGGGCCGACCCCGATGGGTCTTTGAGCCTGCTTTCATCCGACCCTCGGTGTATCGAGGTCAGGGGGGATTTGACGGAGCTCATGCGGTGCTTCCGATTGATCCGCGGGTGGGTCAAGAACCAGGCGGTCAGGCACCTCCCCGGCCTCCTCGCCGGGCTCGGCGCAAGCACCGGGCTCCGCTACAAAAAGGTTCAGATCAGGGGACAGAAGAGACGATGGGGAAGCTTTTCAGCACGGGGCACCATCAGCCTCAACTGGAAGCTCCTCTTCCTGCCCCCCGACCTGGTGCGGTATCTCCTGGTCCACGAGCTGTGCCACTCGGTTCACCTCAATCACTCGGCGTCTTTCTGGGAGCTGGTTGGGCGGCACGAGCCCCAGTTCAAGGCCTTGGACGCCCGGCTGCGGAAGGCCAGGGACCTGGTGCCCCTCTGGGCGGATTATACGCATTGAAGTTGACGGCATGACTTGGAACTCGGAACCCGAAACCCTTTGAGGAGGTGCGCGGACCAAGATGCGAAGGCAGGATTTCCGCCCGTGAGCCATCATGCTCCTGTGCGAACAGTGGGCGGCAAGGTCAAGGACGACCAGCAAGCAGGAAGACAACATGGTTGACAGGCGCTTCTACACCAGGCTGAAACGCTCTTTCAGGATTCGATGGAAAGACCGGGACCTCGACTTTCTTGGAGTGACGGGGGATCTTTGTCCCGGCGGTGTTTTCGTGGTAACGGACACCCTGCTTCCGGTGCACACGGTGCTGGACATGGAAATCTGGCTCGAACGGGAACTCCCCGCGCGATGCAGGGGAGAAGTCATCTGGGTCAACCGCGGTCAGGTGGTGTCCTATCCACCGGGCTTCGGCGTCCAGTTCGTCGATCTTTCGGACGATGTGCTCACCATGCTCCTCATGGTGTGCGGAGATCCCTATGGGGCAGGCCGGCTTTACGCAGGGCTCAGCTGAGCCGTTCGCCCCGGGAAAGGG
>Ga0101944_10008062_pt1 | contig 10210 bp, 9 predicted proteins | sample DewCreD2012metaG_FD_75245 | JGI IMG/M metagenome (GOLD analysis project Ga0101944, IMG submission 75245) | Hot spring sediment bacterial and archeal communities from British Columbia, Canada, to study Microbial Dark Matter (Phase II) - Dewar... ...
GAGGTGGACCACGGGCATCTGTTCCACACGCTGCTGGCCGCGGTGGGGGTCGATTCCCGCGGGGAGTTCGACATCGGCGGTCGCAAATACCCCATCGCCGACCCGTCCAAAGGTCCGATCCAGGAGCTCTTGGCGTGAACGAACCGACCAAGATCGACCCCAAGGCTACACACCAGGTGCGCGAGCATAAGCATGACCGCCCGCTGGTGTCCTGCCGCTGGGATCCCCAGGGGCGCTACGTCGCCTTCGGTGCCGAGGACCATCTGGTGCATGTCTTCGACCTGGCGGCCGGCAAGGCGACGGCCTTGGCAGCGCACGACAGTTGGGTGCGAGCGATCGGTTTTGCTCCCGACGGCACACGGCTGTTCAGCGGCGGCTACGATGGCCGGCTGGCGGGCTGGCCGCTGGGGGCGTCGCTGCCGGACAAGCCGCAGTGGGTGGTCGAGGCGCACGACGGCTGGCTGCGGGCTTTGGCGGTCAGCCCCGATGGGCGGCTCGTGGCGACCTGCGGCAATGATCGGCTGGTGAAGCTGTTCCGCACCGCCGATGGCAGTTCGGTCGCCGAGCTGCCCGGGCACGATTCGCACGTCTATCACCTGATCTTCGCTCCCGACGGCAAGTCGCTCTTCTCCTGCGACCTCAAAGGGCAGGTCAAGCAGTGGGATGTCGAGGGAGGGAAACTGGCCCGCGACCTGCCGGCGGCAGCGGCTCTCTACAAGTACGACACCAGTTTCCGGGCCGACATCGGCGGAGCGCGGAGCATCGCCATCACGCCGGACGGCAAGCTGCTGGCGCTGGGAGGCATCACGAATGTCACCAATGCCTTTGCGGGCGTGGGCAACGCGGTGATTGTGCTGATCGACCTCACCGAGGGGAAGCTGTCCCGCACGCTCCAGCCCAAAGAAAAAGTGAACGGCACGATGTGGGGCGTGGCCCGGCACCCTGCCGGCTTCTGGATCGGTCTGGCAGGCGGAGGCGGGGGCGGCTGGCTCTACTTTTTCGACGACAGCCAGTCCGAGGAGTTCTTCAAGTTCAAGCTGCCCGCGGACGGCCGCGATCTGGGCGTGGCCCCCGACGCCTCGCAGCTCGCCGTGGCCCACGCCGACCGCACGCTGCGTCTCTACGGCCTGTATCCCAAGGGCTGATGCTGCACGGAGGTGTGCGGCTGCAGGTCAGCTCACCAGCACGCCGCGGTGGCGGACGAGATTTTTCAGGTGCGGCTTGTCCAGGATCTCGAACGGCTGGGCCAGCGGCTGCCACGGCTCCCCTCGCTGCTCGATCTGTTGCTCGGCCAGCGGCCCCAGCCGGCCGTCCGCCAGCGCCAAATAGGGCACGGCCCACGGATCGACCTGCATCAGGCGGCAGACGGTGGCATCCACCGCCGTGGGGCACGTGCTCACCAGGATCAGGCCCATGGCCTTCAGCGTCCCCATGATCGGCCCGTCCCCCTCCATGCAGTCGATGGCGTCCACGATGGCGATCGTCGGCGGCAGCGAGGCGTTGATGTCGCACACCGTCTGGGGGATGCCCTGATAGTGCAGCACATTCTTGGGCCAGCCATATTTGCAGCCCGGAATGGTGCCGTACATGTTTTTCATCGCCGCCGTGACGCCCACCCAGTGATGCGTCTTCATCTTGGGCAGCGAGACGATCAAATCCGCCTCGACCACGCTGCGGGGAAACCAGAAGCCGGCCAGCTTGCTGTGGCGCCCTCGATTGGGCCGCCAGGCGACGTCCTCATAGTTGAGGTCGGCCAACGGCAAGCGAGCGGACGCCAGCGCCTCGCCCATCCCCGACTCGACCAGCGCCAGTTCCGTGTCGCGGAGGTGCCCCGGCCCCTCGCCGACCACCACCGTCGCCCCCCAGCTCCGGAACAGCTCCGCCGCGGCCAGCACCACCGCCGGATGCGTGGTCATCTGCGGGCAATCGCGTAGCGGCTCGACCAGGTTCGGCTTGAGCAGGACCCGTCGTCCGCGCACCGAAGACGCGGAAAACCCGCACGCGGAAAGGCCGTCCCGGATTGTTCGCACCAGGTCGCCGTCGTAGCGCTGGTGGCGCGCGATGAATACGGGAGTGCGGGCCCCGGAACCTTGCCGCGCCGAAGCCGACCACCACCTCTGCGCCAGACCCGCCGCGACGCCGCCGGCCACACCGGCCGCAAACCCTCCTGCGAGCCATGTCCGCCGGCTCACACGCCGCCGGTGGACCGACCTGTCCGGCTGCGGCTCTCCCACCGGCCGCTCATCGGACGGCTCGTGCGCCAGGTCGCTCTTCATGATGTTCATCGCGGCCATCCTTTCGCGGCCAGTGCCAACAGGGCCAGGCGGTACGAGGGGGCAGATGACGCCTGCGGCGCTGCTGCCCAGCCGCTCGCCTTCGTTCCGTTCAACAGCGCCTCGCCGGCGGTCTCTAGCCAGCCGTCGGCCTCCACGGGCAGCCGGCCCTGGGCCCGCAGCCCTAATAGCGACCAGGCCAGCGACTGAACCGGCGTCCGCGGTCCAAGCTGTGCCGACAGCCAGTCGACCGAATGGGCCACCGCATTGCCGCTCACGCCCGCGGCCGCCAGCGCCAACAGCGCCAGCCCAGTCGGTTGCAAGTGCGGACGGATGAGCTGCCCCAGCACGTAGGTATTGCCATAATTCCAGCCGCCGCTTGGCAATTGGCGGTCCAGCAGCAGCGTGACCGCTTCGCCCAGGGCCGGCTCATCGCGTCGCCCGTCCGCCGCCAAGGCCAGCACCGCCAGCGCGGTCGGCTCGACCCACGAATGCGTGTTTTCGGCGTACGCCCAGCCGACCAGTTCGCTGTTGTGGCCGAAATGCTCGGAACGGGGAATCGACTTGCCGCGGTGGGAAAGCAGCCAGTCGACCGCTCGCCGCACCGAGGTCTCCCACCGGCGGCGATCCACCGCATTCCAGGCCACCACGGCCAGGCTCGTGGGCCAGCCAGGCTGAGACTCTCCAGCGCGAACACCCACCGCACCGCTGGCTGTTTGCTGCTCGGCCAGCCACTGCGCGGCTGCCGTAGCGGCCTGGACCTGGGCATGTCCGGCCAAGGCCAGCGCCGCCAGCGCCGTCGGTTCCGCCGCAGGCGTCGCGCCAGGCAGATAGCCCAGCACGGGCTGCCCGCTTATGCGGGCCACGGTCAGATCGAGCCAGTTCACAGCCGCACCTGTCCATGGCAGGCAAAAGTCCGTGGCCCAGCTAGACTTCCGCAGCGGCACGTCTTCGCGAGAAGCTGGCACCAGGCTACTCCTCATAAGTATCGGCCGATCCTCCGTGCGGGTCGAGCCGTGGCGACCATGGCCCTCCCCAGGGTGCCTGTAGCTTGTCACGAGGGGGCCGGCTGGGTTAGGCTGGAAAGGTCGAGTCGTCCTATCCGAATGGTTCCGCGGCAGGCGTGATAGGACCTGGTGCCCGGGTAAGACGTCCGAAAATCGTGGGGCGGTTTTCACGCATGAATCCAACATCGACGAAGGGCTTGGTCGCGGTGCTGGCGGTGATCCTGCTGGTGCTGGCAGGGTGCGGCAACCGCTATGGCGGGCGTCAAGAGATCCGGGGCACAGTCAAGCTGAAGGGGCAGCCGCTGGACCAGGGGGTGATCGACTTCACCCCGATTTCAGGCGACGGCGCCACGAAGGAAGGGGCGCTCATCACCGACGGTGCGTACCACATCGATCGGGAACACGGTTTGTTGCCGGGCAAGTATCGCGTGACGATCACCTCGGGCGACGGACGGACGCCGGCCAACACCGACGAGCCGCCCGGCCCTACCGGAGCGAACATCATCTCGAAGGATCGCATTCCTCCAGAATTCAACATCAACTCGAAGGTAGAAGTCGAGGTGACGGAGAAGGGTCCCAACGTGTTTGATTTCGACATCCCCTAGCGTTTTTTGTCGGCATGCCGCTCTGCCGTGGCTGGGCTGCGAGTCCAGCGCATGTGGCGTGTTGGCGATGGGGGGTTCATCCCAGAAAGCGAGGTTGCGATGATCCCGGTCAGTTCCTTGTTTTCGGGGCGCGGCCGTATGCCGGCGGCTCTCGTGCGGCGTGCAGCCCTTGCGCCGCTGCGAGGAGCGTTCACATTGGTGGAACTGCTCGTGGTGATTGCCATCATCGGCGTGCTGGTGGCGCTGCTGTTGCCGGCCGTGCAGGCCGCACGGGAGTCGGCCCGACGGACGCAGTGCATCAACAACCTCAAGCAGCTTGCGCTGGCCATGCTCAACTATGAAGACACCTACCGCACGCTGCCTGGCGGGGTGGGACGGTGGGGCTGCTGCTGGGGAACGTGGCAGGTGCGCGTGCTGCCTTACCTGGAACAGAAAGCCTTGTTCGATCTGTACGTCAATCTGGACGGCAATGACAACACCGGCCCGCGGTACGGAGCTGGGCAGAACGTGCAGCAGGTCACCAGCAAGCGGATCAAGGCGCTGACCTGTCCCAGCGATGTGCCCAACGCTCCGATCGGCAGTCCGCCGATCACCAATCACAACTACGGGGTCAACTACGGCAACACCAGCTTTTTCCATCTGCCGCTGAACGGCGTCCCGTTCCAGGGCGCTCCGTTCAATGCCTACAACGACTCGCCGGGCGACGACGGCCCGTTTCCCGCGTCACAGATTCCCACGTTCACACGCGTCTACGGTCGTCCAGTCCGTCTGGCGGAAATCACCGATGGCCTGAGCAACACGCTGCTGGCCGCTGAGGTTGTCCAGGGGCGCGGCAACGCCCTGCATGGCTTCAGTTGGTGGGGCGGTGCGTCGGGGTTCGTCACGTTCCTCTCCCCGAACAGCAGCTCGCCCGATGTGCTCGTGGGCGGCATCTGCCATGCGGACCCGCGCAATCCGCCGTGCACGACCACGGGCACCAATACCCGTCCGCGGATGGCCGGAGCTCGCAGCCGGCATCCCAACGGCATCCAGGTGGCGTACTGCGACGGCCACTGCGGCTTCATCCCCAACAATGTGAGCTTTGTGACCTGGAATGCACTAGGGACGTCTCAAGGAGGCGACCAGTCGGGCGGCGATTTGTAGTCGATCGCACGCCGAGCGCCTGATGATCCCTCGTGCCGCCAGCACACCCTGCCCACGGCCTGGCCGGGCCGGTGGTGAAGAGCGGCCGGCTCTTTTCGTAACCAGCGATGGTCCTGCTCATCGACAACTACGATTCGTTCACCTACAACCTGGTGCAGCGGCTTGGCGAGATCGATCCCCACTTGCCGATCGAGGTGTACCGCAACGATCAGATCACCTGCGACCAGATCGCGGAAAAACGCCCCACGCACCTGATCATCTCGCCCGGCCCCTGCACGCCCAGCGAAGCCGGTATATCGGTCGAGGCAGTGCAGCGGTTCATGGGCAAACTGCCGATTCTGGGGGTGTGCCTGGGGCACCAGGCCATCGGCCAGGCTACCGGCGGAGTGATCGTGCGAGCCAGGCGGCTGATGCACGGCAAGACCGATGCGATCTACCATGACGGCGAAGGGATTTTTCGCGGCCTGCCCAGCCCACTGACCGCCACGCGCTACCACAGCCTGGTGATCCGCCCCGATTCGCTCTCGCCCGAGTTCATCGTCAGTGCGTGGGCCGAGGCGCCGGAGGGAGAGCGGGAGATCATGGCGATCCGCCATCGCTGCTGGCCGGTCGTCGGCCTCCAGTTCCATCCGGAAAGCTTCCTCACCGAGTACGGCCACGACATGCTGCGGGCGTTTTTGGCGCTGTAACGATCGGCCCGCAGGATGGGCTGGCCGGGTGATGGCCAGCGGCCGCTAAGGCCGTGCTGGACGGGAATCGCACTTGGCAGGTCCAGGGTGCTCCGCACTGCCATGACCAGACTGCTGAACGTCGATGAAGCCCGGATGCAGGTGCTGGCGCAGGCAGCTCCGCTGCCGCTGCGCTCGGTGCCGCTCGCGGAGGCCCTGGGCTGCGTGCTGGGCGAGGATGTGGTCAGCGACATCGACTCGCCGCCGCATGACAAGTCGGTCGTGGACGGATATGCGGTCCGCTCGGCCGATCTTGCTGCGGGAATAGCGGAGCTGCTCGTGGTCGAGGAGCTTACGGCCGGCATGGTCCCCCGACAGGCGGTCGGTCCGGGTCAGGCGGCACGGATCATGACCGGTGCTCCCATCCCGGCGGGGGCCGATGCCGTGGTGATGGTCGAGAAGACCGACGGCGGTGGCCGCGTCGGTTTGCCTGTGTCGATCCGCGGCGGGCCAGTCCGGGCGGGGCAGAACATCATGCGCCGGGCAGCCAGCCTGGCACGTGGTCAGAAAGTGCTGGCGGCCGGCCGTCGGTTGCGGGCCATCGAGTGCGGATTGCTGGCCGAGGTCGGAAGGGGGACGGTGCAGGTGATCCCGCAGCCATGTGTGGCGGTGCTGGCGACGGGAAACGAATTGGTACCGCACACGGCAGTGCCTGGTCCGGGACAGATTCGGAACAGCAATGGCCCTCTGTTGGAAGGATTGATCCGCGAAGCCGGCGCGACGGTCGGACTGGCTGCCTCAGCGGCCGACGACAAAGCCGCGCTCCGTGCGGCGATCGAGCGCGGGCTGACGCACGACGTCCTGTTGATCTCCGGCGGCGTCTCGGCCGGCGTGCTCGACCTCGTGCCTGCGACCCTCGCCGAGTTGGGAGTACGCGAGGTTTTTCACAAAGTGAACATCAAGCCGGGCAAGCCGCTGTGGTTTGGCGTGTGGCACCCGTCGGAAACAACACATCGCTGCTTGGTGTTTGGACTACCCGGCAACCCGGTGAGCACGCTCGTCAGCTTCCTGCTGTTCGTACGACCGGCGCTGGCGGCCCTGGCGGGGCGCAAAAATGGCGGCTTGCCGCAGTGGAAAGGGCACCTGACGCAATCGTTCAGGCAGCACGGCGACCGCCCGACCTATTGGCCGGTAACGCTTTCGGGTTGTGCATCCACGCCGGGCTCGGGCACGGCCTCGCCCGGGCTGGCCGTCGCTCCGCTGGCCTGGAAGGGCTCGGGCGACCTAGCGACGCTCAGCCAGGCCCAGGGATTGGCCGTTTTTCCAGCCGGTGACTGCGAGTTTGAGCCTGGAAGTGAGGTGACGGTGATCGCTTTCAGCTCTGCAGCGGGCGAGCCGGCGGATTTCGAGTGACCGGCCACGGTCGCGAGCAAGTGGGTGACCGCCCATGGTGGGGAACGAGAAGATAAGCAGGGTAGCCCAGGTTGCTGTGCAACCTGGGTTCACAAGAGGCAGGCTGATTTCTACCCGGCCGACAGCAACCTCTTGCGGGCCCCGGTTGGCGAGCAACCGGGGGTACCCTTACTTTTGCTGGGGCACGGTGAGGACGCCTTGGCGTCAGTCACCGCGACACGGCCGCGAGAGAGCGTGACCGTGCGAACATCGGGCTTCGCCGACCTCAGGGGACGAGCTCGCACTGCTTCATCGTCACCTGGACATTCCCGTCCACGTAACGGTGGGCATCATCGACCACCTGACGGACGATCCCGCGCACGACGATCTCCTGCCCCAGGCGGACTTTGGAAAGAGCTTCGCGGGCAGCCGCGTCGAATTGGCAGTGGACGCTGATCCGTGCCTGGAAGCGGTTGGTATGCAGCTCGTCATCCATCCGCAGCACGTAACTTCCCAGCCCGTCCCGCCCGATATTCGCCACTTTGCCGCGTACCTCGACCACGTGGTGCAGCAGCGTCGCATCGACGCGGGCATCGTTGAAATAGCAGGTCAACAGCATGTCGGCGGGGGTCGTCTTCGTCGGCTCGGCAGCCAGCAGTGCCAGTGCAATCAAGGCAGCGTTCATGGCCAAAACTCCAGAAAACGGATAGGTGTTACAACCCCGATTCTGGTTACGACCCCTACCGATGTCAATCTTCTGAAACATCGATGTTTCGTCGATTTTCCAATTTGTTAACGTCCTGAAACAGGAACCCAACCATATGGGTGGTTGACTGTTAAATCTGATATTTTTATCTCGAACGCTGTTGCCGGACGCCCCAGCGGCTGCCGCTGGCCAACTCAGGAGAAGTTTTTCCTAATTTTTGTGGATTGACTGTTTTTCCGCGACGGGCAACTTGGGTCGAGTCTGCCAACGCCGCCGCCCCCCCGTGAAGCAGCCCGCAGATGCAGGCCGATTCTACAGCGGACTACCCGACACAGCGGGCGGCGCCCGCCGCAGCCCCCGCGCCGACTCGCTTGACGACCCAGCTCTGACGAGTCTCTCATGCCTGTGCCCTGCTTGCCTGTGGTGCGCAACGTCCGGTTGGTCTGGCTCGCTATTTGGCTGATCCTCAGCCTTCAAACGACCGTCCATCCAGTGGCAATTGGCTCCGAGCTGCGGAACTCCCCGATCGTCAAGGCCGTGCAAGAGGCGGAGCCGGCTGTCGTCAACATTCATGGCAAAAAGACGGTCCGGGCAGAGACTGCCTCGTACGGCGTGACCGACGCCGTGCGTCAGGTCAACGGCATGGGAACGGGGATCGTCATCGATTCTCGCGGATATGTCTTAACAAATTACCACGTTGTCGAGGGTGTCAGTAATATTCAGGTTTCTTTGGCCAGTGGCAAAAGCACGGTGGCCCGGCTGATCGCCCACGATCCGAAGACCGACCTGGCGATCATCAAAGTCGAGTCGAAGGAACCACTGCCGGTGATCCGGCTGGGCACGTCGGTGGACCTGATGAAGGGCGAGCCGGTGATCGCCATCGGGAATGCCTACGGCTATGAACATACGGTGACGCGCGGGATCATCAGCGCGCTGCATCGGAATGTGCAGGTCAGCGACGAACAGAAGTACAATGACCTGATCCAGAGCGACGCGAGCATCAACCCGGGCAATTCGGGTGGTCCGCTGCTGAACATCGACGGCGAGGTGATCGGGCTGAACGTGGCCGTGCGGGTGGGCGCGCAGGGGATCGGTTTTGCCATCCCGATCGACGAGGCGTTGGAAGTCGCTGCCCGCCTGATGAATACCGAGCGGCTGGAGCAGATCGCCCATGGCATCGTCGGTAAGACGCGTCATCAGGCCGGGCAGCGGCAGTTCGTGGTGAGCACGGTGCGGCCGGAGAGCCCGGCCGGGAAGGCGGGGCTGGCGCCGGGCGATGTGATCGCATCGATCAACGGCCGGAAGATCGAGCGCGCGCTGGATGTGGAGCTGGCCGTGCTCGGTTCGCGTCCGGGAGATGAACTGGAGATCGAGACGGTGCGGGACGGTCAGAGCGCGACGCTGACGCTCGTGGTCGCTCCGCTGGCCCGGACCTCCGGCAAGGCATCGCTGGCCGACCGGGCATGGAGCACGCTGGGGCTGCGGCTGGCGGTGATGGACCCCGCGGAGTTCAGCCGCTTGAACACCCGCTATCGCGGCGGACTGCTCGTCACCGACGTCCGCCCAGGCAGCCCAGCCGCCGCGCAAGGCATCCGTCGCGGCGATGTGCTGGTGGGCATGCACATCTGGGAAACGATCTCGCTGGAAAACATCGCCTACATCCTCGATCGCGAGGACCTGGCCAAACTGGATTCCGTGGTGTTCTACATTGTCCGCGGCAGCGAGACGCTCTACGGCTATCTGCGGCTCGCCAGCCGGCCTTGACCTTGCGACGCTCCAGCCCCAAAGGGCAGCGGCGCGATGCGCCGCACGCGGTGCACTGCCGCCGCCGGCTTTCTGGCCGTGGTCCTGAGGGACGGCCGCACGGCATCTGGCGCAGCGACGCAGGCGGGCGTCTCAGGCCAGTTCCGCCAGTTCCTGGTCTTGCAGGGTCGGCTCGTGTGGATGCGGCGTGCGGCCATCGAGCAGGCAACTGACGTTCACGTCTCCCATCACGTTGATCGTGGTGCGGCAGCGGTCCAGGAACCAGTCCACGGTGAGCAAGAGCGGAATGTAGCTGGTATCCAGGCCCACGGCGTGGAAGATCAGCGTCATGGTGACGATGCCGGCTTCTGGAATGCCGGCTGCACCGACCGAGGCCGCGATCGCCGTGAGCACGACCAGAAACTGATCCACGACCGTCAGCTCGTGGCCGGTGAGCTGGGCCACGAACAGGGCCGCCATCGCCTGGTACAGCGCGGTGCCATCGTTGTTGAAGTTGGCGCCGACCAGCGCCCCCAGGCTGGCCGACTGCTCGCGCAGCCCCACCTTCTCCCGCAAGCAGGCATACGTCACCGGCATCGTGGCGGTCGAGCTGGCGGTCGAAAAGGCCATCACCAGCGCATCCCGCATCCCCTTCAGGACATCCCACGGCCGG
>Ga0101944_10008063_pt1 | contig 10209 bp, 7 predicted proteins | sample DewCreD2012metaG_FD_75245 | JGI IMG/M metagenome (GOLD analysis project Ga0101944, IMG submission 75245) | Hot spring sediment bacterial and archeal communities from British Columbia, Canada, to study Microbial Dark Matter (Phase II) - Dewar... ...
TCCACCAGGGCCACCTCTTGGTCGTGAACCCCGCGAGTCGCATGGGTGTGGAGGGCCGGCGGCCTCGAAAGGAACTTGGAGCAGGCGAGAACCAGCCGGCTGTCGTAGCCGCTGGAGAGCCCGAGCTCCCCCGAAAACTCCTGGTGAAGGGCGTCGAAGCCCCGAAAATGCTTCTCCAGCACGTGAGCTTGGCGGGCGAGGCTGTCCGCCAGGCCCTGGTTGTGCAAAAGGAGGTCAGGTCGCCTCGGGGCAGGCAGGAAGCTGAGCCCGTCGCGCTCGCGCGAGAAGAGCGATTTCGAAGCCTCGTCCAACTGGTAAATGCCCTCGACCAGAGTGTCCGGCCCCACGTTGTAGCCGGTGGAGAGCTTTTCGCAGAACCCGATCCGGTTCAGCGACAAAGGCCGCGGGCTTGCCGCAAGCACCGCGAGGAAAGAGGTCGACAGACAGGTCCGCTCCTCATTGTAGAATAAATGGTGCACGTTCAATGGATCGGTGAGCACGGACAAATCCCTGCCGTCACAAAAGATGATACAATAGGTGCCGACCAAGGCCTCAAATTCAATACGATTATCATTGTGATCCTGAAAGAGTGTTTTCAGCCCAGAACTGTATTGCAGCCCTTTGTACGCAAAAGTCCCGGTAGCATATATTGTCTTTCCCTCGGATCCGATAACAATGTTGGAACAGGGAAATAATTGTTTGGCAAAATGAATTAATATCCAACTGCCAATATCAATAGTTGTCTGTTTATCAAAACCTTTCTTATAAAATACTCTTTGACTCTCACTTACAAGCAATTCTGATGATTTATGATATAAAAAAAAAGATCCCATGTTTTAGAACGTCACAAAATGTATTGGAAAACTCTTATGTGTTAATGAGTAACTATGATGCTTTTTGTATTTTTTTATAACAATTTCAATATGATCTCTTCAGCCACGCTGGAACTTTAAATATTGAGACATCCAAAGTCGTTATGGCACCGTCAGGGCCTCGGCTCAATCTTGGCCCCGACAGTGGGTGCCCCCGGATGCGGCCCGGCATCACCACCCTCGAGGCCGACCTTCTCAACCTGTATGAAGCCCCTGAGGCCGAACGAATGAAGAGCGCTGGAGATGGCCCGTGCCAATCGCGTGCGGTCCGAAGGATCGATGATCCAGAAGAACCCTGTGATCAGGAAGATGAGTGCGGTGGAGGCTCCGGCCGCGATTAATTGGAGCCGGGAACCCGCGGTGACCCCGGTCCGGAGTGCGGCGAGGCTGATGCCGGCGAGGAGCAGGTAGGTTTGCATATAGGCATCCCAGAAGAACTTTGCCAGCGGGAAACCGAAGACCCTCGCTCCATAACAGGAGACAAAAAGGAAGCGGAACAGCCTGGCAAAAAAGAGACCTGCTACGAGACCGAGGAGTCCCTGATCAAACCCTGAGGCCAGTAGAATTCCTATTCCGAGGCCCAAAAGCGTGCACACGGCGTTGCTCAGAGCATCGACGCCGACCCTGCCGACTCCCCCCAGGGAATTGTGAATACAGGTGAGCGAGTTCACCAAAAATGTCGCGCAGAGCAGAACCACGGCGGGAAGTGCCAGTTCCGCGTAGGAAGGCCCGAGCCACACCGCGAGCAATGAGCCCATCCAGGGCAGGAGCCCGGCCATGACCACGCCGCCTCCGAATACCGTCACCGCGGAGCCGTGCACCACAATGTCCGTGAGTCTCGCATTCTCCCCCCGGGCCTCCAGCCGACTGGCCACGGGAACCAGCATCTGGGCGAACTGGCTCATGAGCATGGTCGTCAAGGCCGTGATGTTGCCGATGATGCCGAGCGCCGCCACCGCGTTCAGGGAAACGAAGTGGGCGGCAATGTAAAGGGAGCCCTGTGAATACATGAACCCGGACAGGGTATGGAAGAAATCCAGCACGGAAAACCTGAAGACATCCCGGGTATGCCTGCGGGATATGCTTCCGGCGCTGAACCTGAGGTGAGGAGCGATCTTTCTCACCAAGGCGATGCAGATCAGCCTCTCGAAGATGCTCCCCGCCACCGTGGCGAACACCAGGCTGAGCAGGCTGGGAGCCCCTGAGAGGAGAAGCGCCACGATCAGTGCGGCTCTGAAGACCCTTCCCGACACCTCGGCCAGTGAAGTTAGATCGTAGCGTTCCTGGGCCGCCAGGGAATTGTTCCAGGGCGTCAGGGCAAAGGCGAAGGCCACACCGAACCCGAGAAGCACCGTGGCCTGCCGCGCCTCCGCCTGCATGACTTCGGGAAGCGAAAACAGGACCGAGGCGAAAGGCGATATGAGCAGGCATATGAGCAACCCTGCCAGACCGACCGCTCCCTGCATGGCCGTGCTGCTCGATAGAATGCCTTTGGCCCCGACCCAATCCCCCCTGGCCTGGTACTCGGCGATGTACTTCAGGGTCGCTTTCTGCATGCCGCCGCGAGCTAGCTCGATGTTGGCCTGAATGGACATGATGAGCAGGGCGCCCGCATAGTAGTCGCGCTCGATTCGCGAAAGAATGAACGCCAGCATCGCAAACTGGAGCAAGCCCTCGAATGCCTTGGCCGCATAAATGGATGCCGCGTTGACCATCAGTCTTTGAACGAGGGACACGGCTATAATCCTGCGTTCCGCATGGCTCGCTTCACAACGGCATTGTAGAGCGGGGGCGAGTCGTGGCGATAGATGTCATAACCGTATGACGTCGGACCGGCTGCTTCGGCACCGTATATCCAGGAGTAATCGCATGCCTTGAACAGGTAGGTGAGGAGCGGCTCGAAATCCTCGATTTTGAAAAGCTTCAGCTCACCACTGGCCGCCAGGGGCTTCAGGTCCCGAAGCATCCATCCATCCCGGGGCAGGGAATGGTAATTGTAGTAGGGACACACGCGGTTGCCAAAGACGAGATTGGCGGGATACCGGTCCTTCCACGTCCAGATGGCGGCCAAGGTTGTCTTGACGTTCTCACGCGCGTCCTGAAGGTCTTTGTAGAGATAAATGCCCACCTGTCCGTCGATGACGAGCAAAGGGTACTTCGCCGTCGCGGCCCGCTCGACGATGCCCTCCAGGATGTAGGACTGGCTCACGCGAAAACCGTCATCCGGCCTCTGAATGAATCCGGCAGCGTGAAAGAAGAGCCTGGCCTCGGGGTATTCCTCGTTGGTGACGTCCGCGATCCGCGCGCCAATGGACTTCAACTGATCGATGATGTCGGCGGCCGGCCTCCCGTGGGCGGCTGCAAGGGTGCTTATTCTCTGGCCGTCGCGGCAACCGTAGGCTTCGCCGTCGATGAAAATGCCGGGAGCGCCGCTCAGCCGCGCAACCTTGAGGGCAGCCCTGAAATTCTCAACCAGCCCGGTTCTGCTCCCCGTCTCGTCATAGAGGTCGATCATCTTGATGCTGCTGAAGACCCGATCGACGGTTTCACGGCTCCAGTAAACGCTCTGCGCACCGCAGGGGGTTGCGGGTGAAGTGCCGAAAACCCGGTTCAGGAAGATGAGGGGCCAGACCTTTTTGGACATGGATTTCACCTTGCGGGCCACCGGGAGGAGAGATTCGAGCCGGACCGGCTCGGCGCTGTATGCGCCGGTGATGGCGGCATTGACGGAGGTATAGGGCGATGCCGCGATGATGCTGAGATGGCTGTCGGTGAGCCTGTCGTAACGCGGAGTGGCAAAGCTGAAGTACAGGACATCCTTGGGCTTCGACGCGTTGCGGACCAGGACGGGCCGGCTTCCCTCGAACCACGTGACTTTCCGTTGCGGGTCCACAACCGTCACCCGGACCTCGTAGTAGCCCTCGGGATGGGGCTCGGGAAGATCGATGGCGATCTCCTCCCGCGTCCGGGGGGATTGGACGGTCCGGGCGAAGTAGCTCACCCCGTCCCGGACCGCCGTCACCGTCAAAACCTCGTTGGCTCGCGGGGCCGCGGACTCGAAAAGCACCGAAGCCTTCTCCTCGGGATACGTGAGCGTGTGCGCGACGCTGAAACGGAAGCCGCCGCCATGCAGCAGCTCGATCTCCTGGGGGCTCAAGGCGCGGTTGAAGAGGGTCACATCCCTGACCGCCCCCGCGAAGCCGCCGCGCCCGGAGCCGATGGTGAAGGGAGCGGTGCCCGCATGGACCTTCCCGATGGAGGAAGACACATTGGATTCGAGGACCCCGTCCACGTAGAGACGCATGCCGCCGCCATCCATGACCCCGGCCACGAAGACCCACCGGCCCGGCTGCACCACCGTCCTGGAAGCTGCACTCGATGGGTTCGAGAAGTCTCCCTTTTCATCCACCTCGAAGCGCAACCTGCCGTCGGGCGTGATGTAGACCACGTAGCTTCGCTGCCGGGCCGCCACGTCCCACCGGCCCCACAGGGTGACGTCCCGAGCGCCCGCCTCCGAAGCCTTGAACCAGCCCGCCACCGTGAAAGGGACCTGGAGCCTCAGCCGGGGGGAGTCCGGAACGGTGACCGAGCCCGAGCCTTCGAGCTCGAGCCACGTGCGCGTGTCGTCGGACTTCCAGGCGGCGCCGCCCCTCAGCTGCCCGTGGAGCCCATGGGAGGAAAGGTCCGGCACCTGCGCGCCCTCTCCCCGGACTCCAATCCAGTGGCCCACGAGACCGCGCTCCAGGGGGCCGCCCCCGTTTACGGACCGGCCAAGCCGGAGCTTGTCGGGGACTTGACTGGGTTGAGCCAGGACCGGGCCGGGGCACGCCGCAACAAGGAGCACCAGGAGCAGCAGAGACACGGCAAAAGCCCGCGGCTGGACCGTCGGCAGGCCGGAAGTCCCTCGAAAGCCGCAAAGCCGGGCTCGCCGCCATCTCAACGTCCTGTCCATGAATGCCTCCTTCCCATGGGGACCATCACTCCCGGGAGCCTCGCCTCCCTCACCACCGGACCCCGGAAAGGATGCGGTCCTTGCGGATGGATCCCTTGTGCTTCTCAACGGTCTCGAACATCCCGTGGAGCACCTCGTCCGTCAGCGGATGCGGCTCCAGGCCCAGCTCCCGCAAACCGGTGTGGACCGGGTTGTAGTAGTGGGATTCCATTTCCTTGCGAGGATTGGGGATCGACCGGACCGCCACGTCGTGACCGCGCTCTTCGCCGACCCGTTTCACCTTTTCGGCCAGCTCGTTGACCGTGAAGGTCTCGGTGAACTGGTTGAGGATTCTCAGCTCCCCCGGACCCGGCGGGTTGGCCACCACCAGCTCGACGCACGCCACAGTGTCCCTGATGTTGAGGTACCCGCGCGTCTGACCGCCCTGCCCGTAAACGGTGAGGGGATGGCCGGCCACGGCCTGGACGATGAACCGGTTCAGCACCGTTCCGAACACCTCGTCATAGGAAAAGCAGGTCCCGAGGTCGTCGTGCATCCCCGTCTCCTCGGTACCGATGCCGTACACGGGCCCCTGCATCAGGTCCGACACCTGGAGGTCCCACATCCGGACATAGAACCAGAGCAGATCGGTGTCCTGGATCTTCGTCGTGTGGTAGAGCGAGCCGGCCTGGCGCGGAAACAGGAACCGGTCCCCGCGCCCCTTGTGCTCGATCTCGATCCAGCCCTCCTCGATGTCGATGTTGGGCGTGCCGTACTCTCCCATGGTCCCGAGCTTCACGATGTGGCAGCTCGGCACCGTCTCATGGACCGCCCAGATGACGTTGAGGGTGCTGAACAGGTTGTTGGCAAGGGTCAACCGCGCGGCTTCATAGCTCATCATGGAATAAGGGGCCGAGGGCTGCTCGGCGTAGTGCACCACGGCGTCGGGCCGGCACTCCCGAAAAACCTTGACCAGGAAGGGGTAATCGCCACAGTCTCCGATCCTCGCGACGATCCGCCTTCCCGAGACCTCCCGCCACAGCTCGGCGCGGGCGAGCAGGTTCGGACAGGGGTAAAGCGGCTCCACGTCAAGGTCCCGGCAGAGATCTCGGCGGAGGTAGTTGTCCACCACCCAGACTTCATGGCCCTTCCTGCTGAAATACATGGCCGTGGGCCATCCCAGGTATCCGTCGCCTCCGAGAATCAGTACCCGCAAAGTGCGCTCCTCACAGAAAGTCCCATGCCAGAATGTTCATCATTGACGGCACACGGCCTCGAGCTTCGAATCGTCCGGCCAGTAGCGGGCCGAAGGAATGTAAACCCGGTCGGCATCCTCTCGGAGGAGCCCGTTGTCGAGGAGGAACTCGGTCAGCTTCTCCTGGTCAAGGGGGGTCTCGTTGCCGGAATGGTAAGGATTGGTGACGGTCTCGGACACCCGCTCGGGGTAGTCGTAAACCAGGCTGCGGTAAAGACACCGGAAGGCCGGAAGCACCACGAAATATCTCTCGAGCTCGACGGCCCTGCGGGTCTCCTCCTGGCTCATGAGCTCCTCGTAGAGCTTCTCGCCCGGCTTCATGCCGATGACCTCGATCTCGATGTCCCCGGGGTCGTAACCGCTCTCGGGGGCCAGCTCGCGGATCATCACCCGGGCCAGATCCTCGACCCGGATGACGGGCATCTTGGTGATGAACACCTCGCCCCCGAGGGCCAGCCGGGCCGAATCCACCACCAGGCGCACGGCTTCCCGGATGCTCATGATGAAACGCGTCATGCCCGGGTCCGTCAGGGTCACCGGCCCGCCCCGTCTGATCTGCTCCCGGAAAATGGGGATGACGGAGCCGCGGGAGCCCAGCACGTTTCCGAACCGCGTCGAGGCGAAAACCGTCCCGTCCCGCAGGAGGTTGCTGTTGGCCGCCGTGATGAGCCGCTCGCCCATGAGCTTCGAGGTGCCCATGACGCTGGTCGGGTTCACGGCCTTGTCCGAGCTGGTGAAGATCACCTTCTCCACCTTGTTGTCGCATGCCGCGTAAATGACGTTCTGCACCCCAAGAATGTTGGTCTGGACGGCCTCCATGGGGGAGCGCTCGCACAGGGTCACATGCTTGTAGGCGGCCGTGTGGAAGACGATATTCACGTTCTCCATCTTCCGGCCGAGCTTGTCCCGGTCCCGCACATCCCCCACGAAGGACCGCATGCGACCCGAGTGGTCGAACTGCTGCTCGAGAAAGAAGAGCTCGCTCTCGTTGTTGTCGAGGGCGATGACCTCGGCGGCCTGGTGCTCGTGGAGGAGCTGCCGCACCAGCTCTCGCCCGATGGTGCCGCAGGCCCCCGTCACCAGGACCCGCCGGCCGGTGAAAAAAGCTTCGTTTCGTGCCTGTGTGGCGTCCATTTGGAGTGCTCGCAATATCCGGGATGGGGTTTGAAAAGCAGGAACGTGTGGATGCACGGAGCGCTTCGTGAGCAAAGCTCCGCCGCACTCGGTTACAGGGCCTTCTCCTGCGCCAAGGAATGATGCGGGCGATAAATGAGATACCGCAAGAGATGCGGCTTTGCGGGCATGGGTGGTCCCTCTGCTCACGCAACCTTATACAGAAGCATTGACGGGGATGTGTTTCGGTACTGGGGAGTTTGTGTTACGAATTGGAGGAGGGGATGAGGGCAGGCGAAAGGCGAAAGGCGAAAGGCAAAGGGCGAAAGGCAAAGGGCAAAAGGCAAAGGGCGAAGGGCAAAGGGCGAAGGGCGATAGGGACAGGCGAAAGGCAAGGGGTGAGAGGCGATAGGAAACAGGGAGCAAAAGAATGGGCATTAGCGTGGTTTGGAGCGGGCTTTGATGAGGCTGCCGAGCATTTTGGCGATCTCAGTGCAGCGGTCTTGGAGGGCGGTTGCGGATTCCTCACTGAGGTAGCCGATTTCATAAGCGATCTGGATCTGGGTGCGGAGCTCCGCAAGGGAGCCTTTGGCGATGGTGAAGAAGTGCACCGACTCCTTGTCCGTTGCCCTCTCGTCTCCCTCGGCGATGTTGCTCGGGACGCTCACGGCCGCCCGCCTCATCTGGTCGCGCAGGCCGAAATCCCTGCTCCACCTCCCCTCTTCGGTGACCCGGTATATGGCGACGGCCAAATCCTTCGCCTTCTGCCAGACCAGCAGATCCTCATACCCCTTCTCACCCAATGCTCACCCCGATCAGCCACAGCCTCCAGCCTTTCGCCTCTCGCCTATCGCCCTTTGCCCGCATTCATCATTCCAATACTTTGCTGAGGAGCTCCCTGAAGCTGTCGAGCGAATCGATCGTGACCGCCTTCTTGAGGAGGGCCTTCAAAACCGCCAGCTCGTCGATTTCCTGGATGATGGCGGCGATGGAATCGGGGACCAGTTCAAAACGAGCTTCCAGGGCATCGATCACCCCCTGCCGGATGCCCTGCTGCATCCCCTGCTGCATGCCTTCTTTGTATCCTTCCTCTTTGATCAGATCATACGCGGCGGACTCGATCATGGTGTCTCTCCTTCTGCCAAGCAGCATTCGGGGAAGCTCCTTCGAGACCAACCCCGACAGAATGGCCATCGCCGTCAGCATATCCGCTTTGTCCCCGCGCGGCAAGGAACTGCCGTAGATCAGGGCGTCCGCGGCTTCCATCGCTTCTTCACCATGGCGCATGAGCGGAACGAAAGGCGATAAGGGCAGGCAAGGGGCGAGGGGCGAAGGGCAAGGGGCGAGGGGCGAAAGGCGAAAGGCGAAAGGGAATGGTCACTTCGGAGCAGGAGGGCCTGGCTGCATCAAAACGGAATGCACGCGCTGGACTTGCAGCAGGCCATGGCATTTAGAAATCCGGAAGCTCCGAACGCCGGCCCAGGTGGTCCTTGATCTTCCGGGGGATGGGAAGACAAAAGGAGCGAATCCGAGATTGCCGGCGAAATCACAAGAAACCGCCGCGCCTCCCGTGAGCTCTCTGAACTTTTCTGATGGTCCTTCTCGATACGGAGGGAGAGAGAATGCTCTTTCTCCAGTGTTGCGCTCAATCCGTCAGTCTGGCCATGATCTCTTTGAAATGGTCCAAGGAATCGGTGGTCGCGGCCTTTTTCAGAAGGAATTTGAGAATGCCGGGGTCGCTAATGGTCTGGATGGCAGTCACCATGGAGGCGGGGACGAGATCGAAGCGCGCCTCCAGAACTTCGATCACGGCCTGCTTGGAATGATCCAACATGCCCTGCTGGATGCCCTGCTGGATGCCCTGCTGGATGCCTTCTTCTTTTATGATGTCATACGCGGCGGACTCGATCATGATGTCTCTCCTTCTGCCAAGCAGCATTCGGGGAAGCTCCTTCGAGACCAACCCCGACAGAATGGCCATCGCGGTCAGCATATCCGCTTTGTCCCCGCGCGGCAAGGAACTGCCGTAGATCAGGGCGTCCGCGGCTTCCATCGCTTCTTCACCATGGCGCATGAGCGGAACGAAAGGTAGAAGGCACGGGGTTCCCCTTCGGACAAATTCCCGCGCGTCGAGGTCGTGGATGGGAATGAACCGGAAGCGGAAGGTGACTTCGTTGTCCTCATAGACCGAAACCGCTCCGGGCGCCGGCCGCAGGAGCAGAACACACGAGACGACCTCGGCAGCGTACTTGAGAAGGTAGCGGCTCCGGTAGTTGAGCAGTCGAACAGGGAGGTCCTTCTCCCAGCGGCTCTGAATCTCCACAAGCACCAGCCGACGCCCTCCGGATTCGTCACGCACCCAGATGGGAAAGTCGCTCCGCTTGACGCTCACCGTTTCCTGGGGCGCCTCCTCCAGGATGGTGCTCTCCGCAACGGCAATCCCCAAAAACTCCCGGAGGATTTCATTCCGGCATTTCTCCATCAACATCTTTGCAGCGATGTCATAGTGCATGCCGGCGTTCCTCCCGCGCGATTCCCGATCCGAAGTGTGCTCTCTTGCACCACTGCGCCAAGTCGCTGAACCCAATATCTCAAAACTCCATTCCCGGCGCAACTCCTCACGGCTGCGGGCGAAAAGGCGATAAAGGCGGGCGAGACGCGAAGGGCGAGACCGCCGGGATGACGTCTGGGTTTTGTCAACACCCCGGCAGCGATGTCGTGGTGCATGACGGCATCGAAACGCCGCAAGTGCCGGCTGTGGGCAAGAGCCGGAGGGCGATCAGGGGATGGGAAAGGTGAAGGGGTGAGGTTGAGGGTCGGGGCGCAGAGGCAGCTCGGAGGGGGATTGGCTCACCGCAAAGCCGCGAGGGGCGCAAGGAACGGCCGGAACCGGACCCTGGCGGTCTTTGCGCCTTTGCGGTGATGCACCCTCTGGTGCGTCGATGGGGCGGGCAGCGTGAAATTACGCCGGACCGGCCTGCTTGCGGGTGCAGCGCAACCCCGCGAGGCACATCAGGCCAGAGCCCATGAGCCAGAAG
>Ga0101944_10008064_pt1 | contig 10208 bp, 7 predicted proteins | sample DewCreD2012metaG_FD_75245 | JGI IMG/M metagenome (GOLD analysis project Ga0101944, IMG submission 75245) | Hot spring sediment bacterial and archeal communities from British Columbia, Canada, to study Microbial Dark Matter (Phase II) - Dewar... ...
GCTGCGGCGGCGCCCCAGCGGGCGCGTCGTGATCCAACACTTCCAGAAAATCGATGCCGTTGATGGCGACCGAGGCTGTGCTCAGCACCTGGGCGCGGCGTGGATTGGCGCAGCGAAATTGAATCCTCATGATCTCAGCTCACGATCTCGACAACCTGACGCTGCTGGGTGCGTTGCACAATGTATTGCACGGTGACGCGCAGCGTCGCTTCTTCGGCGACGACATTGAGCGCTTCGACGCGGATCAGTTCGCCCAGCACCTCTTGCAGCGCGGCCTGCACCATGAATTCGAGCGCAGTCGCCAGCTCGGGGCTGTTGGGCGCAAAGAGCAACTGGCGCAGTCCTGTGCCGAAGGTGGGGCGGTTGACGCGTTCGCCGGGCGCAGTGAAACGAAGCTGTTCGATCAACTGGCGGATGTGCTCCTCGTCGTCGGCGCAGGCTGTGCGCCCGCCGCCGTCGATGGCGACGGCCTCGTAGAGGTGCTGCGGCACGCCCTGCAGCGCGGCAAGGTAGATGATCATCGGCTGGCCGACGTTCCAGAGGCTCATGATGATCAGCGCCGGCATCGCCCACTGGGTCGTCCCCAGCCAGTTCGGGCCCTTGATGCCGAGCAGACCAAGCCCTTCGTTCAGCAGGCCGGTCTGGCCGTTGAAGATGAACATCCAGACGATGGCTGTGGCGACGCCACTCGTCACGGCTGGCAGGTAGAAGACGGTGCGGTAGATGGCGATGCCACGCAGCTTCTGGTTGAGCAGCGTGGCAAGCGCGAGCGCGATGATCACCACGCCCGGCACGTGGAACACGACGTAGTAGGCCGTGTTCGCCAGCGCCTTCCAGAAGAGCGCGTCGTTTGTGAGCATCTTCTGGTAGTTGCTGGTGCCAACCCACTCCATCTTGCCCACGACGTCCCACGACGTGAAGCTTATGTATAGCGAGGCAAGGAACGGGCCGGCGGTGAACACGAAGAAGCCGATCAGCCAGGGCGCGATGAAGAGGTAGCCTGTCGCGTCCTCTCTGGTGAAGGTGAGCGCGGCCGCCAGCCGAGATCGCGGCCGCGACGGGGTCGGCCGGGTTAGCGGCCGACCGATAGCCTGTCCGTCGCTGGCTTGCATGTGAGTCGCCTAGGCGATGATGCTGGGCTTGCTCGTGTACTTCACGAGCGCGTTCGCCTCGTCGTTCGCCTTCTTCAGCCCTTCCTCGACCGACAGCTCCTTGAGGAAGATGCGTTCGAGGTACTTCTGGATGAGGTCAAAGCACTCACGCGAGGCGAGGTGGAAGAAGCGGCGCGCGACCTTGCCCTCGAACGTCTTGACGAACGTGTCGACGTGGGCCGGCGGCGGCTTGAGGAAGCCCTCTTTGTCCAGCGCGGCCGAGACGAGCGCGGGCTGGAGCAGCTTCTTCTTGCTGAGCACGTCCTGCATCACCGGGCCGCTCAGGAACTTGAGCGTCTGCCAGGTCTCTTCAGGGAGCTTGGTTTTCGAGTAGCCGTTGTTTGGGTTGCCCGAGACGTAGGTGACGCGGTCACCGCCATTCTTCAGCCTCGGCACCGGCATGACGTCCCAGACGAACTTGTCCTTGATGGTGTCGATGTTGGTCGTGAGCCGGCCGGTCGTCTCCATCTCCATGGCGCACAGTTGCGCCTGGAACGGGTTGGCGACACCGGTCTGGCCGAGCTGCTGGGTCTCGGTGACCGGAATCACGACCTTGTGCTTGTGCACGAGGTCGTAGACGAACTTGACGGCTTCGACTGTCTTGGGGTCGGTGAGCGTGTACTTCATCGTCTCGTAGTCGTGCGTTCTGCCGCCGAACGTGTAGATGAAGTTGCTCATCCGCTGGTGGATGTCGGTGTAGTCGAACGTGAGGCCGTAGGTGGGGGGCTTCTTGGTCTGGTCGGAGACCTTGAGATACATCTCGAGGACGTCGTCCCAGGTCATGTCACCTTTGAAGTCGGCCCAGGGGTCCTTCAGGCCGGCTGCCTTGAGCATGTTCGAGTTGTAGTAGTAGGCGATCGGGCTGAGGACGAACGGCATCGCGTAGAGCTTGCCGTCCCAGAGCTCGACACCCATCAGACCGTAGCCTTTCTTGATGTCGATGCCGTCGCGCTGGGCGAACGAGTTCATGTCGAGAGCCTGGCCCTGGTCGTAGAGCCGGGGCGAGAGGTAGCTCTCGGTGAGGTAGACGTCCCACATGTTGCCGCCGGCGACCTGGGTGAGCGTCTTCTCGGTGTAGCGGTCGCTGGGGACGGACTCGACGGTGACGTTGATGTTGCTCGTCTTGGCCCACTCGGCGAGGACGGGGTTGATGACGTCGACTCGGTAGCCGGCCCAGAAAGTGCCATAGCGGATTTCGGCGCCCTTCTTGGCGGGCGCGGCCGCGGCGGTGGTGGGGGCGGCGGCGGGCTTGGCAGGCTCGGCCGGCTTCGACTCGGCGGACTTTGCCGCTGGCGCGGCGGTTGGCGCTGGTGCGGGCGCCGGCGCGGCGCAACCGCCAACCGACGCGACGAGTGCTCCCAACCCGGCCACAGCGGCCCCGCCGATGAACCGGCGGCGAGAGAACGAAGACGGGTGATCGACTGACGCCATCGCTGCTTATCCTCCTTTGGCGAGCGCAGGGCACCGGCGCCGGCTCACGCGACTACTCGCAAGCGGCTCGGCGTTTGGCGTTGGCGCCCCACGCGCGCTAGATTAGCCGACGCTGCCGCACGACGCAAGATGCCCGGCGAGACCGCACGACCTACGTCCCGCGGACGACGACCGTGCCGGCGATGAGATCGTGCCAGGACCTCCCACGGGAGTCGAAGATGATCCAGAGATAGCCCAGGCCGAACGCCATCACCGAGACGCTCTGCGCGATGTAGCGGGCAGTCGCCCGGCCCCAGCCAACACGCGCGAGGTCCGACCGGACGACCCGGTAGCCCAGGATCAGCTTGCCGAGCGTGCCCCCGAGGACGGCCGTCGTCGCCACGTGGTACAAGACGACGACGCCGAACATTCCCCAGACCAGAAACGACCCAGGCGCGTCGCTCGAGGTTGTCGAGAGGTCGGATTCGCCTGCGAAGATCGCCCACAGGATCGCGGCGAGCAGGGTGTAGCCGAGTTGGCAGATCAGAACCAGGACGGAGTCGATGGCCCACGCGGCGAGACGGACGGGGAAGCCGCCGTAGCGGAGAGCTGGCGCGTGGGCTGGAGCAGGCCCGACCGGGTGTCGCGCCGTGTGGGTCCGCGCGGGCAGGCCGGTCGGCGGGAAAGCCGGCTCGGCTCGCGGCAGATCCGGCGCTGGCGGCTCCCGCAACGCCAAAGTCTCCGGCTCGGGAGCTGCCGCCGGACGCCCTGGCGCCAAAGCGGCGATCGGCTTGCCGCAGTAGGAGCAGAAGGCTACTGGTGCCTCGGACACGTTCCTCCGGCCGCAGTATGAGCAGGTAACCGCCAACGCCCGCTCGCGTGACTCGCGCTGGGCCACCGTCAAGGCGGATGACATTCGCCGCCACATCACGACCATCAGCGGGATGATCAACAGGAACAGCGCCCCCCATGCTGTGCCCGACGCCGGGGCAATCAGGAACAGGTCGAAGAGGCCGTGGCTCACCGCGGCAAGCGCGTAGGCGCCGAGCACCTCGCCGGGGCGTGCCTTGCCCACCTTCGCGCGGCCCAGGGCGATGCCGATCGGCATGACGAAGAGCAGGTGCCCAAGCGTGCTCACCGGACCGCGGACGATCATCACCGCCGGTCCGTGCTGGGCGATGTAGAAGATGTTTTCGAGGCCGGCGAATCCAGTCGCGGCGGCGGCCGCGTAGACCGGCCCGTCGAGCGCCTCGTTGAAGGCGGGGCGAGGGTAGGCCCAGAAGCGCACGACCGCGAACTTCACGCCCTCCTCGATGGGGCCGACGAGGAAGACAGCGGCGATCGCCGCCCCGGCGAAACCGGCCGGGTTCGCGTCTAGCTCGGCGCCGGTGGCCGCTTCGAGCAGCGCCGCAAGTACAGTCGAGAGCGCGCCGAACCCGAACGTCGACGCCAGCAGCCGTTTGGGCTCGCGGTCGTAGCGGTCGCGTCGCCAGACGAACCAGAGCCAGAAGAGCGCCGGCCCAACCCCAGCCGCGATCACTCCGAGGACGCTTATCACCTCAGTGACCCTTACGTCTGTGGCAGGCGTGCGTTGCTGCGATGATCATTCCCAGCACTACGGACCGCGGCCGACGGACCAGCGCTAGCCGCCGGCCAGCTCGAACAGCTCCTCGCAGACACGATCTCCACGCGGTCGCCAGGACTTGCGGACATGGCGGATGCCCGGGTTGATCGCGTGGAAGAAGCCTTCGCTCCACGCGCCATTGTAGTCGCACCCGACGGCGATAGGCAGGCCGGCGCGTTTCCAGACAGCCCAGTAGCCGCAGGTGGCGCCGTTGCGGTAGATTGCCTGGGTGTCGGTGATCTCCGCCGGCGGCATGCCGCGCGTCCAGCGGTCCTTCAGTTCGACCGCGGTTCGGAGGTCGCGCTTTTCGGGCTTGTAGAGCTGCAGCGCCTGCTGTCCGGCGGCGTAGCCCGCCTCGTAGTTGGCGTGCTTGGCGAGCGCGACCGCCTCGTCGCCATAGCGCTTGCGGAAGGCTCCGACCAGCCCGAACTCTCGGGCCTGGTACATAAGTCGCAAGTGCCGGCTAGTTTCATCCTGGTCCTCGGGCGCCTCGTCGACAATCGGTTCCGCGGCGGCGTCGGGCATCGTGCCAATCCTCCATGATGGCAAGGTGGAGCTATTATGCGCTGTCGGAGCCGTCAAGGGTACTGGGTGTGAATGACCCGGCATGCGGCGTGTCTTATGTTATACTCCCCCTGGGTATAGGCCCGACAACGGGAGGACGAACGCACAGATGGGAACTAGGATCGTCATCATCGGCGGGGTAGCCGGCGGCGCCAGCGCGGCGACCAAGGCGCGACGCACTAACGAGTCCGCCGAGGTAATCATCCTTGAGCGCGGTCCGTACGTCTCGTTTGCCAACTGCGGCCTGCCGTACTACGTCGGCGGCGAGATTCCTCGCGTCTCCGACCTGCTGGTGATGACCCCCCAGCGCTTTGCCGACCGTTACCGCATCGACGTTCGGCTTCACCACGAGGCCACGGCGATCGACACGGAGCGCAAGCGCGTGCGCGTGCTGGATCACACGACCAGCCAGGAAGACTGGCTCCCGTACGACCGGCTGATCGTCGCTACCGGCGGCCGGCCGGTGATGCCGCCGATCCCTGGCATCGACGCGCCGGGGGTCTTTCCGCTGACGACCGTGCCGGAGGCCCAGGCCACGCGCGAGTGGATCCGCCAGCGCGGCGCACGCACCGCGGTTGTCGTCGGCGCAGGTTACATCGGACTCGAGGCGGTCGAGGCGATGCTGAACATTGGGCTGCGCGTCGAGCTGGTCGAGAAGCTCGACCAGGTGCTGCCGCTGCTTGACCCCGAGATGGTCTCGCCGGTCGCCGCGCACCTCGCCTCGAAGGGCGTGCGGCTGAACCTGGGCGCCGAGGTCACGCGCTTCGTCCTCGACGACGGCGTTCTGCGCGGCGTCGAGCTCGCCAGCGGGCGCGTAATCCCGGCCGACGTGGCGATCGTCGCGATCGGCGTCCGACCGGAGCTGAAGCTCGTCCAGGATGCCAATCTTAAGTTCGGACCGACGGGCGGCGTCGCGGTCGACGACCGGATGCGCACGAGCGTGCCCGACGTCTACGCCTGCGGCGACATCGTCGAGTCGAAGAGTCGGATCACCGGCAAGCCGACCCGAGTGCCACTCGCAGGCCCGGCCAACAAGCAGGGGCGAGTCGCCGGCGCGAACGCGGCTGGCGGCAACCTGACGTTCCCGGGCGTCGTTGGGACGAGCATCGTCAGGGTCTTCGACCTCACGGTGGCGAAGACGGGCCTCGGTGAGCGTGAGGCTCGGCAGGCCGGCTACGAAGTCCTGGTCTCGTACACCCACTCGGCAGACCACGCGACCTACTATCCTGGCGCTCGGCGGATGTCGATCAAGGTCGTCTCCGATCGCGACGGTCGGCTGCTCGGGGCGCAGGTGGTGGGACAGACTGGCGTCGACAAACGGATCGACGTCTTCGCGACCGCGCTCTTCGCCGGGCTAGACGTCGACGAGCTGGAGGGGCTCGACCTCGCCTACGCGCCGCCGTACTCATCCGCGAAGGATCCGGTGAACATCGCGGGCTTCGTGGCGGCGAACGTGCTCCGGGGCGAGGTGAAGTCGATCACGCCGGCCGAGCTCGCGCGTCGGATCGAGAATGGCGCGGCGCAGACGCTGCTTGACGTGCGCGATCCTGGCGAGTTCGCGGCCGGCCACATTCCGGGCGCCACGCTGATCCCGTTGGACACGCTGCGCGACTCGCTGGACCGAGTGCCGAAGGGCAAGCCGGTCGTGGCGTACTGTGGGGTGGGGCTGCGATCCTACCACGCGTGCCGGATTCTGATGCACCACGGGTACGAGGTCGAGAACCTGAGCGGGGGCTACACGAGCTGGGCGATGGCTGTTCAGGCGCGCGCCAAGGCAGACTGAGAGACAGTGGCAGCGCCCCCGCTTGCCTCCGCGCTTCAGGCGGTGAAGGCGAGGAGGAGCGAGCGCTGCTTTACTGGCTGACGAACCCCAGGACCGCCCAGATCAGCGTCCCCAGCCCGAGCGCAAACGGCCAGAACTCGGCGACGGCCGCCGCCAGGCCAGTCGTCGCGCGCCGGCGGCGAACCGTGCGCTCACGCTCCCTGCCGCCATCGCTCGTCGCGTCGCCGCGGATCCCTCGGTCCGCGTATCTCAACACAGCATCCTCCATGTCTCACACCAACGACTGCCGCCACGTCAGCCACCCGCGAACAACCGTGCGGCGCCATTCTAGCGCGGGCGCGGCGGCGAGCCAATAAGACAGTCGGGTCGGTCCGGTAGAATACGGTAGGAATCTCCCGCTCCGTCGCGGGCGTGAGGTCGGAGAGGCCGTTGCAGTTCGCCGAGGCCCAGCCCGGGCTGCCACCATCGCTGATGGTCGATCTGGTGCGCATGCTTGGAGCGGCTCTAATCGCCGGCGGCCTCGCCATGTTGCTCCGCCAGCCCGTGATAGTCGGCTACCTGATCGCCGGCATTGTAGTCGGACCGCAGGGGCTGAACCTGGTCGGCGAGCTGGAGTCCGTCACCGTCCTCGCCGAGATCGGGGTGGCGCTCCTGATGTTCGCCATTGGGGTCGAGCTGTCGATCAGCTCGCTCGCGCGCGTGGGGAAGGTAGCGCTCGGCGGCGGCGCGCTGCAGATCGCGGTGACCGGCGCGGCCGGCTTCGGCCTGGGCTTGCTGCTCCGGCTGGACACGCTTTCGGCGGCGTTTCTCGGCGCGATTGTCGCTCTCTCCAGTACCGTTGTCGCGCTACGCATCCTCGGGGACCGCGGCGAGCTGGAGACGATCCACGGTCGGATCACTACCGGCGTCGCGCTTGTCCAGGATCTGAGCGTAGTTCCGTTGATGGTGATTCTGCCGGCTTTCGCCGCGCCGGCCGATCAGTTGCTGATGACGCTGGGACGGGCGCTCGTCGTGGCCGCGGCGGTTCTCGTCGGGACCTACCTGCTGGGGACGCGCGTCGTGCCGGTGCTGCTGCGCCAGGTGGCGGCCACGCGATCGCGCGAGCTGTTCCTGCTGACCGTGCTCTTCCTGGCGATCGGCACCGCGGCCGGCGTGACGTTCGCCGGCCTTTCGTTGGCGCTCGGCGCGTTCATCGCGGGCGTGGTTGTCAGCGAGTCCGAGTTCAGCCACGAGGCGATGGCTCTGATCTCGCCCGTGCGCGATCTCTTCGCCGCGGTGTTCTTCGTTTCGGTCGGGATGCTCGTCGACCCGGCATTCGTGGTGGCCAATCCAGGGGCTGTGTTGGCGCTGGTGGTGATGATCGCGCTTGGCAAGACCGTGATCACGTTTGGCGCGGTCCGTCTGTTTCGCTATTCCGGGGCGATTGCGATTCTGGTCGGGCTCGCGCTGGCGCAGATCGGCGAGTTTTCGTTCGTGCTTGCCCAGATGGGCGTGGACCAGGGGCTGCTGACGCGCGAGTTTTCGTCGCTGGTCGTGAGCGTGGCGACGCTGAGCCTGCTGCTCGCGCCCGCGTTGCCGATGCTCGGTCCGCGCGCCGCAGCGCTGATCGCACGGGTACCGGTCCTCGGCGGGGAGGTCGCGCCGGCGCCGGTCGCCGCCCACAATGGCCTATCGGGCCACGTCATCATCGCGGGGTACGGGCGGTCGGGGCGCGTGCTGGCACGGGTGCTCGCGGCGCGCCGGTTCCGGTACTTCGTGATCGACTACGACCCAAACGTGATTCAGGAGCTGCGCCGGCAGGGGGTCCCCTGCGCCTATGGAGACGCGGCGAACCCGGCGGTGTTGCACGCAGCGGGCCTCGGGCGGGCGCGCGTGCTCGCGCTCGCGGTACCGGATAGCACGGCGCTTGAGCGCGCGGTTGCCGTGGCGCGTGCTGCGCATCCCAGAATCGACATCGTCGTGAAGGCGCCGCCGCGATCGGTCGTCCGGCAGTTCCAGACTGGGGGCATCGACGAGCTGGTGGACCCGGCGCTCGAGGCCGGCTTCGAGATCGTCCGGCACACTCTGCACCGATTCGGCCTTTCGAGCCAGGAGATCGCGTACATCGTGAGCCGAATGCGATCGGAGGAGCGGGACGAAGAGGACGGGGTCTCATCCGGCGGAGAGGGAGAGGGTCGGCCGCCCAGGGCGTGACAGCCGGACTGACCCTCCCGACGCCGGTGTGGCACAATGCCCTCGCCGGCATGACCGCGGCGACAATCCGGGCCGGCGTCGGCGGTCGCGTCGCCACTCAGCCACAGACGGGGGTCAGGTCATGAGGCAATCCGAACCGCTCCCAGCGAGTGCCCCAGAGACGCAGGGCATCGCGTCGCGCGCGATTCTTGATTTCGCCGAATCCGTGGACCGCGAGATCCGCGATCTTCACAGCTTCATCCTGATGCGCCACGGAAGGGCTATTGCGGAGGCCTACTGGGAGCCGTTCGGCGCCGACGCTCCGCATATGCTCTTCTCGCTCAGCAAGAGCTTCACTTCGACCGCGATCGGGCTGCTCGTCGCCGAGGGCCAACTCTCGGTCGACGATCCGGTCCTCGGCTTCTTCCCAGACCTTTCGCCATCGCTGCCAGACGAGCGGCTGCGCGCGATGCGTGTCCGGCACCTTCTGACGATGACGACCGGGCACGATCCTGACCCGACGGCGCTGATCCGGAACGCGCCGCGCCTCGACGAGCGGTCGGACCAGCCGCCGAGCTGGATCCGGGCGTTCCTCGAGGCGCCTCTCGTCCACGATCCCGGCGCTCGCTTCGTGTACAACTCGCTCGCCACCTATGTGCTCTCGGCAATCGCACAGCGGCTGACGGGCCAGCGGATCGTCGACTATTTGCAGCCGCGCCTCTTCGACCCGCTCGGAATCGCGCCGCCGGATTGGGAGACCTCGCCCGAGGGGATCAACACCGGCGGCTGGGGCCTGAGCCTGACCACGCGCGACATCGCTCGCTTCGGCCAGCTTTACCTGCGGCGCGGCGTGTGGGAAGGGAGGCGCCTCTTGCCCGAGGCGTGGGTCGCCGAGGCGACGTCCAGGCAAGTCTCCAACGCGCCGAATGCCAATCCGGACTGGGAGCAGGGCTATGGCTACCAGTTCTGGCGTTGCCGGCACAATGCCTACCGCGGCGACGGCGCGTTCGGGCAGTTCTGCGTGGTGATGCCCGACCAGGACGCGGTCCTCGCGGTGACGGCGGGCCTGAGCAACATGCAAGCGGTGCTCGATCTGGTGTGGGAGCGCCTGCTCCCGGCGATGGCCGCCAGGCCGTTGCCCGAAGCGCCGGCGGACCAGGCCGCCCTGGCCGACCGGCTGTCATCGCTCCGGATCGCGCCCGCGGCCGGCGAGGCGGTCTCGCCGCTCGCCGCGCGTTACTCCGGCCGAGAGTACGCGCTTGCCGAGAACGCCGACGGGCTGACCTCGCTCCGGTTTGACTTCGGCGAGGACGGCACGGCGCTGACGGTCGGCGACCGCGAGGGGACGCAGCGTATCCGGTGCGGCTACGGCGAGTGGGTGAAGACGGACAGCCGGCCGCTGGGCTGGCGACAGGAGTACGCCGGCCCGTCGTTTCCGCCGCACGTCGCGGCGAGCGCGGCCTGGACCGATGAGCGCACCTGCGTCGTCGAGCTCTGCTGGCCC
>Ga0101944_10008065_pt1 | contig 10206 bp, 8 predicted proteins | sample DewCreD2012metaG_FD_75245 | JGI IMG/M metagenome (GOLD analysis project Ga0101944, IMG submission 75245) | Hot spring sediment bacterial and archeal communities from British Columbia, Canada, to study Microbial Dark Matter (Phase II) - Dewar... ...
CCGCGGCGACCGCGTCGGTGTGGAAGGGGATTTTCCGCTTGCGGCAGATCTCGCCGATCTCCGCGATCGCCTGGATGGTCCCGACCTCCGGGTTGGCCATCTGCGCCGAGACCAGCGTGGTCTTGTCGGTGATCGCCTTCTCGACCTCCGCCGGGTCCACCGTCGCGTACTCGTCCACCGGGACCTGCGTCACGTCGAACCCGTCACGCTCCATCGCCTTGATCCCGTGCATGATCGAGAAGTGCTCGATCGGGGTGGTCACAATGTGGTTGCCCTTGGCCCGGTTGGCCCAGGGAACCCCCTTGAAGGCGGCGTTGTTGCTCTCGGTCCCGCAACTGGTGAAGATGATCTCCTCCGGCTCGGCGTTGATCAGGGCCGCCACCTGCTCGCGGGCCTTGTTGAGCGCGGTCTCGGCCTCTTCACCAAAACCGTGGATCGATGACGGGTTGCCGAACTTTTCGCGCAGAAAAGGAAGCATCGCGTCCAGCGCCTCGGGCAACAGCGGGGTTCCCGCCACATGGTCCATATAAATCCGGTCCATCTTGTTCCGCCTCCTGCTCCGGCCTTCAGGCTTCCTACCCCGCCTGGTGTCACTAATATAAACACGGGGAGCCGGGCAAGCAACCCAATTACTAGCTAAATAATAATTTTTTCGCGACAGTCCGGTCCGCGATAAAAATTTTTCCCTTTTCGTACAGATAAGACGAAGAGATCAGGGATTTCAGGGACCGGGAAAAGATTTTGGGGATTAGAACCTTTTTCTGATCACACAAATCTCTCTTCATCCCCCAAATCTCCGACCTCTTTTCTTTTCTTGAGTTGGGGCCAACCGCCGCGCGGAGGTATATCTTCGCCTGAAATTTTAGGGCGTGTAGTCCGCCTTGGTCGGCCGGCCCACCTTGAGCAGGGCCGCTCCGTGCCTGGGCAGCTTGATGGTGACCGAGCCCTCGTGGCTCCCCATGTCCTGCTGCCGCCACAAGCACCGCACCGGCTGGCTGCCGCTGATCCCCAGGTCCGACCATTTCACGGTGACGCTCGCCTCGAACGGCGCCCGGTTGAACACGCCCACCGCCTGGGTCCCGTCCCACAGCGGCCGCGCCCAAACCTCTCCGGCAATCGTCCGCGCCTTGCGGGTGGCCGCCCGGCCCAGCGGGTCCTGGTCTACCTCGATCACTTCCTCGTTGGAGAGGACGTCGATGGTGAACTGGTCCATGTTGGCCATGTCGCAGCCGATCAGCAACGGCGCCGCCAACAGCGACCACAGGGTGATGTGGGTGATCTGTTCGTCATGGGTGAGCTTGGTCGGCCGGATGGTCGGGCCCCAGCCGACGCTGCCGACAATCAGCATGTCGGGGTCATTCCAGTGGCCCGGACCGGCGTACTGCGAGTGGCTGCCCTGGGCGAAGCCGATGATCGACATGCTCGACCAAGTGTCGGTGATGTCGCCGGTGGTGCGCCAGAGGTTGCCCTTGATGGACGGGTCCGCGCCCCACTCCCACACGCTGCCCATGCCGTACTGGCAGAGGCTGTAGACGATGTCGCGCGGTTGCTGGTCCAGGGCGTCGCGCATCACGACGTAGGGCTTCATCAGCTCCTCGCGGGCCTTAATGCTCCGGACCTTGCTGGTGTAGGAGCACCAGTCGTACTTGATGTAGTCGAAGCCCCACTCGGCCCAAGTGGCCGCGTCCTGGGCCTCGTGCGCCCAACTGCCCTCGTAACCGCCGCAGGTCTTGGGGCCGGGCGAGGAATAGAGCCCGATCTTGAGGCCGAGCGAATGGACGTAAGCGGTCAAGGCATGCATGTCGGGGAATTTCTCGTTGGTCAGGATGGCGCCGTCGGCCGCGCGGCCGGCCTCCCAGCCGTCATCGATGTTGACGTAGGAGTAACCGTGGGCGGCGAGCCCGCTCCTGATCATGGCGTCGGCCGCGGCCCGGACCTTGTCGTCGCTCACCGACAGGCCCCAGACGTTCCAGGAGTTCCAGCCCATCGGGGGGGTCTGGGCCAACTTGTGCTTGCCGCCGATGACCACCAGGTTGCGGGTGACTGAGCCCTTGGCCCCCACCACGGTGATTTTGGCGACATAGGTCCCATCGGCCTTCACCGAGCCGGTGATGACCCCGGTGGCCGGGTCAAGCGCCAGACCGTCGGGCAGGCCCTCGGCGGAAAAACGCAACGGACCCTCCCCGGTGGCCGGGACCATGAAGAGGAAGGGCCGGCCGGGGGTAGTGCCCACCACCCGAGGGGCGTTGATGCGCGGTTCGGCGGGATCGCCGCTGGAAATTTGGGTTTGGGCGGAGGCGGTGGAGGCGGTCAGCAGCGCTACCGCCGCGAGGGCCAGAAGAATCTTTCTCGACATGGGTGACTCCTTTTCTCGGAAGGATGGCGTAATCGGTCCCTAATCGGACGGAGGCGTTTCAGGAAGAACCCCCGCGGTTTTCACTTTATCATGCCCGGAGTGATGGTCAAAAATTGCCCTGGAGCCGGTGGGGTGATTTTCAAGCCGGGAATCCCCCGTCACATCATCAAGAAGGCATTGACCTCGGGGTGCATCTGCGCCAGAAACCGCGCGGTGTAGGCCACCTTGCGCTCGCCCTCGGGGTCGAGCCGGGGATGCATGCGGGCAAAAAGCTCATGGTCGCGCCAGAAGTGGGGACGGTCGTAGACCTCGGCCGGCACGCTGATTCCGAAGCGCTCCTGCTCGCGGAAGATTTCGGAGCCGGGGTAGAGCAGGAACCAGCCCGCCTGGAGGCGGCCGCCGCGGGCCCGGCAGAGGTCGAAGCCGAACTTGAGGGTCCGGAGGCATTCGGCTTGTCCTTCCCAGGGCAGGCCGATGATGTAGGCGTATAGGACTTTCTCAGCGAGCCCGCGTGACTGCAAGACCCCGGCAAGGTCGAGCGCATCTTTCGTTGTGATGCCCTTGCCCACCCGTTTCATCCCCTCGTCGTAGCCGCACTCGACTCCCAGTTCGCAGACCGACACCGGCAGCCGGGCGTAAAATTCCAGGGCCTCGGGCCGGCGGAGGTCGCTCACCCGGGTGCTGAAGGCGAGCGGAATTTCGTTCTTGGCCATCGCGTCCGCCAGGGGCCCGAGCTTGCGGCCGCGGGCCAAAAAACAATCGTCGATCAGGTGGATGGCGCCGCGGGTGTATTTCCCGATCTGGTCGCGGGCCGTTTCCAGGGCGCGGCCGAGCCGGTCGGCGCCCAGGTCACGCCAGTGGCGGTGGGAGGTGATGCTGCAAAAAGCGCAACGGTGCCAGCACCCGCGCGAGGTCTCGACCGGCAGGGCCTGATAGTATCCCGCCGGGACCAGGTCGTAGCGCGGGAGCGGCAAAGCGGAGAGTTCGGCCTCCATAAGCGGCGTCCGGTCGGGGCCGCGGACCAGCTTGCCCCCGCGGAGGCAGGAGAGCCCGGCCAGGCCCGCGGGGTCGCGGCCGGCGGACAGAGCTTCAAGCAGTTCGACCAGGGTCCGCTCGCCTTCCCCCCGGACCACGTAATCGAGCGGGGCGGTGGAAAGCGCCCGCTCGTCGAAGATCGATGGGTGCGGGCCTCCCAGGACGAGAGCCGGACGGTCGGGCAACTCGCGGATGAGGCGGTCGAGCAGGACCCGAGTCTCGGGCCAGACCGAGGTGGTGGCGGAAAGTCCAATGACGTCAGAGCCGGAGAACGCGGCGCGGAACTCCCCGGCCGGCATCCGCGAGGGACTGAGCGATGGGTCCACCACCGCGACCGTGTGTCCGGCTTCCTCCGCCACTGCGGCGAGCAGGTAAAGCCCGAGGTTGGCGGAGTTGTCGAGGTGGCGCGGCCGGGCGGGGTCGGCGATAAACGGCGCCGCCGTTAACGTAAGGCGCATCAGGGGCTACCACCGAGGGAATATAAGGCCCGGGTCATGGCTGCCAATATATCACAGCCATCCCCGGGCCTCATCTATCGGTCCAGGAGCCGCACGGGTTTCCGGGGGGAAATCGTCTTGGAAATCGCCCGGCGCCCCACCGCTCTAACTGACTCTCCTCCTCGACCAGCGCCTCCACGCCAGGGCCGCGGTCAGGGGCAATACCAGGGCCACGGCCAGCGAACGAGCCGGGGCGCCAGCCGAGCCAACCGCGCACCCGCCGCCTCCGCCGCCAGAGCCCCCATCGTCGCTCACCACCTTTTTCGGATAACAGTCGCTCCGGCCGTCATGATCGGCGTCCTCCAGCATCAGCGCGACATTGATCCCGCCGGTGGTGTCTCCGGCCAGAAGGGGGCAGTGACACGAAGCCGCTTCGGTCCCGTCGTCCATCCCGTCGCCGTCGGTGTCGGCCAGCTCCGGGTCGGTGCCCCAGTTCTTTTCTTCACGGTCGGAAAGCCCGTCGCCGTCGGTGTCGGTCCCACCGGCCCCCGCCGGGACAGAGTGCAAGGCCACCACCGCGTCGATATCCGCTCCCTGAGTGGCGCCCGGGAAACCGACGTTGGTCCCGGCGTCAGTCAGCCGGATGAAGCGGGCGGTGGTCAGGCCGAAGTCGGAGAGGTCGAAGGCGTCTCCGCCCCACCCCGAGACCCCGGCGGTCCCGGCCGCGTCCCAGACCAGCAGGTCGTCGGGAACAATATTGATCCCGCCGTAGGTGGGGGTGATCCCGGCGAGGCCGACGAGTTTTTCAATGGCGGCTCGGTCGGCGCAACCGGTCCCGCCGAGCGCCGCCAGGGAGGCCGCGTCGTAAGGGTGTCGCGCCCAGTTCACGCCATCGTCGCTCACTTCCACGATCACCGGCTCGGCGAACACCCCGTAGTCGTCGGACGCGTCGTCCGGGGGCAGGCAGAAGAAGGCGTTCTCGAAGACGATGAAGTCGGGGCCGGGCCCGTCGACGATCACGTTGTTGACGAAGGCCAGGGTGATGGACCCGCCGGTCCCGAGCGCGACCACGTCGAGCGCCCCTTCGGTGATGGCCGACTGGTCGGGCAGGTCCAGAGCCTGGGCGGGTTTGCCGTAGGCGGCGGGAGCGATGCGGTTGAACTTGCTCACCGCGTCGGCCCCGCAGTCGGGCCAGGCCCGGGCCGCCGTAGGCAATAGGACGGCCAGGGCCAGAAGTGACGCGAGCGGACGTGTCATGTCAGTCCCTTTCCCTCCAGTCAAGCAGCGACTGGGGCGGCACGGCCAGGTCCAGGGTGAAGGCGACGGCGCCGGTCTCGGGGTCGATGGCCAGAGCCTGGCTGGTGATGTTGTCGGCGATGATGGCGCGGCCGAAGCGGTCGCGGGCGAGGTCGGCGATGTACCAGGAGAAATAGAGCGACGCCCCGGCGGCGCCGGTGTCGAGGTCCACGGGCTGGATGTAGCTCCCGCTCCAGTCGGCCTTGTTGTTGAGGACCAGGGCGAGTCCGTTGTTGAAGGCGACGAGGTCGCCGAGGTATCCGGCCAGGGCGGCGTTTTCGCCGCCGACGATGAGGGTTGAGACCCCGGTGGCGGGGTCGATCTCCTCGAGGCCGCTGGTGGCCGGGGCGGCCCAGTCGCCGGCGCAGGCGACGAGCAGGCTGCCTCGCTCGGGGGACGGCAGGATCACCACCGGATTTTTTCGGTTCAGGTCGATAACGTCCACCACCTTGTCGGTGGCGGGGTTGATGACCGCGACCTTGCCGTTGCCGTAGGTCCCGAACACGAGGTCGATGTCCTGGAGGAGCAGGTAGACGAGGCCGTTGTAGAGGGCCATGATGGTGGGCCGGGCCAACCCGTCGGGGTTGTCGGCCAGGCCGGAGAGGTCGATGCGGCCAATCCGTTTCCGGGAGACGGGATCGATGATGAGCACGTCATCGTAGGCGGGCTCGAAACGGCTGACGTAGGCCTTGTCAGTCCGGACCCGGAGGTAGTCCTGGGGATTGGCCGACGTGGAGGCGGCGGACAAGGAGCCATCAAAGGAGTAGCGGTCGGTGGGGTCGAGCCAGACCAGGGTCCCGTTGTTCACGGCGCTGCCCCATTCGCGCCGGATCAGCACCAGTTCGTCGTTCCCCTGGTTGGCGAGCGCGGGCAGCCGCGGGTCGAGCTTGGGGTCGTCGCCCAACGCCCGGGAGCGGAGTTTGCCAATCGGGTTGCCCTTCTCGCTCAGGCTCTGGCCGTAGACCACGTTGGCCCCCGCGTAGTCGGTGGCCGCGATCACCAACGCCGAAGCCAGCGGTCCGTCGTCATCCGAAGAGTTGTTACATCCCGTCAAGAACACCGCCACTGCCAAACCCAACAGAACCTTCCTCATCTTTTCCTCCCTTAGTCTTTAAGTTCCATGAAGACCATGTATCTGGTCCCGGCGACCGGGTAGCCGATGACTTCGGGTGAGCGGTCGTTGCCGAGGTTGACCGCCTTGAAGCCCACGCTGTAGTTTTCGCGGTAATAGAGGATACCGAGGTTGTGGACCCACCTCGGGCCGGCCATCACGTCGTTGGCCTCGTCGAGCGGCCGCTCGCCCTGGTAATAAAGGTCGTAGAAAATTTCACCGTAGGACCGGGCGAGGCTGACGCCGAGGTGCCCGAGAGTCCGGCTGACGCCGGGGAGGTCATTGTCTTCCCGCAGGTTCCGGGGCTCCTGGTAGGCGAAGGCCAGGTCGAGGATAACCTCGTCCTGAAGGTTCAGGGCAAGCGAAAGCTCGGTCCCGGTGACAATCCCGGCGCCGAGGTTGTCGGCGGCGTAAGTCCCGTCCGGCAAAGGCTCCCAGCCGATGCGCTGGTCGATCTCGTTCTCGTAGACCCGCCACTCGGCCCGGAAAGCGTCGAACCGCCAGAGCCGGCCGGGCTCGTAGACCAGCCCGATCTCCTGGTTGGAGCTGGTCTCGGGGCGGAGGTCGAGGTTGCCGCGGAGCTCGCGGCGGTCGCCGAACTCCTCGAGGAACTGCGGCGACCGCTGGTATTTGGAGTTGCTGGCGGTGAGCGCCAGTTCCTCGGTGATGAGGTAGTTGACGGCGAGGTCAATCGAGAGGTGCATGGTGTTGGCGCTCTGGCGCTCGCCCTCCACAAGGCCGGTCAGGGTCGGTCCGCGGTAGTCGTTTTCCTCGTAGGCGTAGCGGACCACCGGCCGCGCCGTCAGCCGACCTTCAATCAGACTGATCCGGTCCGCCAGCGTGAAATAAACGCTGGACCGGTTGTAAATGACATCATCCACCAGACGGTCCAGGCGATCCTCCGGCTGGTAACTGTCAGAATAAAGGGAAACACAGCCGGAGAACTCTTGTGACTTTAGGCCGTAATAATCAACGAAAAAGTCCGCCCCCGCCCGGGTCCAGCGGCCGGTCTCGTCCCGGGCCGGGCCGATTTCACCCTCCCGGTCCTTCAAGGTGGAGTCCTCCAGCAGGTAGTGCAACCGGACCCCGACGTCGACATTGGGCGAGAGGAAACCCGGACGGCGGACCCCGGCGTAGAGCATGCCCCGACGGGCGCTGGACTCCGCCTCATCAGCCGAGACCCCGTCGGGGCCGGTCAGTTGGCGCTCCTGGTATCCGATGTAGCCCGCGGTATAGACCCGGTAGCTGCCGGCCTTGCGGTCCCACTTCAGCAGTAGATCGTAATTGCCGAACCCGTTGTGCGAACGCAGGTCCTCCCGGTCATTGCCCGAGTCCGCCGGAGCGCCCCGGTCGTCAATGAACAAATATTCCGCCCGGCCGCCGGCCATCCCCGCCCCCACCAGGCCCGCGCCGGTGAGCAGTTTTCCCGAGACCGAGGCGGCGGCCTCATCATTGTAGAAACTGTCGTATGACAAGCGGCCCGACACCACGCGGGAACTCACCGCGGGTTTCAGCCGGATGTCGATCACCCCGGCGGAACCGGACACCGGATACCCCGGGGGAGCCGCCCCGCGGTAAACCACCACCCGGTCGACCAGCGGCGCCGGGATCACCGAGAGGTTTACCGGCCGACCCAGCGGGTCGTTCCACAGGATGCCGTCAACGTAAACCGCCACGTCGTTAGGGTCGCCACCCCGGACCACCACCTGCCAGGGGCCTTCCTCGCCGCCCAGCTCCAACACCTGAGCTCCGGGCACCCCCTCCAGGAGTTCGTTCAGCTCAAGCGGCTGGCGGCCGACGTAGTCCTGCTCGCCCCGCACCACCGGACGCGAAAGGGTATCGAGCGGCGGCGACATCCAGGGGATTCGGGCCTCCCGCACCTCCACCACCAGCGCGGCGGTGTCGCCCGCCGCCGGCGCCGGCTCTTGGGCTTGCGCCGCGCCGGCGGCGAATAAAGCGAGAAGGACAAGGCCCGCCCAGCGTCTCATGCCCCGCCTCCCGCTTCCGGCAGGGGGTAGGCCAGCGGGGCCTCCGCCCGGCCCGGCGCGGCCGTCACCGCCACCCGCACGCCGTACACCCGCGACAACCGTTCCTCGGTCAGCACCTCGGCCGGCGTCCCCACCTTCTCGACCCGGCCAGCGGAGAGCGCCGCGATCCGGTCGCAGTAGAGCGCGGCCAGGTTGATGTCGTGCGAGACCGCCAGCGCGGTCAGCCCGCGCTCGGCCGCCAGTCTTCGCACCAGTCCGTAAACCTCCACCTGGTGACGGAGGTCGAGGAAGGCGGTGGGCTCGTCGAGCAACAGGACCTTGGGCTCCTGGGCCAGGGCCTTGGCGATCATCACCCGCTGGCGCTCGCCGCCGGAGATTTCGTCGCAGCGGCGGTCGGCGAGTTCGAGGACCCCGGTGAGTGAGAGGGCCTCGCGGGCGGCAGCAAGGTCGGACCGGCCCTCGAGCTGCCACCGGCCGAGATGGGGGAACCGGCCCATCAGCGCCACTTCCAGCGCCCGGAATGGAAAGGCCACTGCCGTCTCCTGCGGGACCACGGCCAACAGCCGCGCGCGCTCCCGGCTGGAATACTCCTGGAGCGGGTGGCCGAAGAGCGCCACCCCGCCCGCGTCCGGGGCCAAGCCGCCGGCGAGCAGCCGGAGCAAAGTGGTCTTGCCCGAGCCGTTGGGCCCGATCAGGCCGAGAACCTCTCCGGGCCGGACCTCGAGGTCTACCCCGTCCAGCACCGGCCGTTCCGACGTGTAGCCGAACCGGAGCCCGGTCGCGGCCAGCGGCGCGGTCATAGCGTCCCTCCCCGCTGCCGCCGGCGCAAGAGCATGATGAAGAAAGGCCCGCCCACCAGCGCGGTCACCACCCCCACCGGGATTTCCGCGGGCGCGATCAGCGTCCGGGCCAGGGTGTCGCACGCCACCAGGAAGACAGCGCCGAGCAGCAGCGAGGCCGGCAACAGCAGGCGGTGGTCCGGCCCGAGCAAGAGCCGCCCGAAGTGGGGCACAATCAGGCCGACGAACCCGATCAGGCCCGCCACCGCCACCACCGCTCCGGTCACCAAAGAACCGGCAAAGAAGGCCATCGCCTTGGTCCGCTCCACCGGCACGCCGGTCTGCCGGGCCACGTCTTCTCCGAGGGCGAGCAGGTTGAGTTCCCGGCCGAGCCCGGTGAGCAGCAGCCCGCCGGCCAACACGTAGGCCGCCACCAGCGAAACCATCGACCACGACTCGTAGCCCACCGAGCCCATCATCCAGCTCATGATGCCGTAGGCGGTCGAGACCTTGGCCACCGAGATGACGAAGAGGATGAGGGCGGAGAGGAAGGCGTTGATGACCACCCCGGCCAGAAGCAGGGTCTCGGCGTTGGCCCGTCCGCCCGCGCGGGCGAGGCGGAACACCACCAGGATGGTGAGGAAGGCCCCGATAAAGGCGAACAGCGGGGTGGCGGGAATGCGGCCGCCGATCGCTCCGACCCCCAGGGTGATGGCGACCACCGCCCCCAGCGCCCCGCCGCCGGACACCCCGAGGATGAAAGGGTCGGCCAGCGGGTTCCGGAGCAGCCCTTGGAAGGCGACGCCCGCCGCCGACAGGGCCGCGCCGATCAGGGCCGCCATCAACACCCGGGGGAGACGGAGCTGAAAAAGGATCGCATCGTCGCGCCCGACCTCGCGGCCCGCCGCCGCAGCCCGGAAGGAATCGAATGAAAGCGCGGACCACCGCACCGGCTCGGCCCCCAACAATAGAGCGACCAGGACCGCCGCGCCTGCGGCCAAAAGCAGGAGGAAGAGCACGGCCCAGAACCGGCGGGCGGAAAGCACGGTCATGGCTGCTCTCCCAACGCGTCGGGGAACAACTCTGGGTGGACCGCCCGGGCCACCGCCTCGAGGCCCTGGATGATCCGGGGCCCGGGCCGCGCGATCAGGTCCTCGTCGATCAGCTCGACCCGGCCCGACTTCACCGCCGGCAGCGAGGGCAG
>Ga0101944_10008066_pt1 | contig 10205 bp, 12 predicted proteins | sample DewCreD2012metaG_FD_75245 | JGI IMG/M metagenome (GOLD analysis project Ga0101944, IMG submission 75245) | Hot spring sediment bacterial and archeal communities from British Columbia, Canada, to study Microbial Dark Matter (Phase II) - Dewar... ...
GACCTCCCAGCCGTCATCACCGACCACGAAGCGGCGGCGCTCATCCCGGGCGCCCCCCTCGTTCGCCTCTCCGCCAAGACCGGCGCCAACCTCGCCAACCTCGAACGCCTGCTCGCCGAAATCCTCTCCCCTGGCGCCGAGGTCCCGACCGTCACCAACGCCCGTCATGCCGCCGCCCTGGCCGACGCCCTCGCCGCCATCGACCGCGCCGCCGCGGCCCTAGACCAACAGGCCCCGCCGGAACTCGTCGCCAGTGACCTCCACGCCGGTCTCGACGCCCTCGGCCTCATCACGGGCGAGACCGCCACCGACGAGACCCTTGACCTTATCTTCAGCCGCTTCTGCATCGGAAAATAAAATGTTCTACGCCGTCCTCTTCTTCCTTTTCGGGCTGGGTTTCGCCTGGGCCGGCCGCGCCGTCGGGACCGGCAACGCGGTCGCGGTCTTTTTTACCACCGGTTTCTATAGCGCGGCCGCGGCCGAGTTCTTCACCGGCGGGCTCTACGCCGCCGCCTCCCTCCTACGCGTCAACCCCGGTCGCATCTTCAAACGCCCGGACGGACGGCTCCGGCTCTGGCCCCGACCGCTGATCTGGCCCTACCTGATCTTCGAGTACCGCTTGTGGCGGCGCTACCGCAAGCAGGCCAAGGAGCCGCTCTACGAGCAGGTGTCCGACGGTTTGTGGCTGGGGTCGTTGCCGACCGAGGCCGAAATGCCAGGACTCCGGGCCGATGGCATCTCCGCCGCGCTCGACTTGGTGGCCGAACTGTCGGACCCGCCGGCGCTGCGGCGGGCGTTCCGTTACCTATGCCTGCCCACGCTCGACGGGTGCGCGCCGACGCTTAAGGAATTCGCCGTCGGAGTTGATTTCGTCAAGGAATGTCGCGCCGAGGGCCGGGGGGCGCTGGTCCACTGCACCTTCGGCCACGGCCGCTCAGCCGCCTTGATGGCCGCGTCGCTGGTCGCGCTGGGCCAGGCGACCGACGCCGCCGACGCTCTTGCCCGGCTCAAAAAACTCAAGCGGAAGATCTTTTTATCGCGGGAGCAGAAGGAGATGCTGGAGCGATATATCGGAGGACTACAGGGCTCTTCTTCCCAGCATGGAAGCGCATGAACATTATCCTGTTATTACCGTTAAGTGGGAACAAAATGAGCGCTCTGCTGTTGTAATGAAAGAGCAAACGCTAATCCGTCTTTTTACCCGGGAGGCTCTCGTTGTCGATTATCGCGTAATAGTTGGGAATCGGTTTCACTGACGAGGCGATCACGCCGGTGGCGGGTCCGGTTTTCCTTTCCCATCTTTCCCACCGTCTGCAATTTCATCACTGCTCACAGAAGCTCTCTCCCTTGAGACCCAGGTCTGCGGGACTTCGGACGCCGAGATGCTTTTGAGCCTGATTCATTCCCTGGCCCAAGGCGACGGTTGCCCGCTCGACGTCGACCGTCTTGCCACCGAGGAAGATGGAGCGCCGGGCCGTCCGCCGCGGGCTGAACCAGGCGGGTCTAATGGTGGAGGCGGGTTGCAAGAGCGCGATCGGGAAATGATTGAAGCGGTCGGGGATGCGCGGGAGCGTTCTGGGCGCCCCATTATCGCCCTGCGTTGTTGCCTGGAGTCCGGCGGCTTAGAGTAATACTGGGAGTCAAGGCGTGCGGCCTAACCTCCAAATATGTCGCACACACCCTAACTTCACGCTGCTCGTTCCTTTGTTATAATATCCTCATCCCGTGAAGGAGGTTATGGATGGGCGATTATGTGTTGGCGATCGACGAGGGCACCACCGGCGTGACCACGCTGGTACTCGACCGCGAGGGCGAGGTCCGGGGCCGGGGTTATTCCGAGTTCCGACAGATTTACCCCAAGCCCGGCTGGGTCGAGCACGACGCCGAGGAAATCTGGGCGACTACCGTTAAAGTCATTGGCCAGGCGCTCGCCGCGGCTGGGATCAAATCATTAGACCTTGTCGCCATCGGCATCACCAACCAGCGCGAGACCACCGTGGTCTGGGACCGAAAAACCGACGTCCCCATCTACAACGCCATCGTCTGGCAGTGCCGCCGCACCGCTGACTATTGCGACACTCTCCGGGCCCAAGGCTACACCGACTGCTTCCGCGACAAGACCGGGCTGGTCATCGACGCCTATTTTTCCGGGACCAAGGTGAAATGGATCCTCGACAACGTGGCCGGGGCGCGGGCCCGGGCCGAGGCCGGCGAGCTCGCTTTCGGGACCATCGACACCTGGCTGATCTGGAAACTCTCCGGCGGCAAGGCCCACGTCACCGATTATTCCAACGCCTCACGGACCCTGCTTTACAACATCGACAAGAAGGAGTGGGACGCGGACCTGCTCAAACTGATGGAGGTCCCGGCCTCGCTTCTCCCCGAAGTGAAAAAGAGCGCGGGCAAATTCTCCGAGACCGACTGTGCGGCGGTGGGCAAGGGGGTGCCGATCACCGGGGTGGCCGGCGACCAGCAGGCCGCGCTCTTCGGACAAGGATGTTTCCATCCCGGCATGGTCAAGAACACCTACGGCACCGGGTGTTTCGCGCTCATCTTCACCGGCGACAAGTCGCTGCGATCGGGCACGGGGTTAGTCACCACCCTGGCCTGCGCGGCTGACGGCGGCCCGGGCTACGCGCTGGAGGGGAGCATCTTCATCGCCGGCGCGGTGGTGCAGTGGCTGCGCGACGAACTGCAAATCATCGAGAAGGCGGTAGACACCGAGCCGCTGGCGCTATCGGTGCCCGACACCGCTGGGGTCTACCTGGTGCCGGCGTTCGTCGGGTTGGGCGCGCCCTACTGGGACCCGCACGCTCGGGGGGCCATCCTCGGCCTCACCCGCGGCGCCAACCGGGCGCACATCGTCCGCGCCGCGCTGGAGGGCATCGCCTATCAGACCCGCGACATGGTCGAGGCGATGAAACAGGACCTGGAAAAGCAGCGCACCGGTTTCGGCATCACCGAGCTGCGGGTGGACGGCGGGGCCTGCATGAACAATTTCCTGATGCAGTTCCAGGCCGACATCCTCGACGTGACGGTGGACCGGCCGGCGATGATCGAGAGCACCTCGCTGGGCGCGGCCTATCTCGCCGGCCTGGGCTGCGGGCTCTGGCCCAGCGCCGAGGCCCTGGCCAAGCTCCGCAAGACCGACCGTAAGTTCACGCCGTCCATGACCGCCGAGCGCCGGGTTGAGTTGTGCCACGGCTGGAAGGCGGCGGTGGGAAAAGTGCGGGCGGAGACCTGAGTGGCAGGCTGGCTCGACCAACTGCTCTACATCCCCTACACCGCTTACCGGCAGGTGCGGTGGCTCTTGGGCGACCGCTCGCCCTTCGGGGCCACCCTCAAACTCACCACCCGCTGCACCCTGCACTGCCGCCACTGCCCGTGGCTCGATCATCCCCAGCCGGACCTGCCGCTGGAGCGTTGGCTCGAGGTCATCCGCGAGGTCCGGGCCCGCGGCGCCCGTCACCTGGTGCTGGAAGGCGGTGAGCCCACCCTGCGGCCCGACCTCCCCGAGATCATCGCCTACGCCCAATCCATCCAGATGAAGGTCAGCCTCGCCACCAACGCCACCCGGCCGCTCGACGCCTATAAGCCCGAGCGCTTCTTCATCTCGGTCGACGGTCTGCGCGAGACTCACGACCGGCTCCGGGGGCCGGGCGCGTTCGACCGGATGGTGTCCAACCTGCCCACCGCGCGGGCCCCGCGGTTCGCTTTGGTCTCGCTCTCGATCGAAAACGTCGCCGAGATCGAGTCGATTCTGGAGTTTTTTCAGGATAAGGTCGAGGGCTTCTGGTTCAGCTTCGTGTACGACTACCGGAGGGAGGACGGCCTGGCGCTGAGCGCGGAGGAGAAGCTGAAGGCGGGCGAGCGGATTTTGGCCTTGCGCGGCCGGTATCGCATCACCAACCTACCAAGCTACCTCCGGGAGTTGGGCACGGACCGGGCCTGCCGCGAGTGGCTGCTGATCACGGTCACCGCCGACGGGGTGATCCACGAGGGGTGCATGATACGGGTCCAGGCCGGCGAGTGCCGCTGCGCTGACTGCGAACTCGCCTGCCACCGCGAGTTCTCCGACTTCATCGAACCCCGGCTCTATTTCCAGCATCTCAGAGACTATCTGGAAAAAATCAAACCGAAAGACTGAACTGATTCCGACCGGTTGACCCAGGCCGGAGCTTGACAATTCTCATCGCATTACTCAATCTAATATCAAGGCGGTGAAACATGGATTATCGAATTATTTTGGTCGAGAGCGAAGAAGGTTTTTCCGTCAGTTGTCCCGCCCTGCGGGGGTGCCACTTGCAGGGATCTACGAGGGAGGAGGCGCTGGCGAATATCCGTATCGCCATCCAAGAATGGCTGGACGCGGAAGCAGCTGAGGCCAACGCCTTTACCGTCACCGAGGAAATGGTCCGGGTCTGAACATGCCCAGGATCCCCGGCGTCAGCCCAGAACAGGCGGTCCGGGCCTAGGCCAGGATCGGGTTTCGGGTGATCAGGCAAGGCAACCACATCGTTATGTCCGATGGAATCGTCCGCCTCACCATTCCGCGCCACAACCCCATCAACGCCTTCACCATGGGGGCGATCGCTCGGGACGCGGGCCTGAGCCCCGAGGAGTTCAAGAAGTTGCTTTAAGTCCCCGGACCACGATCCGCTGGTACGAAACCAGTCCGATGAAATGGCCCGCCTGCCGATGGTTCCACGTTTCCGTTTGGTTTTCCGATCCAGTTGATAAGTTTTTGGGTGATCGAGTTCCAAGTCGTCAATCGTCCGGCCAGGCGCAGCGGTAGATGGTGAGGTGGTCGTGGGCGGCGATCTGGTTGTCGCGGATGCGGACATCGAGCGCCGGGGCGCAGAAGTCCAGGCGGTCGATCAGGCCGGGGTAAAGCTCGGGGAAGATGGCGAGGTAAACCGGCCGCGGCCCGGCGAGAAAGCGGGCCACCGCCTCGGAGCGTTTGACGGTCACGCCTTTTTTTCTCACCTCGGGCACGATCTCGGGGGTGACCAGGCCGATAAGGTCGATGACCTCGGCCTCGGAATAAAACCCGATCGCCCCGATGTCCATGGTCGCCACCTTGTCTTCCGGCAACCGCGCCCGCTTTAGCCACCGGCCGCTCCGCACATGCATCTCAAGGATGTTGCCCGCCGCCCGGCTGATGACCGCCGGCCAGCGGGGCGCCGCCGCCGCCGATGGCAAGAGCCACAGTCCGGCGAGCGCCGGTACAAGCGCAGCCGTCCGTCCCAACCGGGTCCATCCCCGGGCCGTCAGCCTTGGCGCGGCCCAACCGGCCAACTCGTCCAGCAGTCCCGCGACCATCAGAAAGAAGAACGGGAGCAGCGGCAATTGATAACGGAGGAAGTGGAAGGGCATCGGGGTGAGCATGGTGGAGGCGATGAGGTACGACAACGCCCACGACTCGACCAGGCCCCGGCCCTCGGCTAGCCGCGCGAGCGGGCGGCGGGCGAGGCGGTAAAGCCCGAGCACGGACGCAGCGGCGAAGGCGAGCGCGCCGGTCGGGCCGTCGAGCCAGAGGTAGCGCGCGGTCCACTCCAGGTAGCGCAGGCGGTCGCGGACCAGGTCGGCCCGCTTGGCGCCCCAGGTGGAGGGTAGCGGGTGGCCGGTGGTGACCAGCGAAAAAATTATATAGGGCGCGACCGCCGCGGCGAAGAGGGCGGCGGCCGCCAACGGCGGACGCCAGCGGTTTTCGCGCGCTCGGGCCGAGGCTAGGTGGTGGAGGCTGGCGACGAGGAAGAGCAGGTAGCCTTCGGGCCGGACCAGGGTCGCAATGCCGAAGAGGGCGCCTTCCATCGCGCCCATCCCCCGGCCCTGGGCGGCGCGGTCGATCCGCAGGGTGACGAGCGCGAGCGCGAGCGCGGCGAAGAGGTCGGTCTCCATGCCGGAGAGCCCGGCGAAGAGGAGCCGTCCGTTGAGGGCGGCCGCGCCCCCGGCGGCAAAGGCGAGCATGGGCGAAAGTCCGATTCGGAGTCCGAGCCTCCGGGTGAGGAGCGGCACGGCCAGGAAGGAAAGCATGGAGATGAAGACGGCGCCGACAACGGCGGCGGACTTGCCGAACAACGTGATCGGTACGAGGAGCAGGACCCAGAGCGGAGAAGTGGTGCCCGAGAGGGGCCGTCCGGGGTTGAAGGCGAAACCGCCGTGGTGGGCGAGGTTCCAGGCAAAGCGGAGGTGAATGTAGGTGTCGTCGAGGGGGGCGGCGGTCTCGCCGAGGGCGCGGACCTCGGCGGCCCAGGCCCAGACGACCAGGCCGGAGGCGATGACCAAAAGCGCCGCGACTTGGGCGGCGGATGATTTCCAGCGCGGGTTCAAAGTTGAAAAATTATATCACAAGCGGCTGGTACATTTCGGGATGGACGCAGGTTAAGAAAGTCAAGAGCAAACGGTCCGATACGGCCTCGGCCTCCAACGACTTTCCACCCATCTGAAACCTCCGCGGCATGGGCCGTCCGCAGTTGACAAAGATTTTCCGCTCGAACATCCCATCCGGGATTTAGAGGCCGCAGATTTTCTTCCCCGCTTTTTTGCGCCGTCAATGCTCAAGACCACATTGACGCCCATGCGCTTGACACCACCACCTCTCGTCCCTATCCTTAATGCCAGATGAAACCGGAAGTACTCGATGAGGCGGTCGCGGAAAAGGAAATCCTCGACCTGATGCGGAGCGACAAGGCCCGGGCTTTCGACCTGATGGTCGACGTCTACGGGCCGATGCTCTACCGCTACGCCCGCCGGATGTGCGGCAACAACCACGACGCCGACGACTCGTTGCAGGAGACCTTCCTGATCGCCCAGGAGAAGTTCGGCCAGTTCCGGCAGGAGGGCAAGCTCCGCAACTGGCTGTTCCGGATCACCGGCAACTCCTGCCTCCAGCGCCACCGCAAGAGCAAGGGCCAGGTGACGAGCGAACTCCGGCTTGACGACATCCTGCCGACCCAGGAGCCGTCGTATGAGGACGCGGCCGACGGGCCGAACTCGACCTGGCAGAAGGACCCGGTCGAGCAGTTGCTCGATTCGGAGATGATGGCCCGGTTGGAGGAGGCGGTGGCCAAGGTCCCGGTCACCAACCGCTCGGTGCTGATCCTCCGGGACCTGGAGGGTCTTTCCACCCGCGAGACCGCTGAGGCGCTTGACATCACCGAGGAGACGGTCAAGGTCCGTCTCCACCGGGCGCGCGCTTTTATCCGCAACACGATCGCAAAATATTACGAGGGCAGGGAATGAAGGGCGATTGCATTAAATTGGCCGACAAGATTTCCGCGCACCTGGACCAGGAACTCGAGGGCGAAGAACTGGCCGATCTCCTCCGTCACCTCGAAGAATGCGGGTGCTGCAAACACTGTCTCGAAACCATGCGCCAGACCCGGGCGATGCTGAAGAAACTCCCCGGACCCGAGATGCCCGTGGACCTCAAGGCCAAACTCCGCGCCTGCCTGAAAAACAGCTGACCCCGCCCGCTCCCGGCGGCAGTCTTTACCTCCCGCCGCTCGCCCCCTATAATCGACCCATGCCGGAACGTACCCCCCGCGGGAAGCTCCTACCGCTTGCCGCCCTCGTCTTAACCCTGCTCGCCCTCGGGCAGGCGATCCGCTTCTGGAACGTCAACGCCGCCGCCCTTGGCCGCGGCCTGCCGATCGACGACGCCTACATCTTCCTCCGTTACGCCCACAACCTTGCCGCCGGCCAGGGCTTCGCCTTCAACCCCGGCGAGACCAGTTTCGGCTGCACCAGCCTGCTCTGGCCCATGCTTTTGGCCGTTCTGCAAATCGTCCTCCACTCGGCCGACCCGGTCGCCCTCTCCTTCTGGCTCGGCGCCGTCCTGCATTGGCTGGCCGTGCTCGGCGTCTTCGCGTTCCTGTCCCTGCTCTGCCGCCGGACCTGGGCCGCCTTGGCCGGCGCGGTCATGGTCGCGGGCTCACCCTATCTTTTCATGAACGCCGTCTCCGGCATGGAGACCCCACTCACCCTGCTCCTACTTGTCGCCTTCGCCGCCGCCGTCACGCTCGACGCCAAACCCCGGCCGCTTTTCGCCGGCCTCATCGCCGGGCTGCTCACCTTAAACCGCCCCGAGTCGCTTTACTTCGGGCCGGTGGCGGCGGGGCTGTGGCTCGGGCTTTCCCTCCTGCGGCGGAAGCCAGAATGGAAGACCACCGCGATCATGCTGGTCACCGGGCTGCGCTGGTCCTGCCCGCCGCGCTTTTCATCCACGCCCACACCGGCTCCTTTTTGCCCACCACCTATTTGGGCAAGATCATCTCCGGCGCGGCCGACTCGTCCCGGCGAGGGCTCGCCGAACGCCTTTTTTTCAGCTCCCTCTCTCTGGGCGACGGCTGGGTGAAGCTGGCCTGGCCCCTCAAGGCGCTGGCCCCCGCGCTCGCCGCGGGCGTGGTCTGGCAAGTGGGGTCTGCGGTCAAGGCGGCGCGTGACCCGGGCGCTCCCCTCTGGCCCGCCTTCGGTTGGGTCCTGCTCGCGGGCTATCTCTTTTTACCCGGGGTGTACGGCTTTTCCTTCCCGGTGCACCCGCCCTTCGGCGGCTATTACGTGCGGTACATCGCACCGGTGCAGGCAGTGTTCATCATTGTCGGGATGGCAGGGCTGGTCGAACTAGGGAGGTTTTTCGCGGAAAAATATTCCCCGCCGGAAAAGCGGCGACGGGCCGGGGCGGTGGCGGCTGCCGCGGCGGTCATCGCTTTCCAGGGTTGGATGTGGAGTTTCCAGTTCCCGGCCGCGCTCGAGGTCTTCCGCCGCGAGGTGACGCTGAATACCGGGCTGCGCCGGGAGGCCGGGTTGTGGCTCAACGCCCACGCGCCGCCGACCGAGCGGGTGATGGTCGGCTACACCGGCCTCGGGGTAGTGGGTTATTACGCCGACCGCTACTGTCTCGACGTGGGCGCTCTGATTAACCCCGACATCTTTCCTTATTACCGCTCCGCCGGCCGGGCCATGGAGAAGCGGCGGCAGGCGATCCTCGATTACATGCGCGACCGCGACGCCCGCTGGTACGTGAGTTTCTTCTTCCCCACCGGGGCCAACCCCTTGGTGGCCGACCCCTCGAACGATCCGCGCTTTATCGAGGCGGCCCGCCTTGGCCGCGATCCCTCCGGGCCAGACGACAACTACACCCAGGTCCGCATCTTCAAGGTTGACTGGCGCTGACCGGACAGGTCCGATATTCAAGGAGAAGACTGACAACATGGAACCCAGAGGGCTCATGCTGTTTTGCCTTTTATCAAATAAGATCGACCCATTGCAGGGATTCAGGGGAAGTTTTTTAGGCGCAGCTCTCCAGACCTGCATTCTTCGAAAATTGCAGGCGTGGACGCCTGCGCCACGATAACGATTCGTTACGGTGGGAAAGAGCGCTGATTACTGGTTTGACGGCAAACTGGGATCAGAGTGATAAGGAAAATATAAGAAGTTTTCTTCCATCTTCTTCTTAATCATCATAATCCACGGGTGGATCATTTTCTTTATCTTTGGGTGGAATTTTGCGGCATGAGCGACTGTCCGCGGTGCGATTGGGAGCCAGCTGGAAATTTCCGTGATGGTATGCTATCTTTTTTTTACCAGATTGAGGAAAGGAGAACGGCCATGTCCAGTTTGACCATCATCACCCGGACCCGTCGGCGCCAGAAACGGCATTCCGCCGGCAAGGAACGCAAGCGGATCATCCGCTCACGCGGCAACACCCCTGCTTTCCCGCTCGACCCGCCCCAGGACTGAAACCGAAACCCCAAATTCAACCCCGGCCGACAAGCGTCGACCGGGGATTTTCTCTTTCTTCCTTCTCGCCCCGCCCATTTCAATTTTTATTTTCGTTTTCCGGCGTCAGTCCCTGCCCGCCCGCCCCGACCAGGTTTTCCCAGGTGGCGGGGGACCCTGGAGGCAGGCGTTGACCATACGTCCGTCGGAAGACTTTTTCCGTGAGGAAGCGGTCCACCCGCTTCAGGGAGCGGAAGAACTTCCAGATCAGCACGTCTTGGTGGTTGTAACTTTGAACCAGCTCCGGCGTGAGCGGCTTGCAGTCCGCTCCCAAACCTTTCAGGTATTCGTTGGCCAGCTCGGTCAAGCCATCGGCCACGTCGGGTCGGCCGTGGGTGATGTAGGAAGCTGCGAGGTCGAGCGCCACCTCGCGGGGTTCGTAATAACGTTGGACGATCCCGGGCAGCAGGGTGTAGCGCAAC
>Ga0101944_10008067_pt1 | contig 10202 bp, 8 predicted proteins | sample DewCreD2012metaG_FD_75245 | JGI IMG/M metagenome (GOLD analysis project Ga0101944, IMG submission 75245) | Hot spring sediment bacterial and archeal communities from British Columbia, Canada, to study Microbial Dark Matter (Phase II) - Dewar... ...
TGGTCCGAGCCACCAGGGTATTGGCGAAGAGCTCCCGGGCGAGGCCTTGGACTTCCTCAACGGTCACCTTGCGGATGAGGTCTGGATATCGCTCGTCGTGGTCCCATCCCAGTCCGAGCACTTCATCCACAGCGGCGCTCTGGGCCTGGGAGCCGAGGCTTTCCCGGCCAAGCTGGTGCATCGTGATGATCATGTCCCTGGCGGTATCGAATTCAGCCTGGGGGATCGGTTCGTGCTGGATCCTCTTCAGGTGGTCCAGGATCACGTTCTGAACCTTGTCGAGGTTCGCCATGGTGGTCTGGGTGATGATGCCGAAATAGCCTGCCTTCACGCCGTAAAAGGGGCTCGCCCCCACGATGTAGACAAGATCCTCCTGGCCGCCCCGCAGGGCCTCGTAGAGACGACCGCCCGGATAAGAGGTGCCGGCCAATATGGCGTCGAGGACGTCCAGGACCGGACGCCGGTCGCTGCCGATGTCGAGGCCGTTGGTGCCGATGAAAAGACTGGCCGAGGTCTTCTCGGTCTTCTGCTCAACCGTTCGACTCTCGGTCAGGGGATGGGTTTCGCTGGGCCATTCGGGAATCACCGTCGATGCGCCTTTCCACGGTCCGAAAAGCTCGTTCAATTTTGGCAGCAGGGTCTTGGAATCAATGTCCCCGTAGATGGCCAGGACCGAGTGGGCAGGGCTCACCATGCGCTGGAAGAAGTCGACGATATCATCCCTCCGGATTGCCTGGACGGACTCGGCGGTGCCAAGTCGGTCCCGCTCGTAGGGCGATCGGGAGAAGTAACTCCTCCTGAAGAGGCTCATGAGCTCGTACTGCCAGCTCTCCTGCTGCTTCTGAATGGCGAGCAGAAACTCCTTTCGCATCTTTTCGATTTCATCCTCGGGAAACCGCGCGTTTCTAACGATGTCCGAGAGGATGGTCAGGGCCGTATCGAGATCCTCGCGCAGGACCTTGATGGCCACGTGATAGGTGTTGTTGTCGGACCGGCTGCTGATGGCTCCCCCCGTGTCCTCGATGGCGCTGAGTATGTCGAGTCTGCTGCGGGAGCTGGTGCCGGCGGTGAGGAGGGATGCCGTCAAGGCCGACAGCCCCGGAGTCGATGCGGGCTCGAGGATGAGGCCGCCCAGGCCGTAGAGCTGGATATTCACGATGGGCAGGGAGGAATCCTCCTTCAGGACCACCCTCAGGCCGTTGTCGAGGGTGTGCAGAGCCTTTTCCGCCGGCCGGGCGGGAGGCTCATCCTTCGCCCCGGGGGATGAGGTCTGTGAGCCGAGCCCCGGCGGGCTCAGAACGGCAACGGTCATGACTTCCCGGCGAAGATATCTTCGGGCGGCCTCTCGGACCTGTTCGGCCGTCACGTTTCGAATCCCTTCGACGTAAGCCTCGTCGAAATAGGGATCTCCCGTGTCGAAGAAGGAGGATGCCAGGGACGAGGCAAGGGAGGCGGCGGTCTCCTTGCCGAACACATGCCTCGCGATGCTGGATTTTTTGGCTCTCTCCAGCTCTTGAGGCGACACGAGGTCCGTCTTGAACCGCTCGATTTCTTCCTCCACGCTTGTCAGCACTCCTGGCCAGTTTTGCGACGGAAGGGTCAGGGAGATGGCGAACTGACCGTGGATGAAGCCCGGCGTCCAGTTGGAGGCCCCCACTCCCAGGACCTGGCTTTCGGCCTGTTTGAGCCTCTGGTCGAGGCGGGATGTCTGACCGCCGCCCAGCAGGAATGCCAGGACATCGAGCGCGTACATGTCCGGATTGTGGAGGGTCACCGACGGGAATCCCAGCATGGCCTGGTGCAGCCTGGCCAGGGTGGACTCCTGCTGGGCCCAGCGCGGCCCGGATTGAATGGGCTCCACGGGCAGAGCCGGCGGCTTCGCGGATCTCCGCGCGAAGCCGCCGGTCTTCTGGATGATGAAGCCCAGGACGTCCAGGGGCTCCACGTTTCCCACCACCGAAACCACCATGTGATCAGGCTGATAGCGGTCGTTGTAGTAGCTGAGCAGATCGTCGCGGTCCTTCTGGATGAACACCTCCTCGTACCCGATCACGGGGTGCCGAACGGGGTGCCGGAGATAGGCCGTCCGAATGAAGAGCTTCCAGAGCTCCCGGTCCACATTGTTCTCGCCCATCTTGATTTCCTGCTGGATCACGGCCCGTTCCCTCGTGACCTCCTGGGGATCCAGGACGTTTTCGCCAACGTAGGAGAGCAGCAGGTCGAGGGAGTCCTTCCAGTGGCGGGCGGAAGTGTTGATGTAGTAAACGGTCCGGTCATAAGAGGTGTAGGCGTTGGTGGAGCCGCCCATCTTTTGGAGCCGCTCGCGGGCCTCGGCTTCCGTGAATGACCGGGTTGTTCCTCCGGAAACGACGTGCTCGAGGTAATGGGAAAGACCGGCCTTGAGATATCTCCCTTCGTAAATGGAGCCGGCTCGCACGAATACCTGGGAGGAAACGACATCGTTTTCGGCCTTGTGGCGGAGCAGAACGGTGAGCCCGCTTTTCAGAACCACGAAAAGGTCGCCGGTCCTGGAGGCGAGGACTCGATCAACGGATGCGTCGAGGGGCGAAGGGATTGCGGGTGTCGAGGTTGCAACCGCCAAGGGCGCTGCGTGGGCTCCGCCCGTGACAACCACAAGCGTGACCAGGTATTGAATAACTGTGGATTTTAAATAAATCGAACAATTCATCGTACGCTCCTGGTGGAACCGAACATCAGCCTTGACTGCCTTCAATCGAAGGTCTCGACCGTTTCCTTTACAGCACTCCACGGACTATGAGATCGCATATGACCGCGTGCCTACTTATACTATGGCCGCCGAACCGAATGTGCAAAGGGGGAGGGCTCATTTCCACGATATGCCACTGCTTGCCGAGGCGGCCCCATTCGGTGACGATATCGTCCAGCAGGGCCATCCTGGTGAGCTCCCGGTTCCTGGTCAAGACAAAATCCAGTTCCGGGCCAAGGCTTGCCGGGGACAGGAACTCATGGCTGAAGACAGCCTCGAGGTTCAGCCGTTGAACCGCGATGCAGTCATAATGGACGGACACCAGGCGGAGTCGTTCCTCCCAAGGGACAACCTCGCGGATCACCAGAGGGTTGTAGGCTTCCAGGACCGGTTGCAGATCGGATGCGGATCGGATCCTGTGCGACCCGCGGTGCCGCGGGTCCGGCGGCAGTGCATCGAAGGGCATCGAGAAGTCATCGAGTATCCGCCGCTTCTGACGCCTCCCGAAGTAGAGGCGAGCCCTTGCCGCGGGCCATCCCAGATGCTGAAACAGCAGTGTCTGGAGCACCCGTGACCTCGCGAATCGATAGCATGATGGGGATGGGAAGGTCGGTTTGGATGCCGCTTCGAAAACGTCCACATAGCGCGGCGTCGGAAAGAAGATCCGGTCTGCGTTGCGCATGAGCTCTCTCTCTCGAGGAATGTAATCACTCATGCAAGCCCGAATGCCCAGGGTGAGAACGGCAGCGCACTGCTTGAGAAAGGGAGCTAAAGCTATCTTTAAACTCATATTGCCGAGGAGACCTCGCTCGATAATCAGAAGGTCGTGGTTATATTTTTAAACATGGTTTTGTGAAATGGAATCGGTGAACGACATCCTGTTCATGGGGGTATTGAAATGGTGCATGCAAAAGAAACACAGAAATCACATCAGCGGATTCTCAACAGATCCACCACGGCCTTCAAGATCATGAAAAATCACGAGGCTCCAACCGCCCGGAAGCTCGAGCTTGTTCTGAAATGCGATTCCATTGGGAGCGTGGAGGCGGTGGAAGCGATCCTCGGCACGCTCAAAGTGCCCGGGGTCGCGATCCATGTCATTCATTCGGGAGTGGGGGCCGTCAGCAAATCGGATTTGTTGATGGCTTTGAACGGAAGCCGCCTCGTTCTCGGGTTCAATGTACCGGTCATGCCCAAGTTGGGGCAATGGGTCAAAGAGCATGGAGTCGAAGTCCGACTCTACCAGGTGATTTACAGACTTGCCGAGGATATCAGGAGGACCGCCGAGAGTCTTGTCCTATCGGAGCCCGAGGACAGGATCACGGGGCGGGGCAAGGTCATCGCCCTTTTCAAAAGCTCTCACCACGGCATCATTATCGGCTGCCAGGTGAACGAGGGAGTCATAGCCCTTGGCAGCGCATTTCGAGTCATCTCGGCCATGGGTCCCGTCTACACTGGAAGGATCACTTCACTGCACATCCAGAAGGACGAGGTGAGGGAAGCGAGACCCGGCCAACAGGTCGGCATCAAGGTCGAGAATTTCAAACAGGCCAAAATCGGCGACCTGGTGGAATGCTTCGAGCCTGTGGCCGGAAGAAAGAACCAACCCTGGGGGCCCGTGGGCGAGATCCTTCATGTGGATGGAAAGTGACGCGCACGCCTCAACGCCCCAAACGAGCTCGCCCGCTTCTGTCAGCGTTTCCCCAGCTCCCGTGATCTTAAGGTCGCCGCCTCGACTGCCCGCATCAAGCTGCCGCGCACTCCCGCCGCTTCCAAGACGCTCAGCCCGCGGATCGTTGTTCCCCCGGGTGATGTGATCATATCCTTGAGCTCCGCCGGGTGCTTGCCCGTCTCCAGGACCATCCTGGCGCTGCCGAGAGCCGTTTGCACCACCAGGTCCCTCGCGACGAGGCGGGGCAGTCCCATGAGCACACCGGCATCAATCAATCCCTCCATGAGCAGAAGGAAATAGGCCGGTCCGCTCCCGCTCAGCCCGGTGACGGCGTCCATCCATTGCTCCTCGACCTCGATGGCGCTGCCTACGGCCTTGAATAGGGCCATGGCCTGGTCCATCTGTTCGGGCGTCACGTGACTGCCTCGAGACAGGGCCGACGCTCCCTCGAGGACCAGGGCCGGAGTATTGGGCATGACCCGGATGACCGGTGAATCCGGAGGCAGCGAAGCGGAAAGGGCATCCAGGCTGATTCCCGCAGCTATGGAAATGACCAGGGGACGGTGATCGAGATGAGGCCGAAGCTCGTCCAGGACTTGTGGCATCACCTGCGGCTTGACGGCGAGAATCAGGATCTGGGATTCCGTTGCGACCTGTGCGATGGTCGAGGCCGTCCGGACGGAGTAGACCTTGCCGAGGTGCTCCATTCGGGATGCCAGCACATCATGGACGCAAATCTGTTCGGGCGGAAGCACGGAAGCCGAGAGGAGCCCGCGAATCAGGGCTTCCCCCATGTTCCCGCCTCCGATGAAACCGACGGTCTTTCCTTCAAACATGAGAGCTCCTTTGGGTTTGGTGAGCATGCTCCCGGGATTGGATGGATCAGCTCCGAGGGCCAAGTCACTTGTGTTTGCCACGTCGAACCGCTAAAATTGGCGCCGAATAAAAAGCGTGGTTTATTCTGATGAGATGTGCCGCGGTACAGTCGCAACTCTGTTTTCGAGAACCTGGAGAGTATATGATCATTGTATTTCGTTCCAGTCTGAATATGGTCTTGCTCAAATCGAGCCATCCGGTTTGGAGTCTCCGTTAACCGAGGTACCCGCCATGCCCGACCAAGTGAGCGATGTCTACGAGCCCAGATCCAGCGTTCTCGTCAACGGCGAGATGGTGCATTTCAGGTCCCTCACGGCTTCGGATGAAGACCTCCTGAGGAGCTTCTTCCTGAGTATTCCGGAAACCGAGGCAGCGAACCTGAGGCACGACATCAGGAGCCCCGAGGTGGTGAGCTCGTGGGTTCGGAACTTGGACTTCAAGCAGGTTTTCCCGCTGATGGCCATGGATGAGGAGCTCCAGAACATCATCGCCGTTTCGTCACTCCATTTTCAGAAGGGAGTCTACCGGCACATCGCCGAAATAAGGATCGTGGTGGGCAAGGCCTACCGGAAGCTCGGACTCGGGTCGGCCCTCATCAAGGAGCTCATTGAAGTCGCCAACCGCATGGGGCTCCACTTCCTCAAGGCCGAGGTGCCCATGGAGAACCAGCTGGCGATTCGGGCGTTTCGACAATTGGGGTTTGAAGTCAAATGCACCCTGGAGCGGTATTACATGACCCGCAGCGGCGAAACCAAGGACATCGTTCTCATGATCAAGCGGCTGCTCGTCGAACTGGAGGAAGATCTCTTCTTTGTTTTTTAGGCATTGAGGGAGCTCAGGCTGATCCCTCCGCCATCTCACCGTGGGCCGCTTCCGATCGATGCGACCCCCCCACTCGCTCCGTCATATCAGCCGGCAGCGTGATGATCATCTCGCAACCCTCGCCAGGCTTGCTTCTGACCTCGATATTGCCCCGGTGGGCCTTGATGATGCCGTAGGAAATGGCCAGCCCCAGCCCCGTTCCCATCTCCTTGGTGGTGAAGAAGGGGTCGAAGAGTTTGTTCAGGTTCTCCTCGGGAATCCCGGGGCCGTTGTCGATGCAGTGGACCGCGATACGGGATCGATCCGGCTCCCAGCGGGTGATGAGCCTGAGCTCGCCACTGCCTCCCATGGCTTCCGACGCGTTCACGATCACGTTGAAAAAGACCTGTTTCAGCTGATCGAGATCCGCCATGACCCGTGGGACCTCGGGGTCGAGGTCCGTTTCGACCTTTATGTTCTGAAAGGATTCCTGGGTGCTGACGATCTGGAGGATCTCCCGGATGACCTGGTTGACCTCGACTTCGGTTTTCTCCGGCGCCGTCTGGCGCGCAAAGTCGAGAAGCCCACGCACGATGTTCCTGCAGCGTTTGGTCTCCCGCACGATGAGCTTCAAATCCTGGTGAGCCTCGCTTTCGGCTGGGAATTCATCCATCAGAAGCTGGCTCAGATTGAGGATGCCCGTCAAGGGGTTATTGATCTCGTGGGCTATTCCGGCCGACAGCTTCCCCAGGGAGGCGAGTTTTTCGCTCCGAATGAGCTGCTGTTGGGTTTCCTGCAGGTCCTTGGTCCTCTCGCAGACCATCTGCTCCAGTCGGCAGCCCCACTGGGTCAGAGAGGCCTTGGCTCGCTTGAGATCCTGGGTCATCTGGTTGAACGACCGCGCGAAAATGGCCAGCTCATCCTCCGTCCGGATGGGGATTTCTACATCGAGGTCGTCATTGGCGACCCGCCGAGTCCCTTCGATGAGCACCTTGAGGGGTTGATTCAGAAAGTGGTTGATGAGAAAAAGGATGAGCGCGGCCAGGGCGACGGCGGAGGCCAGCCCGATGGAGAGGAGCTTGGCCTCGGCGGCGCGCATGCGCTGGTCGATGGGCACCAGCGAAACATCGATGTCCATCACTCCAAGCACCTTCTTGTCGGCGGGATGGACGTGGCAGCTGGCATTGTAGCAGTCGGGCTCGTTGTAGATGGGGTTGATCATCCCGAGGACGCGATGACCGGTCGGATCCGTAAAGATGCGGGTTCGTTCGGTTGTGCTCAGCCGTTCGACGGGCTTTTCGGCGGAGTGGCAGGCGTAGCATTGCTCTGCCTGCTTATCCACCAGCAGGTTCATCTCGGATTTGTCGGAAGAATAGATGATCTCTCCCACGTCATTGAAAATGCGCATCTTCTGGATGAACGGCTGCTTGCCGATATTGTCCACCGTCTGGTGGAGGCGGTCGGGGGCGTAGAGCAGCATGTCCGAGCGGGAGCTGGCCTTGATGGTGTCGCTCAGGAGGCTCACGCTGCGGATTACCTCCTCGATGAGTTCCTGGCGGTAATACTGGATGGAAAAGTAGGTGTGGACGCTGAGAAAGCCGATGCCGAGCAGGGTCGTAACGATGCTTATCCTGACCCCTATGCGCTTGTACCAGGTCAACTGCTTGAACCACATGAGGTTTCTCCACCGCCGAGTGTGTGAGCTTGTGAACTAGGTTACTGGATTTCCAGTTGACAGACAAGGGTGATTCCGATAGTAAAAACTTCCCAAATGTAAAGACGCGCGCTGATTTGTGAACTTTTTCTCCCCACGTCCCCGGAGGTATGTGCATGGCCGCCAAAGGTAAGATCCTTATCGTAGACGACGATCCGGACTTCCTCAAAACGACTAAAATGATCCTCATGACGGATGGCTACGAGATTCTCACGGCCAGTGACGGCAAGGAGGGTCTCAAGGTCCTCCGGGAGGCGAAGCCCGATCTGGTCATGCTGGATATCATGATGGAGAGTCTGTTCGAAGGGTTCAGCTTCCTGGGGACGCTCAGGACTTCGCCGGACTTCGAGGAGCTCAAGGGCACGCCCATCCTCATGGTGTCGAGCGTGAAGGCCGACACGGGATCGCGCTTCTCCTTCGGTTACGAGGAGGACATGGGTGACATCCCCGAGCCTGATGAGTACATGGACAAGCCGCTCAAACCCAAGGAACTCCTGGATCGAGTCGCCAAGCTCATCGGCAAGGGCAAGTAGCCGGCTTCCAGTCGTTACGTCTGTCGGTTCCCCATGGACGCGCCAATCCACCGTCAAGCGGCACCGTTGGTTGATGGCACAGGGTGATTGTGGATCTTGCGAAGGTACTTGTGATCGATGATGAGGAAATCGCCCGGATTTCCTGCCAGCGGGTGCTCAAGCGCGAGGGCATTCAAGTCGCCACGGCCTCAACGGGCCGTGAGGGTCTGGAAATGCTCATACGGGAGCCTCCCGACCTGGTTCTGGTCGATCTCAAGATGCCGGAAATGGACGGCGTCGAGGTTGCCCGCCGCGTCAGGAACTTCGACCCCAACATCGTCACCATCATCATTACGGGCTATGCCACCATAGAGAGCGCCGTGGCGGTCATGAAGGAGGGGGCTTACGATTATCTCCCGAAGCCCTTCACTCCGGACGAGCTCATCATCGTTGTGCGGCGCGGCCTCGAAAAGCGTCGCCTCGACCGGGAGTCCCGGGCCCTTCGTGAGGAAAAGGCGGCCATGGAGCGCAACTTCATCACCATGGTCACCCATCAGCTGCGCTCCCCCATGGGAGCCATTTTCCAGTACCTGGAAGTGCTCCTGAGCGACATTGGAGGCGAGCTGACCCCAATGCAGCGGGAGATGCTCGAGCGGGCCAAGGAGCGTCTCGAGGGATTGCTTCAGCTCATCAACGACTGGCTTGACATGAGTCGCATTCAGGCCGGAGAGATTCTGAATCGGCTCCAGGCGGTTCCGGTGGGCTCCTGCATCGACGCGGCCTTGACAGGCCTGGATTTCACCGCACAGCAGAAGGGTATAAAACTCTCCACCGAAATCCCACCTGGGCTGCCTCCGGTGCGCGTCGACCCGGACACCTTTCGGGAGGTGTTGAGCAACCTGATCTCCAACGCCATCAAGTACAACCGACCTGACGGGTACGTGCGCATCCGGGCTTCCGAGCGGGACGGCTGGGTGGTCGTGGACGTGGAGGATTCGGGGCTCGGCATCGAGGAGAAGGAAATTCCTTTTATTTTTGAACAGTTCTATCGCAGCAAGGACAAAGAGGTGCGCAAGCATGAGGGCACCGGGCTGGGGCTGGCCATCGTTCAGCGCATCGTGCAGGCCCACGGCGGCAAAATCGAAGTCAAGAGCGAACATGGGAAAGGTTCCACATTTTCGGTGTTTGTGAACAAGGCCAATGCGTGACGGGTGGTCATCATGCGCTAGTTTTCACTTGACCGCCCGGGAGGGTTGTGCGAAATAGAACTTGCTCTAATGAACCATCTCCTTTCGGAATCCATCGTCTTGTGCGTCGCTCCCAGGGCCTGGATGGAGGAATTGCATGGAATACAGGATCGAAGACGTTGAAGGGATCATCAACCATTGGGGGCCGAAACCGGCATCTCTTCTGCAAATCATGCTCGATATCAATCACAAGTACCACTATCTCCCGAGGGAAAGCCTGGATGTGGTGTCCAGAAGGTTGGGCATGCCCATAAGCCAGGTTTATGGTGTTGCCAACTTCTTCAAGGTTTTCAGCCTCACCCCCCGCGGCCGGTCCATCATGCATGTCTGCACGGGCACGGCCTGCCACGTCAAGGGAACTCCCAAGCTTCTCGACCGTCTCAAGCAAGACCTGGGTCTCAACCCCGGCGACACGACCGAGGATTTGGCGCTGACGCTCGAAACCGTGAACTGCGTGGGTGCCTGCGCATCCGCCCCGGTCGTGGTGATCGATGGGGACACCTATGCGGAGGTGACCCCCAATCGAATCAGTAAACTGGCCAAGGAAGCCATAGAGAAAAAAGAAGAGGTCTAAGGCAGGACCATGAAGCGGCTCAACAGCGTCCAGGATCTGGATAATCTTCGGCAGGAAGTCATCGCCAGGCAGCAGCGA
>Ga0101944_10008068_pt1 | contig 10202 bp, 10 predicted proteins | sample DewCreD2012metaG_FD_75245 | JGI IMG/M metagenome (GOLD analysis project Ga0101944, IMG submission 75245) | Hot spring sediment bacterial and archeal communities from British Columbia, Canada, to study Microbial Dark Matter (Phase II) - Dewar... ...
AGCTGCTCCGAGGGAGATTCAAGAATGTCCATAAGGTAAGGGTGATTCTCGAGGATGACAAGCCTGCTTTCATTGAATCCGAGGAAACCGCATCCGTTCTGACCGGTGCCAATTAATTCGGTCGGACACCTGTTCTCTGTAGCAGCGCACCTGTTCGCTCGATGGGATGAATATTATGGCGTGACACAGGTATTCGACATGATTCGGTATCATGAAGTCTAAGGCAGTTCTCATCGTTTCCATCCTCATCATCGCTGTTGTCGTGGCAGTGATGACCATCAAACCCCGCCAGATTCTGGATACGGCTCACTTTGATACAAAGACACACCGATTCGAACTCATCGATCCCGAACAGAACAGAATTAATATTTCGGATATGAGAGGATCGGTTGTCTTCATCAATTTCTGGGCAACGTGGTGTTCTTCCTGTATTGATGAGCTGCCCTCCATCGAAGCGATGTACAAGAATTTTTCGGGAAATCCTAACTTCCGCGTGGTTACCATCCTTTACAAGGATGATCTGAAGCGCGCGCTCGCATTCATGAAGATGCGCGGGTTTACCTTTCCGGTATACCTCAACCCGGATGAATCTGCCGCAAGAATGTTCGGCATCACCGGGGTACCCGAGACCTTTATCATCGACAAGAGTGGCAAACTCAGGCATAAAGTCATAGGACCCGCCGATTGGGATTCCACGGGGGCTCTTCAAATATTTCAGAAACTCATCACAGAATCATAGGGAAGTCTCTTCCCGGGAAGTACCTGATTACCATCTCATCAGAAAGAGTCGTTTATGGGCACGGTTGGCACGCCTGAAGTCGCCATGCTTTTCGTCGGCATGCTCTACGCCGATGCGGCGGTCTTACAATCCGTGCAACCAATCCTCGAAGAAACGTATGGCGCAGTATTGCTGGAGACCCCTGCGTCGCAATGGGAGCAATCACGCTATTACGAGCAAGAGTTGGGATGGCCGCTCTTCCGGAAATTTGTTTTCTACCGGCGGATCATCCATCCCGAAGATCTTGCTGATATCAAAACCAAAACGAATGAAATAGAAGGTTCGTTCTCGGTCGAAGGCAACCGCCGGATAAATCTGGATCCCGGCTACCTCACCCTTTCCAAAATCGTCCTCGCATCGACCAAGAACTATGCTCATCGGATATATCTCCGAAACGGCATTTACGGTGAAGTAACCCTGTATTATAAGCGCGGAACGTATAGGCCTCACCTATTTACGTACCGGGATTATCAGAAACAGGATTGCCTCGATATGTTCATGCAGGCGCGGAAACTGCTGGCAGAGCGAATCAACAATCCGTCGATGTGATGTTCAGAGAATGACGAGATTGTCGCGGTGTATTGCTTCATCCGAGTACTTATATCCTAAAATCTCTTCGATCTGAGACGTCCTCTTCCCGCTGATCTTCTTCATGTCAGAGGCAGCATAGTTTGTCAGTCCCTTCGCAATCCGATTGCCCCTCGAATCCAGGCAGTAAACGGCATCCCCAATGTCGAATTCACCATAGACCGATACGATTCCGGATGGCAGGAGACTTTTCCCGTTCTCAATGAGAGCTTTCACCGCACCATCATCTAAAGTAATGCTGCCTTTCGCCCGGCTTCCGTAAGCAATCCATCCTTTTCTCGATGATAGTTTTTCCTCCCTCGGCCTGAAAAGGGTGCCGGCCAGCCGACCTTCCATGATGCCGGTCAGAACCCCCTCCTTTTTCCCCGAAATAATATGAACGATAATGCCATGGGCGACCGCCCTCTTCGCTGCAAGCACTTTTGAGTACATGCCTCCCGTACCGATAACGCTGCCGGCTCCCCCAGCTCTTTCCTCGATATCGGGTGTAATGGCATCAACGCAGTTAATAAGCGTTGCCTGTTCGTTGCTTTTCGGATCGAGGGTATAGAGTCCGTCGACGTCGGAGAGGATGATCAAGCGCTCGGCCTCGACGAGGCTCGCAACCAGAGAGGCGAGATGGTCATTGTCGCCAAATTTGATTTCGTCAGTGGATACTGTGTCATTCTCATTGACGATCGGGAAAACCCTATAGGAAAGCAACGTCAGAAATGTATTCTTTGAATTGATATACCGCTTCCTGTCGGCAAAATCATCCCTCGTCAGGAGCACCTGCGCGACCTTTTTCCCCCATGTTGCGAAACTTCGTTCATATGCCCACATCAGGGTGCTCTGTCCGACTGCCGCTGCCGCCTGTTTGTGCTGAATATCCTTCGGCTTCGTCTTAAGGCCAAGTTTTCTCATACCTGCAGCAATTGCTCCTGAGGAGACAACAACCACGTCATACCCCTTGTCCTGTATATCAGAGAGCTCGCGACTAATGGTGGCTATTCTCTTGATGTCAAGACCCTCTTCATCATGGGCGAGAATGTTACTCCCGATTTTGACCACGACCCGTTTCATGCCTTATACTCCGCGCACAAAGCTCATACCGGATTCTCCGAACATAGATATGATGAGCATTATACATTGCCAATAAGCAGGTTGTCATCAGGCGGGTTCATGCGAAGCAACACGAGTGCTTTCTATTCGCCAGTCCGCTCTGCAGCGAATGCGTGCATTCAGAGGACAGCAAGCGCAGCTTCGGTAACCGCCGGATCGAACTGGGTCTTGGTGCATCGCACGATCTCACGAAGAGCATATTCTCTGCTTTTCTGATGTCGATACGGTCTGTCGGCGGTGATGGAATCGAACGTTGTCGCGACATGTATAATGCGGGCACCCAGAGGGATATTGTCGCCGCTTAATCCGTCTGGATAGCCCTTGCCGTCCACCCTTTCATGGTGATGCCTGATCAGCGGGATAGCCTTTCGAAAATCCTCTGCCTTGTTCAGAACCACAGCTCCTTGGTCAGGATGCTTTCTGATCAGTTTAATCTCATTAGTGCTGAGTTTGACCGGTTTATCGACAAGGTCATCGTAGAAAACAGATTGCCCAATATCGTGCAACAGCGCCCCTATGTGGAGAATGCTCTTTTCGTCCGCATGAAACCCCATCTTCTCGGAAATCCTCAATGCATGAGAAGCCACCCGTTTAGAGCGCCCCCGCGTCCACCACCGGCGGCTGTCGAGCACATGCATAATGTCACTGACCACATTGATGAAGACATGCTCCAATGCGCTGTGTGAAGCACATACCTCATCAATAATATCGATAAGTACGTTCTTATCCTGCTGAGACCGTTCGAGTTCAAGTCGGAGGTGTGTCACATGCTCCTGAACCGCATCGCAACTCCCCTTTTGCCGTGAAATATCCTGCACGGAACCCACAAAACAAACGATATCACCTCTCTGATCCCGCACCGCATTCACATTTTCCGATATGGGTATCAGGTTGCCATTTCTTGTGCGTGCAAGAGATTCGAAATTGATTGCCGAATGCTGTCTCTTGAAAATGCAACGGAGCTTGTCGTAGGAATCGGATTCGGCATACCATTGTTCCCACGGCCGCGAAAATGCTTTCGCAAATTCTTCGGGTGTCTCAAATCCGAATATGAATGCGAGAGCGCCATTGACGGCAACAAAATCACCATCGGGCGAAAACAGGTAGAGCCCTTCCGCGGTGTTATCAAAAATCGTTCGATATATGTGATCCGGTATCTTGTTCCCCATGGATTCCCCTCCTGATATTCATCAGACGCTATGGGTGATAAAGATACCAGAGGAAAAAAGAGGAAGTCTGTAGAAATAATTCGATTTGCAGCGTCGTAGTCTGTCGAAACAACCTGTCGAAATCTTACGACAGCGTTGTTATCGCATACCGCTCATGGCAGCAACTTGTTCTCGATCAGATACCGGATAACGTGTGCTATCGAGGGCATCTGCATTTTCTCCAGAATACGGGATTTATACGTGCTGATCGTTTGCGCGCTCAGGCATAATTCTTCCGCGATTTCGGTCGTCGTCTTTCCGGCCCCGAGCAGGAAAATAATCTGAAATTCCCTATCCGACAATCGCCCGTGTGGTGGCTCCTGGGAAGAAGCCCATCCAAACGGTAGCTTCTCGGACAGATTTTCATTCATGTATCTCCCACCCCGCGCGACTTTTTTAATCGCAGCGATGACCTCGTCTGTGGAACTATCCTTTCTCAAATATCCTGCGGCGCCGGCTTTATAGCATCGGATCGCATACTCATCCTCAGCGTGCATACTGAAGATAAGCACGGGCAACTTAGGCTTCAGCATCCTGATCTGCTTCAGGACATCGAGTCCGTTACGACCGGGCATCGAAATATCAAGTAGAACGACATCGTATGAGTTTCTTCCGATCAGGCTGATCGCCTCAGCCCCGCTGCCGGCTTCATCTGCAACAACGATATCATCCGTCACAGAGAAGATCTGCTTCAATCCTTTCCGAACAACCGTATGGTCGTCTGCAATCAGTACCCGAATCACGGCTAATACTATAGAATATTTTAGCCTTTGCTTCAATACCTATCGCTTGGCTGGATTATTTGTGCCTCCACTTTTCCCTTCTTCGGGATTTATCAAATCACAGCATTTTTATAGACTGATCACGTATAGTGAGTGATATCCAGATGAAAAAAGAAGGGAAGAAGACGAAAAAAGCGAAGGCGAAGGGAAGGCTTCCCATCGCGGCAGTGCTCCGTCTCAAAAGCTATCCTTTGACGACGAGAAAAGGTGAAAAAGGGTATAACAGAAAGAAAGTGAACGAACAGATGAGAAAAATAACTGAAGAAAACATCTGTGAAGATAATTATTGAAATAATCGGTTTTTTTCTGCTATAGTTATCACGGTTTTTTATGTCTCAGGAGATCATGCAGAAATCGGTTCTTGAGGCGCTTCTCTTTCTTTCCGGAGAAGTCGTCGGGGTGCAGTCTTTCAGGGATATTCTCGGACTGCCGGAGGCGGATATCAGAAACCTGATGAATGATCTGATGACTGAATACCGGGAAAAAAATCGTGGCATCTTGATTGTCGAGATTGCGAATGGCTACCAGATGGTGACGAATCCAGAATACGCGGAGTGGGTAAAAAAATTCAGAACCACCCACGCATCGAGCAGACTTTCCATGCCGGCCCTGGAGACCCTCGCGATCATCGCATATAGACAACCGATTATCAAAGCGGAGATTGAACAGATCCGGGGTGTCAATTCCGATAGCGCCATACGCACGCTGTACGACAAGAGACTAATAAAGATCATGGGCCGAAAGGAGGCGCCGGGGAGACCCTTTCTCTACGGTACCACCCGGGAATTTCTGCAGTATTTCGGACTGAAGGATCTGACGGAATTACCGACGCTCAAAGACCTGAACCGAGAAGAAGCAGCATAGTTAAGGAGGCTTCTATGATGAGATGTGTTCTTTTCATAAGTACCTTAATCGTTGCAGCCCTCATTGCAGGAAACAGTCATGCTGACACGAATTATACGGTAAGAAAGGGTGACAATCCATATACCATTGCCAAGAAGTTCCGGGTAAGCCCCGAAGATATTATCAGGACAAATGATCTCGATCCTCGCCGGCTCAGACCGGGTACCCGGATATCCATTCCTGGTCAAGTGAAAAAGAAGCAGATCAGCGCACCTGAGGTGGTCGCGATGAAGGAGCCGGTTCCTGCGCAGAAGGAAAGTTCCGATTCCCCCCTGCATCGGGAGTCGCCCTCATTCCATATCGTGAAAAAAGGTGACACGATCAGCTCTCTTTCGAGAAAGTACGGAATCTCCAAGCTGGACCTCATGGAAATGAATGACCTGAGGTCACCGAGCCTGAAAATCGGCCAGCGGATTGATTTGAAAAGGAGCGACGCTTGCGAATACACCGTCCGCAAGGGCGACACCATCTGGAGTATCGCAAGAAGATTTGATATTGAACCTGCCGAATTGATGGAACTCAACAACCTCGAAACGAATTCCCTGAAACCAAACCAGAAAATCCTGGTGAAGCACCCGACCGACCCGACAACAATCCAACACTACGAAGCAATTCTCTCTCATGCACCTGAGGAACAGATCATCCATGACCGCGTGTCGGAAGATCATAAGACATGGGAAACCGGAGCGCATACATTACAGGAAAGGATCGTTCTCTTTGCGCACAAGCTGCTCGATATCCCGTATCGGTTCGGCGGCAATAGCCTGCTCGGCATCGATTGTTCCGCATATGTGAAAAAGGTATACAGTATGGTTGGGATCGATCTGCCGCGTTCAGCGCGCGAGCAGTTTTCTGAGGGAATTCCGGTCGACGAGGATAACCTCTCGATCGGCGACCTCGTCTTTTTTAGAACATACGCATCCTATCCGTCACACGTGGGTATTTACCTCGGCAACAATCTCTTCATCCACGCCTCCTCCAAGAAAAAAAGGGTTACCATAGACAGTCTGGATACCCCCTTTTACCTGAAGAGATTCATTGGTGCGAAGCGGTTACTTGACATGACCTCATCCGGCCGGTATTTTGAAAAAGAGAGCTGATTACGTCCTGAAGACTATCGTTCCGGTATCCGAGAGATCGTAGCCGCCCAGATCCTGAACCAGTGCTTTGAATTCTCTATCTTCACGCACAATATTCAGGAGGGCTCTGATCATCTCGCTCTCATAAAACTCTTCCGGAATCGCTATATCATACCGCTCCCGCGTAACCGGAATAAAATCGAGTTCCAACGCCCTCGCAGCAGAGAGAATCCCGAGGCCGGTGTCTGCCATGCCGGTCAACACGGCAGAAGCGACGCCCATGTGGGTATACTCTTCCCTTTCGTATCCCTGAACCTCATCCGGTCTGATCCCAAGTTCCTTCAGACACTTATCCGTAAGAAGCCTCGTACCTGCACCAGCTTGCCGGTTGACAAAAATGATATCGCCCCTCATGAGGTCCTGAAATCCCTGAATCTTTTTTGGATTCCCCTTTCTGACGATGAGCCCCTGCTCGCGGTAGACAAGATTCACGAGAATGATATTCTTGCCCGGAAGAAGTCGTTCAATGAACGATACGTTGTATTCTCCGGTATCCTCGTCAAGCAGATGGGTACCCGCTATGTGCGCTTCACCCTTTTGTAAGGCAATCAGTCCGCCCATCGATCCGACGTGGGCTGAGGAAAGGGAATATTTTGGATAGCGCTTCTTCAGAATATTCGCCAGAAGATCGAGGACATTATCATGGCTGCCGATGCAGACAATCGTATTTTCAATATCCTGTTTCGACCTCAGGAGCTCAATACGGACGTCAGCACCGGAGCCGATACCTTCAGACATGGCAGGAATCCTGATAAAACCGTCAGCCCGCACCAGCGACATGATAACCCCCGCTCCACGGGTGATGGGTGTCGCGATAAACCGATCACCGACCCTTCCGATCTTAACCCGAACAAACTCCTCCAGACCGGGAGATGAGGCAATCTGTCTCGACAACGTGGCGGTCAGAACATCCGGCTCTGCTAATGCAAGCCCCTGCATGGAGCTGATGAGAGGCTTGACGAATAAGGTGAAGGTGATATACGCGGAGACCGGATATCCGGGGATTCCTATTACCGGCTTGCCGCGGACCCAGCCGAGGATCAACGGCTTCCCGGGTTTGATGCCAATCCCGTGCAGAATAATCTCACCAAGCTCGCCGATCGCCGTTGAGGTATAATCTTCTGAACCCGCCGATGATCCCGCATTGATAACCACGATGTCCGCATCAGCCAACGCGGTGCTGATCGCCTGCTTCATCCGACCGGAATCATCAGGGACAATGTCGTATCTGACCGGATCACCACCCCATTCGGCAACCAGTCCGCTGAGAATACGAGAATTGAATTCGATAATGGCCCCTCGCTTCAGGATTGATCCCGGCTCCACGAGCTCGGTGCCGGTTGGTACGATGGCGACCCTCGGCCTTCTCCTGACCCGGACATCGGTGTGGCCACCCGCGAGCATTGCGCCGATATCGACGGGTCTGATCTTGTGATTTTCAGGAACGATCAGTTCAGTTGCCACAATGTCTTCACCGATCACCCTGATGTGCTGCCATGGCGTAGCCGGCGAGAGTATCTCGATGCATTCCGTTTCCTGATCGCGCAGAGCCGTTGAAGCGAAAGCCTCAATGTCTGCCGCATCAGAGGAATCGAGGCGAGATATCCGAATCCTCTTTCTGTTCACGTCCTCCACCATTATCACGGCATTGAAGCCGTCGGGGATAGGATCACCGGTGTCAACCGGAATAGCCTGGGTCCCGATGGCGAGGCATTTCGGAGTCCTCTCCGACGCTCCGAAGGTCTCCGCGAATTTTACCGCATAGCCGTCCATTGCCGCGGAGTGATAAAAGGGGGAAGAGATTCGCGCTACTACCGCTTCCGCGGTAACCCTGCCGAGCGAATTGATAACCAGAATCGTCTCTGCCGGAAGAGGCCTGGCAGCCCCTTCCGATGTATACCTTGCAATCCACTTCCTGAGAGCCTCTCCCAAGGGAGTGCTGTCGAGATATACATCCCGAGTCATAGTTATTTCTTGAGCAATTTCTTGATCATGCTCTTTAGTTCTTCAAGATCGGATGATTTGACAATGTACGCTTCGGAAGCCCAGACAGCGAAATCATCCCGGTAGTCGTACGCCGTGGACATGATTATCGGAACCTTCGGATCTTTCTCCTTCATCTGCCTCAGTATGCGGATACCGTCGATATCGGGCAGCAGAATGTCGAGCGTAACAATATCAGGGGCTTCCTTCTCGAACTTTTCGATCGCCTCTTGTCCGTTGGAAGCGACAATAACTTCATATCCCTCATCTTCAAACTCCTCTTTATAGAGCCTTTGGATGTGTAGGTCATCGTCAACAACAAGTATCTTCATGTGCCTCCTCCCTCCTCTCTGCTATGTCTCTTTTATTGGTATCAGAACCCTGAATGTGCTGCCTTTCCCTTCCCGGCTCTCGACCTCAATCCTGCCATCGTGCTCTTCGATGATCCTATGCGTTATGGTCAGACCGAGACCGGTACCTTCCTTTTTCGTTGTAAAAAAGGGATCAAAAATGAACGGTAAATTCTCTTTCGGAATACCGGGACCGGTATCCGATATCTCTATCATGCAGGATGCATCCTTAAGGCGAATTTTGAGAGAAATCGTTCCTCCCCTCTCGACAGCCTGCATCGCATTTCTGAAGATATTGAGCAAGGCATCTTTCACACGGTTCGGGTCCACATAGAGATCTATCGGATCCCCTAAATCTGTCACCAGAGAGATCGCTCTATCGTCCATTTCCGACCGTATCAGGGAAACAACCTCCTCCATCAGTGTGTGGGCACCGACGATTTCCTTCCTCACCCGAGTCTCTTTCACAAAACTGAGAATTTCATTCAGGATCGTTTCAAGTCTGCCGACCTCCTTTGCAATAATGTCAGCATACTCTTTCAGGTTGCCATCAAGTTGCTTCTCAAGTCTGCGCGCGAATCCCCCAAGGGATACGAGAGGATTGCGTATTTCATGGGCAACCCGCGCCGCAACCTCACCGAGCGCAGCCATTCGTTCCGTCTTGATCACCCGCTCCCTGAGATTTTTGAGTTCGGTAATATCGCTCAAGATGTTGACGGTGCCTATGAACTGCCCTGCTCCGTCGAATATCGGCGAACACGACATGATGAACGTCCCCCCCAAAAAACGATCTTCAAACTCCTGCACAAATGCCTCCCGCTGCTCGACCGTCTTCTGATGCGGGCACGCGGACCACGGCTCGTGCATGCCATGAAATATTTCAAAGCACTTCTTCCCGATAATCTCTTCGGGTGGCCTCCCTAATCTCTTGCTCACTGCCTGATTAATGTTCTTGATGACATAATCCTCCGTAACGAAGTACACCATATCGGAGATAGACTCAAAGATGTTTTCGAGTTCCTGCTCCGCGAGTTTCACCCGTTCGAACAGACGCGCATTCTCTATGGCAGAGGCCACGTGGTTCGAAAAAGCAATCAGGAAATTCATATCCTCGTCGGATATCGGCCTGTTGTTGAAATAATTGTCCACCCAGAGGACGCCGATTACCCGATTCCGCGAAATGAGCGGGACAGCAGCAAATGCCCGGGTACCAATCTGCTGGACGAGAAAAGCATCCGAGAGCGGTTCCTTGTTCGCATCGGTCACATTGAATTGTTTCTGTTCCTTTACGGCTCTGGTCAGCGATGAGTCCTGCGAAAGGGGGATCTCGATGCTCTGGCTCAACTTGTCGAAAAAGGAATCCTTCCTCG
>Ga0101944_10008069_pt1 | contig 10202 bp, 9 predicted proteins | sample DewCreD2012metaG_FD_75245 | JGI IMG/M metagenome (GOLD analysis project Ga0101944, IMG submission 75245) | Hot spring sediment bacterial and archeal communities from British Columbia, Canada, to study Microbial Dark Matter (Phase II) - Dewar... ...
ACCAATATAGAAAGCTCGTTACCAAAGTTGAAATTGGGGGTTTTGATGTACTCCGTGAAGGGGCCAGCATTCGTAAGCGATTAGGATATCTGCCGCAGGATTTCGGTTTTTATCCCAACCTAAAAGTGTTTCAAATGTTGGAATATATTGCAATCCTGAAAAATATTCCTCCCAATCAGCGCAGGGAACAGGTTGACAACGTGCTTGAAGCAGTAAACTTGATGGGAGAAGCACATCGCAGGGTAGGCGCCCTGTCGGGTGGAATGCGCCAGCGGCTGGGGATTGCTCAGGCTTTATTGGGCAATCCTGACCTGCTTATCATCGATGAACCGACAGGAGGCTTAGACCCCGAAGAACGCATCCGTTTCCGTAACCTGTTGGCTCAATTATCCAAGCAAACCACAGTATTACTATCCACCCATATTGTGGCCGATGTCGAGTTCTGTACTGGACTGGCCGTGCTTGACCGAGGCAGGTTGATTTTTGTAGGCAGTCCTGCTGATCTGGCTGCTCGTGCACACAATTTGGTGTGGCAGGTGGAAGTTCCCATAGAGCATTGGTCAGAGGTAGACCGGCGGTACACGGTTTTAGCCACTCAAATGGTACAGGGAAAGGTGCAGGCCCGCTTGTTGACAAGCAATCCACCCTTGGCTGATGCCCAACCGATCGTTCCAAGGTTGGAGGACGGTTACGTGGCTGTAATACAGAACAATCATTCACTTCGGGGGGCAAGCCATGCCTAAGTGGATACTTCATCGGTTGCTGGCCTCATTTCGTATTGAATTGCGCCTGATTTTGTTTAATTGGGTGTATCCTTTACTACATCTTCTGTGGGGCATTTTGTTTTACCAGCTGTTTGTAGGAAAGGATGACCGTTCGGCAATTGCCTTGCTTGAAACCACAGTGGGACGATTGGCGATTGGATTGATCTCGCTCATCGGTCTGTTTTTGGCTGGGATCAGCGCTTCGCGTTCGAAACGCGTGCGATTCCTGGAGTTGGAAGAAACCTACCCAACCGGTTTCGAAATCATTGCCGGGCGTGCGCATCGTGACGGCGACGCTGTGGCCGTTGACGCGGATTTCCAGCGGCTCCTCGGTGGCCACCACTTCTTCCCGCGCGCGGCTGGTTGTCTCCGTTACGCGTCGAACCCGCAGGCGGGCGGTGCTGGCGGGGCGCTGGGTGGCGTGCGGTTGCATTGACTTTGCGAAGCCGGTTTGTCAAAGATGCCCGCGTGCTGACGACGCTTGCATCCGTGCTCGACAGGTGTGTCGCATCGCCGCCGAATATACTGGCGGCGTTGCAAGCGGTGCAAGCGGCTTTCGGCTATGTCCCGATTGAGTCCGTGCCGGCCATCGCGGCCAAGCTGGGTGTCACCGACAGTGATGTGCGCGGGGTGCTGAGTTTTTATCACGATTTGCGCACCGAGAAACCGGGTCGGCACATCATTCGATTCTGTCTCGGCGATTCCTGCCGGGCGACGCACTGCGAACGGACACTGGCGGCGCTGGAGAAAAAACTGGGCTGCCGGCTTGGCGAGACGAGCCGCGATGGGCGGTTCACGCTCGAAAAAGTCTATTGCCTCGGCAACTGCGCGCTCTCGCCAAATATGATGATCGGCGAGGAATTGTATGCGCGGTTGACGCCGAAATCCGCCGCGGCGGCGCTGGAGAATCATCCGTGAAGGTGTACATCCCCGATGATTCGGCCGCGGTCTCGATGGGCGCCAACCGTGTCGCCGCCGCGTTTGCGACTCAACCGGGAATTCAGGTGGTCCGCACCAGCTCGCGCGGGGCGTTTTTCCTCGAACCGCTGGTCGAGGTGGACACACCGACCGGCCGCGCCGCCTACCCAAATGTCACGCCGGCCAGCGTGCCGGGGTTGCTCAGGAAAAAACCGACGCCGATTTCGCGGATTCCGTTTCTGGCGAAGCAAACCCGGTACACGTTCGCCAACGCAGGCGTGACCGAGCCGCTGTCGGTCGAGCAATACGGGTTTGCGGCGCTGGCCCGCGCGCGGGAGATGACGCCGCAACAAATCCTCGACGAGGTCAAAAAAGCCAATCTCCGCGGTCGCGGGGGCGCAGCGTTCCCGGCAGGGGTGAAATGGCAGACCACCGCCGACGCGCCCGGCCAGCCCAAATACATTGTCGCCAATGCCGATGAGGGCGATGCCGGTACCTATTCCGACCGGATGATCCTCGAAGGCGACCCGTACCGGCTGATTGAGGGGATGCGGATTGCCGGCCTGGCGGTCGGCGCGCGGCAGGGTTTTATTTACCTTCGCAGCGAGTATCCGGCCGCGTTGAAAAAAATCCGCGCCGCCATCGCGCGCGCCACGGAGTTCGGGATTCTCGGGCAGGACATCTTTGACTTGCAGGTTGTCGTCGGCGCGGGCGCGTACATCTGCGGCGAGGAAACGGCTCTGCTCGAATCCATCGAAGGCAAACGCGGCATGGTGCGGTTCAAACCGCCCTTCCCCGCGGTGGAAGGGTTGTGGGGAAAACCGACGGTCATTAACAACGTCATCACGTTCGCCACCATCCCGGACATCATCTTGCGCGGCGCGGCCTGGCACGCCTCGCTGGGGACGGCGACGTCGAAAGGCACGATGCCCTTGCAACTGGCCGGGCAGATCCGGTACGCCGGGCTGGTCGAGGTTCCGTTTGGCGTGACACTCGAGGACGTGATTTACGATTTCGGCGGCGGCCTGCCGCGCGGGTGCCGATTCAAGGCGGTGCAGGTCGGCGGCCCGCTCGGCTCGATTTTCCCAAAGAACCTGTTGAATACGCCGATTTGTTTCGACGCCTTCGCCCGGGCCGGCGGGATTCTCGGCCACGGCGGCATCGTGGTCTACGACGACCAGACCGACCTGGTGGCGCTGGCGCGGCATTTGATGGAATTCACCGCGGCGGAGTCGTGCGGAAAATGCACGCCGTGCCGGATTGGTTCCACCCGCGCCAAGGAAATCCTCGAGGCCATCCTTGACGGCGACGGAACGGATGCGGACATTGCGCTACTGAACGAACTCGGGGACACCATGAAACTCGGCAGCCTGTGCGCGTTGGGCGGTTTGGCGCCGATGCCGGTGCTGACGGCGATGCAATACTTCGGCAAAGAATTTCGGAGGCGAACATGAAGATCATTCTCAACGGCCGCCCGATTGAAGCCCAGCCGGGCCAAACCATCTGGAACGCCGCGCGGCTGGCCGGCGTCACCATCCCGTCGCTCTGCGCCTCGCCGAACCTGAAACCGTACGGCTCCTGCCGGCTCTGTCTTTGCGAGGTGGACGGTCAACGCGGCTATCCGGCCTCCTGCACCACGCCGGTCCGCGAGGGAATGGTTGTACGGACCGATTCGGCGAAGCTGAATCAACTGCGGCGCAACATCATTGAGCTGTATCTGTCCGAACAACCCGAAGACGCGCTGCACGCCAGCGAGCAACTCCGCGCCTACGCCAGCCAGTTCGGCCTGCAGAACATTCGCTATCGCCGGCCGAAACGCCGACAGTACGCGGTGGATTCTTCAAACCCGTTTTTCTCGTTTGACCCGAACAAGTGCATCGCCTGCGCCCGCTGCGTCCGGGCTTGCGACGAGATTCAGGGCACGTTTGCCATCGCCATGTTCGGCCGCGGGTTCGAGTCCACGGTTGTCGCCGGCAACCAGGTCGGTTTCGCCGCGTCCAACTGCGTCTCCTGCGGCGCATGTGTGAAAGAATGCCCGACCGATGCGCTCTTTGAGAAAGCCGTCGCGGAATTCGGCAAACCCGACTACGTCACGCGCACCACCTGCGCCTACTGCGGTGTGGGGTGCAATTTCGATGTCGGGATGCGCGGCGGTCGCATCGTTTCGATGCGGCCGGTGGATGCCAGCCCGGTCAACTGGGGGCACGCCTGCGTGAAAGGCCGGTTTGGTTGGGACTACATCTACTCGAACGAGCGGCTGCGCAAACCGCTCCAACGCGTCGGGGACCGCTGGATTGAGATCGAGTGGGACGCCGCCTTTGCGCACATCGTGGACGCCTTCCGGCGGGTCAAAGAACAATTCGGCCCGGATGCCCTCGCCGCCGTCTCCTCCAGCCGCGGGACGAACGAGGAAAATTATCTGATGCAGAAGTTCATGCGCGCCACGATCGGCTCGAACAACGTGGACAACTGCGCCCGCGTCTGCCACAGCGCCACTGTCTCCGGCATGATGGAAGTTTTCGGCACGTGGGCGGCGACCAACTCGCTTACCGACATCGAGCAAACCAAACTGCTGATGGTGATCGGCGCCAACCCCACCGAGGGCCACCCGGTCACCGGCGCCCGGATCAAACGCGCCATCCGCCGCGGCGCGAAGCTGATCGTGATTGACCCGCGCAAGATCGAACTGTGCCGCTACGCCACGCTGCACCTGCAACTGAAACCGGGCACCAACGTCGCGCTGTTCAACGGCCTGGCCCACGTGGTGGTGACGGAAGGGCTGGCCGACCGGCAGTTCATCGCCGAGCGCACCGAAAACTACGACGCCTGGTGGGAGGTCGTTCAACACTACACGCCCGAACGTGTCGCAGAGATTACCGGCGTGCCCGCCGACCTCATCCGCCAGGCCGCCCGGCTGTACGCCACCAGCGGCGCCTCGATGTGCGCCCACGGGCTGGGCATGACCGAGCACAAATACGGCAGCTACGGCGTCATGGCGCTGTGCAATCTGGCCATCCTCACCGGCAACGTCGGCCGGCCCGGCACCGGCATCAACCCGTTGCGCGGCCAGAACAACGTGCAAGGCTCCTGCGACGTCGGGTCGTTGCCGATCTATTTCAACGCCTACCAAAAACTCGACGACCCGCTCGTCCGCGAGAAATTCGAACGAATTACCGGCCGGCCGCTCCCGCAAAAGAAGGGTTGGAAAACGCCCGAGATGTGGGATGCCGCTCTGGCCGGCAAGCTGCGGGCGATGTGGATCATGGGCTACGACGTCGCGCAGACCGATCCCAACCTCCTGAAAGTCCGCGCCGCGCTGGCCAAACTTGAGTTCCTCGTGGTCACCGACCTGTTCTTCAACGAAACCTGCAAGTACGCCCATCTGGTCCTGCCGGCGGCCAGCTTCGTGGAAAAAGACGGCACCTTCACCAACGGCGAACGCCGCATTCAACGCATCCGCAAAGTCATCGAGCCGCTCCACGGCATCATCCCGGACGCCGAGCAAATCCTCCGCGTCTCGGCCGGTCTCGGGTACCCGATGCGCTACACCCACATCAGCGAGGTCATGGACGAAATCGCCCAACTGACGCCGACCATGGCCGGGGTGTGCTACGACAAACTCGACGACCGGTTCGGTCTCCAATGGCCCGTCCCCGCCCGCGACCATGCCGGCACCGGGATCATGCACACGCAACAATTCCCGCGCGGCAAAGCAAAGTTCTCTGCGGCGGAATACCTCCCCCCCGGCGAAACACCCACGAACGACTATCCCTTCACGCTCGTCACCGGCCGCGTGCTCCACCACTACAACTGCGGCGCCCAGACCCGCCATTCCAAGCTGCTCGACTTCGTCAACCGCGACATCCTCGAAATCCACGCGACGGACGCATCCGAACTGGGCATCACCGATGGCGAAACCGTCAACGTCACCAGCGCCCGCGCCACCGTTCAACTGCCGGCCGTGCTCAGCGACCGCGTCCCGCCCGGCCAACTCTTCACCACCTTTCATTTCCCCGACAACAACCTCAACACCCTGCTCTCCAGCTCGGCGGATGTTCTTTCAAGCTGCCCCGAATACAAAGTCCTCACCGTTCGCGTCGAAAAAATCGCCGCAAAAAAACGCCGCGCCTCCGCCGTCCGCGCCCGCGTGCTCGTCTGAGAGTAGCGTTGGGGGGAGCCAGCCGAATGCGTCACGTTGGTCCCGCGTGTCGGCCTGCCACGCACACCGGCATTTCCGCTTGGCATCTTGTTCGGTTTTGTTAGAACACCCGCAACCCAAAAGGAGAATCACACCATGGCAAAAATTGTGCCCCTCATCAGTTCCGGCGTGGCCGGCCCGCTCGGCGTGTTGCACCTGCCCCGGCTTTGGCTCAAAGCATCCCTGGAAGCGCGCGGCTTGCTGGCCGACGGCTATCCGGGTTGCGGCAAAGGCTACGACCAGATGGTCCTTGACGCCCTCGGTCTCGACCGAACCAAAACCCTGGCGTTCATCAAAGACAAACGACCGACCTATCCCGAGTTTGAAGCCTGGATCAAGTCCCAGCCCGGCGTGAAGCTCGACCGCGCGACGATTATCAAACTCAACGCGGCCATCACCGGCTACATCCACGATGATGCCACGCGCAAGAACATCATGGCCGCCAACGGTCTGAAGGACGACGGCTCGATCCCGGATGCCGTCAACTTGAACAACCTCGACGACTGGAAAGAATTCCACACCGCCTTTTTGAAATAGCGCGGCCCGGACTTGGGGCGCCTGACAAAACCGACGCTTCTGTTGCGGGAGCGCCCCTTTGAGTGCGCCCGGTGGCGCGAGCGTCCCCGCGAGCGGAGTGTCACGCCCCGCCTCGCGGGGATGCTCGGCCCACCGCCTTTTCTGAAAACGTCGCGGGCGGAAGCCCGCTCCCACAAGGAGTTTTGTTAGGCGTTCTTTGCCGAAACCATTCAGTTGAATCGCGGTTCCCCTCTCCCCATCCGATGGGGAGAGGGTCAGGGTGAGGGGTTTCCCGACTGCGTTCTTACGGCTTCGAAATGGGGTGCGCGCAACCGCGCCCCGTTTCGTTTCACAACTGCCCAATGTCTTCCTGCCACAACCGGGGATGGCGCGCGATGAACTCGCGCATCAACTCGACGCACTCCGGCAGGTTCCAATCCTCCACCTCGACCCCGTGGTCCCGCATGAAGTCCGGCGCTCCCGGAAACGTCTGCGCCTCGCCGGCCACCACCTTTGGAATGCCGAACTGCACCACCGCTCCCGCGCACAGGTAACACGGCATCAACGTCGAATACAGCACCGTCCCCCGGTAACCTCCGACCCGCCCGGCTTTCCGCAAACAATCCATCTCCGCGTGCATGACCGGATCCCCGTCCTGCACCCGCCGGTTGCGCCCGCGTCCGACAATCTTCCCGTCCCTCACCAAAACGGAACCGATCGGTATTCCGCCTTCGCGCAACCCCGCCCGCGCCTCCGCCAGCGCCGCTTGCATGAAGTCATCCATCACATCAACCCCAATTCCCGCAGGCTCACATAATCGTGCGGCCGGTTCGCCGTCCGCTGGCCGAGGATGAGGTGGTCGTGAACTTCGATTCCCAGCAACTCACCGGCTTTGACGAGGCGTTTGGTGATCGCGATGTCCTCGCTGCTGGGCGTGGGGTCGCCGCTGGGGTGGTTGTGCGCCAGAATCACGAATGTGGCGGAATGAGCAATGGCTTCTTTGAACACCTCGCGCGGTTCGACGAGACTGGCGTTGATTGTCCCCACGGAAACCTCCCGGATTTGGATCAACCGGTGTTTCGTGTCCAGCAGCAACACGCGAAACACCTCGCGGTCGGCGCTGCGGAATTCCTCGCGCAAACACGCCGCCGCCTTTTCCGGCGTATCCACCACCTGCCGGTGCTGTCGTTCGGCCGCGATCCGCCGCGCCAGCTCAAACGCGGCCTTGAGCTGAATCGCTTTCGTCTGCCCCAGCCCTTTGCGTTTGGCCAGCAACGCCCGGTCGGTCTGCGAGAGACGGTTCAGCGAGTGTCCGTGATCGCGCAACAATTCCGCCGCCAGTTGCACGGCCGACTTGCCGGCCACGCCCGTCCGCAGCAGAATCGCGATCAGCTCTTCCGGCTTCAACGCTTCCGGCCCCAGCGTCCACAACCGCTCTCGCGGCCGGTCGCCTTCGGGCATCTCGCGAATGAGGGTACTCACCGCGTCACCGGCCTCTCCCCTTCGTGGGCGCGCCCTTCCGGGCGCGACGATTCAGAGTCAGCCGGTCGCGCCCAGAAGGGCGCTCCCACAACCTCCAGTTGCCGGCGTAATTCCGCCCAAGGAAACGCCCGCCCCGGACATTCGCTGTACTCGCCGACAACATCACCGTGCCCCAGGGGATATTGAACTGCTCCTGCAATCCGCGGATCAGCACCACGAGCGCGTCCATTTGCCTGGCGGTCGGCTGGCGCTCGGTGAAATCGCCGACCAGACAGATGCCGATTCCTTTTTCGTTGACGTCCGCTTGCCGGCAATGGCCGCCGTGGAGTTGCTTCAGCCAGCGCGGGCCGGTCTCGATGTGACCATCCGCGGTGCCCGCGCTGCCGTTATCAATCACGAAATGATAGGCCAGCCCGTTGACCATGCCCCGCGCGCGGTGATTGGCGGCAAACATCTCCGCCGAGCCGGTCGAGGTCGCGCTGTGATGAATGATGACGTATTCCCAGGCGCGCGGCGGCGCCGGGACTTCTTGCGCGAAGATCACCGGCGCCAGTCCCAGCCACACCAGCCACCAACCGCGCCCGTTCATGGAGCGGGGACTATAAACGGCGCAAGTTCGCCCGCCAACACTTTTGGAATCTGCGCCCGCAACAACACATCACCGTTCTCGTGCGACCGCGTGTGGACATGGCCGCTCTGGTAGACCAGCGCGATCGTCTTGGCGCGATCCTGCGGAATGCGCAGCGCCACCTCCACCCGCCACTCCCGCAACCGCGTCACCATTTCATCGAGCAACCCGTCCAGGTTCTCACCCGACTTCGCCGCGATCGGCACCGCCTGCGGAAACTCGCGCTGAAACCGCGCCCGCACCGGGGCGTCGCCCGTCAGCAAATCCATCTTGTTCAACGCCACCACCGTCGGCTTGCCCCACGCGCCGATCTCCTGCAACACCACCTCCACGGCCTTGATCTGCTCCGCCGCTTGCGGATGACTCGCATCCACCACGTGCAACAACAAATCCGCCTCCGCCACCTCTTCCAGCGTGGCCTGGAACGATTCGACCAGATGATGCGGCAACTTGCGGAGAAACCCGACCGTGTCGGTCAGCAAAATGTTCTGATTGTTCGGCAACCGCAGCTTCCGCGTCGTCGGATCCAGCGTGGCAAACAGCTTGTCCTCGGCCAGCACATTGGCCCCGGTCAGCGCGTTCATCAGCGTGCTCTTGCCGGAGTTCGTGTACCCGACCAGCGACACCACCGGCCAATGCAACCGTTGCCGGCCGCTGCGCTCGACGCGCCGGTTCTTGCGCACCTCGCCCAGTTCGCGTTGCAGGCGCGTGATCTTCTCCTGCACCCGCCGGCGGTCCACTTCCAACTGCGTTTCGCCCGGTCCCCGGCAGCCCACGCCGCCGCGTTGCCGGGACAAGTGCGTCCACAACCCGGTCAGCCGCGGCAGCATGTATTGCATTTGCGCCAGCTCCACCTGGATTTTGCCTTCGCGCGTCCGCGCGCGCTGGGCGAAGATGTCGAGAATCAACTCGGTCCGGTCGAGCACCTTCACGGTCGGACCGATGATCTCGCCGAGATTCCGTCCCTGCGCTGGCGAAAGATCGTCGTCGAAGATCACCATGTTGGCGGCCGTCGTCCGGCACAGCGCCGCCAACTCCGCCGCCTTGCCGCTGCCAATAAACGTGGGAGCCGACGGCACGTCGCGTTTTTGAATAAGCGTTTCGAGCACCACCGCGCCGGCCGACTCCGCCAATTCCCGAAGCTCCCCCAACGAGTCGCGGACCGCCCACTTGTCTTGACCGTTGCGTTCCAACCCGACGAGCAACGCGCGCTCCGCCAACGCCGCCTGCGTGTCATGCATCTTCAAGCAGACTCCAGATCCTCCCGGCCACTTCGCCCGCTGACTCATCCTGTTTCACGTCCACCCAAATTAGCCCCGGTTCGCGCCGAAACCAAGTCATTTGCCGTTTCGCCAACTGCCGGGTGCGCGCCTTGATCAACGCCACCGCGTCCGGCAACGTCAGTTCCCCGCGCAGATGCGCCGCCAATTCCCGGTAGCCCGCCGCCTGCCGCGCCGTCCCGGCCACCGGCCCCAACCGCCGCACCTCCGCCAACCACCCCGCTGCCATCTGCTCATCAATTCTCCGCTCAATCCGCGCCACCAAATCCGCCCGCTCACGCCGCAATCCGAACAACGGCGCGCCGGGCGGCGCCCGACCGGCCCACTCACCCTGCCACGCCTTCAACGATTTGCCGGTAAGTTGGTACACCTCCAGCGCCCGCACCAACCGCCGCGGGTTGAACCGGTCAATCGTC
>Ga0101944_10008070_pt1 | contig 10201 bp, 11 predicted proteins | sample DewCreD2012metaG_FD_75245 | JGI IMG/M metagenome (GOLD analysis project Ga0101944, IMG submission 75245) | Hot spring sediment bacterial and archeal communities from British Columbia, Canada, to study Microbial Dark Matter (Phase II) - Dewar... ...
ATAGTTGGCTCTTAACCCCTGTTCGTTCAAATAGGTTGTTAAGTCTTCGGCTGTTTTTTTGGTGAGAGTTGTGACTAGCGTGCGCTCGTTTTTCTTGGCTCGTAGTTTGATCTCTTTAATTACATCTTGAATCTGGCCAGTGACAGGTCTAATCTCGATAGCTGGGTCGACGACCCCGGTCGGGCGAACGAGTTGTTCAACTACTCTTCCCCCACTTTTTTCTAGCTCCCATTCGTCTGGTGTGGCGGAAACATAGATAAAAGTTGAGGGAATGTTATAAAACTCTTCGAACTTGAGTGGGCGATTGTCGATGGCCGCTTGCATACGGAAACCAAAGTCGATGAGAGTTCTTTTCCTGGATTGATCGCCATGGTACATACCGCGAATTTGAGGAATTGTCATGTGAGACTCATCGATAATTGTAAGCCAGTTGTTGCCATAGGCATAGGTAAAAAAGTCAAGAAGCGAGTATGGTCGCTCTCCCGGAGCACGACCATCGAAATAACGACTATAATTTTCGATTCCATTGACGTAGCCCAGCTCTTTGATACTCTCAAAGTCGTAGGTTGTTCTTTGGAGAAGGCGCTCGGCTTCGACGAGTTTGCCTTTGCCCTTCATCTCCTCATATTCTTTGGCAAGATCAGCCCTCATCTCACTCTCTACCTTGGCAAATCTGTTTTTTTCTAGGAGGTAATGTTTGGCAGGAAAAACGACTATACCCTCTTGTCCAATATTTTGGGTTATGGGATTACCAGAAATTGGATCGAAGGGCTTGATATCGGTAACACTATCGAGACTGAGTTCGATGCGATAAGCAATGTCTTGATAGGCTGGATAGATGTCGAGACTGGCGCCGCGCACACGAAAAGTGCCACGAGTAAACTCAAACTCTGATCTTTGGTATTGCATAGAGATTAGTTTGTGAGCTAGATCTTGCCAGGTAGCTTTGAGGTTGCGAAAAATTGGGAGCTCAAACTTGCCATACTCTTTGGGATTGCCGATGTTGTAGATACAAGAGACTGAGGCAACAACAATAACGTCTTTTCGGGTTAAGATATTAGTTGTTGCCTGAAGCCTCAATTTGTCTATTTTTTCGTTGATATTGGCGGTTTTCTCTATGTAAGTGTCATTACTTGGAACATAGGCTTCGGGTTGGTAGTAGTCGTAGTAGCTGACGAAGTAGGAAACTGCGTTGTTGGGGAAGAAGTCGCGCATTTCTTGGTAGAGCTGAGCGGCTAGAGTTTTGTTGTGTGAGATAAGAAGAGTTGGTCTGTTTGTCTGCGCGATGACATTGGCTATGGTGTAAGTCTTGCCACTACCTGTTACACCCAGAAGAGTTTGGTCGTGAGCGCCACTATTTATGCCACTGACTAACGCCTCAATTGCAGAGGGTTGATCACCAGTGGGTTGATAGCTACTTTTTAGTGTAAATGGCATAATCTGTCACCTTTTTGGGTAACAGATTAGTATAGCATAGGTTCGGGTATTGTTGGTTATAGATTTTTTAATCTATACAGTTTCAACAGTTTCACTGTAGGATCAAGAACTCTATGTTATAGGATTGTCAAGTTAGTGTATGTATCCACTAATTGTGACTGCCAGCGATCCTTGTTGATGACATGAAAGGTAGCGTTTGGGTAGCCTGCGGGGACGTGTTCGAACTTGCTGTCTAGTTGTCTAGAAGAGGATGGCAGGTATTGCATACCAGTAAGCAGTTGCTAGCTGAGGAGATTCTATCAGGGTCGTAGTTGAACTCTACTGCTTGCTCGATAGAGATTAGGTGGTGGTATTCGTCTCCTTTGCGCACCTTGCATTGCTCACAGTATCCACCGGCACGGATAAAGACAGCAAGCTTTGTGCCAGCACTAAATTCGTATGGCTTTCTACGCTCTTTCGCCCGACGACGACGCTCTCTCTCGTATGGTTTTGGCATTCGGGTATTATACAGAACCAAAGCCAGATTTTACTGTACGGGTACTATCGCTGGATAATCGCTAGAGGTTATGGGAATCACACCATTTGCGTGGAGCGCATTGATCATGTGTCTATCCTCACGACTAATTCTGCTATTTGGGTTGTCAACCTTGTCTATTAACATTACAAAGCCATACGAACTGGACTCTTGGTATCTGGTGTAATAATTGCTAAGTGACCAGACGTCAATCCCTGGGCGCGTCGGTAGCGGTTGCCATTGGTTGCGTCGGCTGCACGAAGGTAATCAATTCGTAAGTGGTGCAGATATACTCTGCCCTACTCAACAAAGGCGGAGCTTGGCTTGCCGATAACAGGAAACTCATTATTGGTGTTGCGAATAAGCTTGCGAAATAGGACACGTTCCTTATTTCTAGCTATGGATGAGTCGGCCGTGAGGATGATACTTAGAATCTCTGGCACTTGTGGATTGCGTGGGTTAATTTTTAACAAAGCCTTCTCTACTGCCCCCCGCACGAGTATTGGCGATGACGTTTTCTCGATCCATGAAGACTTCTTGATCGTGGTGAGCACTGTTTGGTAGGCTATCTAGCATCATATTAGAGATCCTCCTCATTACTTGTTGATTTAGTCACTCCTTCGCCACTGATAGGGTCGCCACCGTTTTTGCGTGATGCTTGGGCCATTTGACGCCTGACCTCGTTAGCGGCTGCACCATTCTCCCCCCCTACTGATATTGCGAAAGATAGCTTTTTAAGTAAAAGATCGAGCATCGACGTTTTTTTGTACTCGGCTTTTTCTTGATTTGGTGGCATAGTTACTCCCCTCTATCTGCAATATCGTAATCACTTGGATCGTCTGGACCGTGTATTATATACTATCCATCCATACAATCAACCCATTTTACCAACGCAAAATGTCGCTTAACCCTTCACTTGGATTCGAACCTCTCGCTATTTGATAGCGTACTTGGGGTGGGAGCTAAGAAAACCGCTAAAGCAGGTGCAAAAACCGGCTCTAGACATAAAACCAGCAATCGCTAAGTTAGAACCGCTAGAAAAGATTGATAACAGGGACAATTCGTATATTATTTGTCGACTAGTCCAATAATGGGTGGGTGAGCGGATTTGAACCGCCGGCTTCATCCTCCACAGGGACGCGCTCTAACCAGCTGAGCTACACCCACCATGCTGACAGTAGAAGGTATTATAGCTTAATTTTGTTATTTTTCGGAGATTTCAATAGACTTGATTTTGACTGGAGTAATAGGTCTACTACCCTCTCCAGTTTTTTGAGTTGGAGCTGTGGCGATTTGATCTACTACCTCAAGCCCAGCTTCGACTTTGCCAAATATGACGTAGTTTTTAGGGAGAGCATAATCTTCGTGCATAATGAAGAACTGGCTTCCATTGGTATTGGCTCCTGCGTTAGCCATAGCAACAGTACCTCTTGTATACTCACCCTCAAACTTTTCATCGGCAAACTTGTATCCGGGACCACCCATACCTGTACCTGTTGGATCTCCGCCTTGAATCATAAAACCAGGTATTGTGCGATGGAAAATAACATCATCGTAAAAACCTTGTTGCGACAAGAAGACGAAGTTGTTGACTGTAGTTGGTGTTTTGTCGGCAAAAAGCTCGATTGTAATATCGCCAAGATCAGTCTTGAGAGTGGCTTTGTATTTTTTGCCTTTTTTGATGACTTGTTCTGCCTTTTCAAACTGCAGTTTGGGACTACTTGTGGGACTTGGGGACATAGTTGTTTTCTCCTTTGTTGTTTGTTGTGGCTCGTTGGTTGGGCTTAATGCTAACGCAATCCCACCGAGAAATATGCCAAATATCATTATAATGGGAAGAAGTTTTTTCATAGGTGCCGAGGGCGGGGCTCGAACCCGCATGACATTAAGTCGAGAGATTTTAAGTCTCTTGCGTATACCATTTCGCCACCTCGGCTCTGGAATTACATTATAACCTAACAATTGTTATTGAGGTATAATCATAAAAACAGGCTCCAGTAGCTCAGTCGGATAGAGCACCTGCCTTCTAAGCAGGTTGTCGGAGGTTCGATTCCTCCCTGGGGCACAAGCTGTTATAATTGTGTTTTGGTTCGGGGAGTAGCTCAGATGGCTAGAGCGTACGGTTTGGGACCGTAAGGTCGGAGGTTCGAGTCCTCTTTCCCCGACAACGTGTTAAAATAATTGATGTGAATGCGGGCGTAGCTCAGTTGGTAGAGCGCCTCCTTGCCAAGGAGGAGGTCGCGAGTTCGAGTCTCGTCGCCCGCTCCAAGGTGAATGAAGCCATATATTTTTAGGTAGTGTGGAAGATTACTTCTATTTTGTTATTTTGCGCTATTTTGAGGAATTGTGAGATTGATTGGTTGCGATTATCCCCAAACATGTGGAATTTTGTGTAGTTTTCACCAACTAAATCAGAATAATAACCAGCAACCCCATTTTCGAGCGCTAGTTGAAGCAGTTCGCTTTCGGAATAATTATCATTGCTTGCAGATTGAGAGCGTGTTGGTTTAGCTCCGATACGCAACTTCCAGGCAGATAATCCAACTTGATTGACGGGGTGTTTATCGTTTCCGTGACTTAGCAAGTTGTAATGTAGGGATGAAGCGTATTCACACATTTTAATTTCTGCGTAATAATCAACTTCTTCTAGACCAAGGGTTTTGGTCTTTGTGTGATCAAAGCAGCGGTAAGCAACTGCAATCCTATCTTCAAGCAAATGGACAATAATGCCACCTAAAGAAGCCATTTCTTTTTTGTCGTAAAACCAAAGAAGTTTGTATTCAGGATTGTTTGACAAAGCAAAAATCTTACTGTCTGTTTCGGTTTTACTTAGACGAAAGTCTGGACGACTCATTATTAAGTTTTTGTAGAGTGGTAGAATAATTTGGGAACTTTAGTAGCGTCTAAAATATCTACCTTGATTCTAGAGGGATAATCATCACGCGATATTCTCTGTATTACCTTTTTTGATAATGGGTTTTGATCTGTTTGGCTCAGATCCACTACCCAAGAGATTTTATTAGGGATGATGATGTTTTTGATTGAACTAGGCATAGTTTGATGGTTAACTTATTTATTCAAACACTTTTTTGCGAGTTAGGGTAGAGCTTGTGGTTTGGAAAAGAAAGACGGCGGGAGAGTCTTCGAGTAGAAAACGTTGAAAGTCATGATAGATTTCTTTGCGTAGTTTTTTGTCTGTCGCGCGACGACCATCCTCCAATAGTTTGTCGACTTTGAGGTTTTGATAGTGAGTGAAGTTGGTGCTTTGAGTAGAGTGCCAAATTGAGTATTGATCGGGATCGAGAGGTGGCGCATAGTCGGCGAGCAACACTTGATAATCATTAGTAATGCCTGCAACAACTTTTACTTCTACTTGCAAACCGAGGTTGCTTCTCCAGGCTTCGGCGATTTCTTCGGCGATATTGAGGTATTGAAGCATTGTTTTGAGTTCGAGTTTGGTGTTTGTACCCTTGGGAAGGTCTATTGAAAGTAAGGTCTTGGCTCTTTCAAGATCAAAATCGTAGGTTTTGACGTTGTTGTTGTGAGCCCAAGAACTTTCCGAAATTGGAGAAGTTGCTCTTTTTTTGCCAAAACTTTTATCAGGAATAGAGTAGGCAAGCGCTTGACGAGTTGATTTGCTGTTGAGTATGGCGTCGTTGTTGTTAAAGAAAAGAACGGTAATTTTGCCATCTTCTAAAAAGGGTGTGATGAGGTTGGTTGGTTCGGATAGGACTTCTTGAGGCACATAACTGATACCCTGGACTTGGTCGATTTCGCCGAGCTTGTAAGCGGTTAACGCTGAGCTTTCGGTAGGATAGAATTTGTAGTTTAGCTGATCTTTGGATGAGCTGAGAGTAAGTGATTGCAGGCCACCTCCAGATTCGATGATTTGGGTAATTTTGTAGTCTCCAACTCCGACTTTGCCCTGTCGAAGAAGAGGTTTGGTAAGAGCGGAGAGAAAGGGAGAGAACGGCTCTTGAAGAGTATATGTGATGGTTTCTTGTCCGAATTCAACTGTGACTTCTTTGAAGTTGTAAGTTATGTCTTCTGGGGTTAGAGTTTTTTGATCGTGCCAGTTTTTGGTTTTGTCGATTTTGAAAGTGTAGGTTTTGCCATCATTGCTGATTTCCCAGGAAGTTGCAAGTGCCCCTTTGTAGTTGCCTTCTTCATCTTGCTTGACTAAGCCATCAGATACTTTTTCAAGGATGTAGGGAGGTAGTGTATTAAGAGTATAGCGCCCTACTTTGCCAATTCTTGTATATGATTTATATGTAGGAATGTATTGAAGAAGGAAGATACTTAGTCCAACAAGGATGGTTGTACCTGTAGTTGCGATCAGAATGGTTTTGTAATGCCTTTTAACAAAGGCTTCAACGAGCCAATAGTATTTGCGAATTTTTTTGATGATGTACACAAGATATCCAGTTTAGGCTAGTGAAATAAAAGCGCTTAGTAGAACAAAGATAACGGCGAGAAAAACGGTCAGTGTGAAGAGCGACTTTTCGACGCCTCTTTTGGAATGATAAGTGCCACTACCACCCCAAGCGCTGCCTAATCCAGTGCCCTTGGCTTGAAGAAGAATAACAGCTATGAGGGCAATGGCGATAAGGATTTGAATAATGTGTTGCATAGGAAACATTGTATCATTTAATCCCTGAAGAAGGAGGTGAAAAGAGTGTAGCTAAGACTCATGACAACTGCAGAAAGGGTTAGAACCCAGAAGAGAGAGAGCTCTACTTGAGGTAGAGTAAGTAAGGGACTGTGGAGGCCTCGAAAAGTATAGGCTGAGATTGTAAGTCCTCCATAGATTAAATCGAAGATATAGAGGACTAGAACGTTGATAAAAAAGCGAAAGATACCAAGAGTAAGAAGGTTGATCGGGAAGAGAATGAGCTTGAGAAGCGGAGACACAAAAAAACTAACAACAACAAAAGTGAGAGCAGTGAAGAAGTAGGAGGTAAGAGTAGTCTTGAGAACGAAGCCCTCGACTAAGTATTGAGTGAGAGCGAAACTAATTGCAGTACCAAGTAGTCTTATGAGAAGCGAGCGCATAGTTGTTATTATACTACTTGGTGTTTCGTTTTTTTGTCAAATATCGATAGACTAAGAAGCTGATAAGCGTAGAAGTAATGATTGCGAGTGAAAATACTTGCCATGAGAAAGATGATGTTTGTTCACCAAGAACTTGGTTGACTTCGGTTATGCCATAAGGTGGAAGGTAAGCGAGAGTATGAATGCTCCCGTTGGGGAGAGTGATAGAGTGATTTATTAGCGCGCTATTGCCGGTATTTTGGATTCGATAATGGTTATTTTTAGCTAGTTCGATGTGATAACTGGACTTATATTCTTTTTTGATGGAGGTGTGAGAGATATCAAGTGTTTTTTCGTCACGAGATTTTTTGTAAACTCCTGCTGGGTAGGGATAGGTTGGTTCTTTACCGTGCCGTACAAAAGTAATGTGATTGTAGTCAAGTTTGTTGAAGTAATTGATACCGGCAGTTGTGTGTCCCCAGGTAGGGTCGACTTGAATCCAGGTTTGAGTATCTTGATCGTAGTATTCTGGCCAAGAGTGAAGAATATCGGTTGCCATGCTGAGTGGACGAAGTTGGGTATTGGTTGTTATTGCGTAACCGTTGATCTCACGAGCGGGTATTCCTAGACTTCGAGCAAGTGAAACGAAAGCATCGGTAAACTCGGTGCAGATAGCAAGAGCTGGTTTTGCGAGGGCTTGAGCACCACCCAAACGATCGGCGCCAGGGGCGACTCTGCCTGTGTTGTAGCTAAAGTTTTCGACTAGAAAATTGTAGATATTTTTGGGGGTTTTGAGTTGTTCGGCAGTTTGTTTTATTATTGACTCTTCGAGTGGCCAATATTTGGAGCTGTGTAGTAAATTGGGGTGGTTAATGCTTGGGTCGTAGTAGATGGGAATTGGACTAACCTCGATATATAAAACTGCCTGAACTTTGGAGACGAAGTTCTCTTTGTAGAAATAGCGGGCAAGCCAGTTGCCGTCTTGATCAACGGTAATGTTGTCTGGTTCTGGGGTGATGGAGTCGAGAATTACGCGTTGATATGCAGTATCTGGAGGGAGAGCTAGCTCTGTCATCGCGTTTTTGGAAAGCGGTGGCTCGAGATTGTACTCTAGTTTGAGTTGATATTGCTGTGACTCACCAAAAAGAAGCGAGATTGCTTCTTGGCGACTTGAAGAGAATACCACGAAGGTTTTGTCGTTTTTGGTCTCGATATGATCAGGTGAGGGGTATGAAGCGGTAGGAGAACCAAGGATTGAGGGAAAGATGATGGTTCTTTCTACTGTCTGCATTTGACTACCATGCCTGATTTTGGGAATATTTATCTCCCAAACGTCGCCGGTATGAGTGGCGAGATTGGTGGCTAGATAGCGGAGTGTAAACTCGTTGATTTGATTTTGACCGATTTCGGGATCGAGGAGTTTTATGGTAATGTTGGTTTGGTCGCCTGTGGTTTGTGTGTTGTTTGGAAGCAAGTTGCCCTTTTTATCTTTGGCGATGACATCTACGAGATCATTATTACCGACGGAGAGAGTGTACTCTCGAGGGAAGATGTGACTTAGGTTGTTTTTTAGGCTTATTTGATGTGTAACAACTGTCTCGCCTGAGTGAAGCAGTTCGTAAGTTGCACGATAGTTAGTGCTAAACTCGGAAGCTAGAACTCTTGATGGCAATAGACAAAATAAAATGAAAATAGTGACTAGGGTTGTGACTGCTTTGAACATTATCATATTAAGATACCATAAAATGTGCCTTGTATCACGGCTTGACACTTTGGTGTTGGTTCGGGTATATATTAATTATAAATAAACTAGTTTGTGTGAGGAGCTATATGCCAATAACGCTATATAAGCGACAGCGTCAGATAGTGGATTTCATTAGTCAATATATCCAAAAATTTGGATACTCTCCCACCCTTCAGGAGATTGCAACTGCGCTTGGAGTTTCGTCTTTGGCTACGGTTCACGAGCATTTGCAGACTTTGGTTAAGAAGGGAGTTATTCGTCGGTTTGAGGGAGTAGTGAGGGGACTTGAGCTTTTGGATCAGACTGCCTCGGAAGTGGTAGATGGAGTGGAGCTGCCTATTCTTGGCTTTATTGCCGCCGGTAGCCCGATTGAACCGATGACCGATCCTAATGCATCAATTAAAGTTGCTTCGTCGATGCTATCTGGAAAAAAGCGATCTTATGTGCTACAAGTTCGTGGCGACTCGATGATTGAAGAGGGTATACTTGATGGCGATTTTGTGGTGATCGAGGAGGATCAAGAAGTGCGTGACGGAGATATTGTGGTTGCGCTACTTGAGAACGGATTAGCAACATTGAAGAAGTTTTTTCGTGAAGCAACTAGAGTCCGCCTGGAACCTGCTAACTCGACAATGAAGCCGATATTTGCCAGAAATGTAAAAGTGCAGGGCAAGGTTGTGGGGCTTGTGAGACGATTTGGTAGTTAGCGCAAACGCAGTTTGCGAAGCAGTTTTTGGAGACTATTTTCACTGCGGCGTTGTTGGTAGATATAGATAACCAGAAGAGTTAAGACAAACAAAATTATCAGATAACCAATGGATTCAAAGGAGTCTAGACTACTGTTGATGGATTCAAGGGCCCCTACTCCTGTGTACCCAAGATACAAGTAAAAAATATTACGAATTAGTGTGCCAAGAGCTGTGGTTGTAAGATAAGTTTTCATATTGATTTTGAGCAGTCCGCACATTACGGATACTGGAGCTGTAGGGACGATAGGAATAGCGCGCATAAGAAAAAGAATAATGTCGTCTTTTTTGCCGCCACTTAGGTTTTGACCGAGGCTTTCTAGCTCTTTGTGCGAGATACCTAAGAATCGACCAAGTTTGTTCATAATCAGGTCTTCGGCTTTATCGGCAACAACATACACTAGGTAGCTACCGATTGTTTTGGTGGTGGAGCCAATGATCGCAAGCAAAAAAAGAAACCCAAGACCCTCATTGGTTGTTTTGGCAAGTGAACCTGAGAGAGTCATTACTAGGGGGGATGGAATGGGGGCGATGACTTCTTCAATGAAGGCTCCAAGTCCTGTGAATAATGGAATGGGAACAACTTGTGAGAGTGACTCTAGCATCTTGATAAATGGTGCGGTTAGGTTCGAGAGCATAAGAATAGTTTAGATGCAAGAAGTGTTTATGTAAAGCTAGATTAGACTGCGACCTGTCATACTACTCGGTTGCCTAAGACCCATAAGTTTG
>Ga0101944_10008071_pt1 | contig 10200 bp, 8 predicted proteins | sample DewCreD2012metaG_FD_75245 | JGI IMG/M metagenome (GOLD analysis project Ga0101944, IMG submission 75245) | Hot spring sediment bacterial and archeal communities from British Columbia, Canada, to study Microbial Dark Matter (Phase II) - Dewar... ...
GGGAGGCGACCTCCCGCCGGAACGTCCGGTCGGATTCCTTCGCCAGAATCAACAGCTGGTTTTTAAGCTCAGTGAGCATGGTTTATCTCCTTGTATGGGCTCGTACTCAATAGCGCGATACCGCCCGAGCCGCCCAGTAGGGCGACAGCGCGAGTCGCGCTTCCTTGAGTAAGAGCCAATCCGCGGCCTGGGTGGTCCTCAATTGGAGGGTTCGGGTCCGGCGTGAAACACCGTGACGCCCGGCAGCCGTCCGGCCTCGTCCAGCCCGGCGATCGGCTGGCCGGTGGCGTAGGCGCCCGGATAGCCGTTGGCCGCTATGACCACGCAGACGCAGGCTTTCGGCCGCCAGCGCAGCCGCTGTTCCTCGAGCCGCCCCTCCGCGCAGGCCATGAGCAGCTCCGCGAAATCGCCCTCCAGGCGCGGCAGAATGGCTTGGGTTTCCGGATCGCCGAAGCGGCAGTTGAATTCGAGCACTCGGGGGCCGCTCGGCGCAATCATCAGGCCGGCATAGAGCACGCCCTGGTACGCGATGCCGCGGCGCCGCAATTCGGCCAGGGTGGGGTCGAAAATCTCGGCGCGGATGCGGCGCCAGAGGTCCGCGGTGACGAGCGGCGCGGGCGAGTAGGCGCCCATGCCGCCGGTGTTCGGTCCCGCGTCGCCGTCGAACACCCGCTTGTGATCCTGGGCGGAGGCCAGCATGACCGCCGCGCGGCCGGAGACCAGCGCCAGGATCGAGACTTCCTCGCCGTCCAGCTTTTCTTCGATCAGCACGCGGCGGCCGGCGGCGCCGAAAACCTGCCGCACCATGATGTCGTTCACGGCGCGCTCGGCCTCGGCCGGATCGGCGCAGACGTAGACGCCCTTGCCCGCGGCCAGGCCCTCGGCTTTAACGACCAGGCTGCCGGTCTGGGCGCGCACGTAGGCCAGCGCGTCGGCGGCCGTCGTGAACACGCGGGCGGCGGCGGTTGGCACGCCGGCGGCCTGCAGCACGTCTTTGGAAAAGACTTTGCTGCCTTCCAACTGCGCGGCCGCCTGCGAAGGGCCGAAGACGCGCAAGCCGGCCGCGGCGAAACGATCCGCCAGGCCGGCGCACAGGGGCGCTTCCGGGCCCACCACGGTCAGGTCCGGCCGGGCGGCGGCCGCCCAGGCCAGCAGACCGTCGTAGTCGTCGGCGCGCAGGTCCAGGTTGACGGCGCAGGCCGCGGTGCCGGCGTTGCCCGGCGCGCAGAACAGCTCCGGCGGATGCCGATCCTGCGCCAGCCGCCAGGCAATGGCGTGTTCGCGGCCCCCGCCGCCGATCAGGAGCATCTTCATGCGGCGGAAGCATAGCCGAACCGCAGGGTCAGTCAATTGGCGATTTCGGCCCGCTCGGCGGCGGCGGGCGCGGGCGGCGGCTGGCGGAAAATGCGCGCGAGGCGCGCCGGATCGAATTTCGCGCTGCGGTCGTACTGGTAGATGCCGTTCTGTTCCTGCTCCACGTCGGTCAATTGGGTGTAGCAGAAGCCGCGGACGTGGGGCTGGCTGAGGATCGCGTCCACCAGCCCCTCCAGCCGCTCGTAGAACTCGGCGAGGGAGCGCGGCGCGTCGCCGTAGCCCCAGGAGTCGTCCGCGAAGGGCTGCCGCGCGGGCGGAATCCAGCGGATGCCGCCGAACTCGTCGATCAGGTAGGGCTGGCCGGCGTACGGCGCGTCGCGCTCCGGAAGATTGCGCCAGACGCCGCGCTCCGGGGTGGGCGTCAGCAGCCGCTTCAGCGCCGCCGGATTCTGCTCGTAGTTGTGGACCGTCCACAGGTCCGTGCGGACATGCGTGAAGCCGCTGGCATCGTTGACCGGTCGGGTGGGGTCCAGCGCCTTGGTCAATTCGTAGCTTTCGATCTGGGTGCGGCGGTGTTGCGCGGCGTCGGCGATGTTGCCGGTTTCGTTCCAGGGCGTCCAGGCGATGAGCGAGGGGTGGTTGCGGTCGCGGACGACGATTTCGCGCCACTCGCTCAGAAAGCGCTGCGCCGCGGCGGGGTTGCTGGGACTGCAACCCCAGCTGGCGGATTCGCCCCACGTCAGGTAGCCGAGGCGGTCGGCCCAGTAGTGAAACCGTTCCTCGAAGACCTTCTGGTGCAGGCGCGCGCCGTTGAATCCGGCTTGCAAGGCCAGCTCGATGTCGCGTTTCAAGGCCGCGTCGCTGGGCGCGGTCCAGATGCCGTCGGGATAGAAGCCCTGGTCGAGCACGAAGCGCAGAAAGAGCGGCTCGTTGTTGAGGAACAGTTGGTCGCCTTCGATGTGCACCTTGCGCAGGCCGCCGTAACTGCGCACCTCGTCGAGAACGGCGGCGCCGTCGCGCACTTGGAAGAGGAAGCGATACAGGTGCGGGTCGTGGGGCGACCAGGCGCGCGCCCCCGGCGCGGGCAGGCGGAACGGTACGCCCGGCGCCGCGGGCACTTCGATTTCGGCGTTGGCGCCCGCCTCGTCCTGGATCGCGGCTCGCAGCGTCAGGCCGCGCCGCGCGGCGTGGTACTCGGGCGTGATGGCGAACGCGGCGCCGTCCAGGTCGGGCACGAGGTGCACGGCCTTCAGGCCGCAGGGAGCGACGGCCTCGGCCCAGACGGTTTGCCAGATGCCGGTGGTGCGGGTGTAGTGGCAGCCGCGCGACCGGAAGACCGGGCATTGCTTGCCGGCCGGCTGCAGGCCCGAGCGTAGATCGTCGGCCGCGCGCACCACCAGGTCGTGTTCCCGGCCCGGGGTGACGAAGGCGGTGACATCGTGGCAGAAGGAAACCGTGCCGCCCTCGTGCCGGCCGGCGCTGCGGCCGTCGATGAACACCTCGCTGGCGTAGTCCACCCCGCCGAAATGCAGGAGAATCCGGCGGCTTTTCCAGCCTTCCGGCACGGTCCACTTGCGGTGGTACCAGAGGCAGGGGATGAAATCCCGGTATTCGACGCCGGAGAGCGCGCTTTCCGGGCAGAAGGGAACGAGAATCTCGCGCTCGAAGCCGCGGCTGCTCGCGAGGGAGCGGCCGGCGTGTTCGCCGGACAAACCGAAATCGAAGGCGAAGGTCCAGACCCCGTTCAGATTGATCCAGTCGGCTCGCTCGAATTGCGGCCGGGGGTATTCGGGGCGGGGAATCGCTGTAGCGGGCACGGGTAAACCTCCTCCTTAAGAACCGCAACTCTCGTCAGGTGGTCGGAGATCACAAGATCGTGTCCGCCAAATGTATGACAGGGTGTGGCTGCCGTCAATCTGCTGCCGGGCCAACGTTGGCGTTCGCTCTGAGCCGCGCCGGCGGCAAGCGGGGGCGACGCCGCGCTGGAGGATGTCTTCAGCACCTCCGTTTCAATGGCAGCAACCGCGCGGGTCCTCAGAGTCTGTGCGAGTCTCCCGCTTGATGATGCCGAGGATGTCGGCTGAGCAACAGCGGCCCTTTGGATTCCGTTCTTTGCACTGATTCCCCGTGCATGCTTTGGTCGCCTTTTGAATCGCCTTGAGAGTGTGTGCGCCGTCCCGAATGGCCTTCACGATGGTGCTTTCCTTCACGCCGATGCAGTAACAAATCGTCTTATCCGTTTTCATGTTTCTCTCTGCCAACGTCGCCCAGCAGCAGCGGTGCGCGGTAGTGCGTACGCCCCGCGGAGGCGGCAAACGGCGGACATGCAGGAAACCATTGAAAACAAAGGGCCGGAACGCTTGTTCCGGCCCTCAAATTGGTAGCGGGGGTTGGATTTGAACCAACGACCTTCAGGTTATGAGCCTGACGAGCTACCGGGCTGCTCCACCCCGCAATCTAGGCCGTTCAATATCTTCGCCGCCTACGTTAGCCTAAGCCCGCGTGCGTGTCAAAGAAAAAAGCCGGCAAGAAAAAAGCCGCGCCGTATGGTCAGGAGGCACGAGGAGTGCCCCATTTCCAGCAAGGTTTACATGCCGGGGGGGTTGGGGTAGATTATGGGTAGTGCGCGCCGCGGCGGCGCGCGGAGGGACGCGTGAGTCTCGAAAACATTCGGGTGGTTTTGGTGGCTCCGCTCTACAGCGGCAACATCGGCGCCGTGTGCCGGGCCATGGCGAACATGGGCCTGCGGGAACTGGCCCTGGTGCAACCGCCGCGCCTGGACTGGAACGAAGCGCGGATGATGGCCTGCCATGCGGAGGACATCCTGACGCGCCGCCGCGAGCACGCCACGCTGGCCGAGGCGGTGGCCGACTGCGCGGCGGTGCTGGGCGCCACCGCGCGCGGCGGACTCTATCGCCAGCACGCCCGCTCGCCCCGCGAATGGGCGCCGACGGCCCTGGAATTCGCCCGCCGCGGCACGGTGGCGCTGGTCTTCGGCCGCGAAGACAAAGGGCTGACCAACGAGGATCTGGCGTTGTGCACGCAGATCATCCGCATTCCCAGCGCGCCGGAGTATCCGTCGTTGAACGTGGCTCAGGCGGTGCTGATCTGCGCCTACGAAATCTTCGTGGCCAGCGGCGGCTACGAGGCGCCGGCGGAGAAATCGGGCCTGGCGTCCTCGGCGCTGCGCGAGCGCATGTTCGCGATGTGGCGCCGCACCCTGCTGCACGTCGGCTTCATGGAGGAGGAAAAAGCCGAGCACATGATGTACGGCCTGCGGCGGATTCTCTCGCGCGGGGCGTGGACGCAGGACGATGTGCGCATCTTGATGGGCATCGCGCGGCAGGCCTATTGGGCGGCCGGGGGTGTGACGCGGGACCGGCGGGAGGGTCCGAAACCGGCCGCCGCCGGCGCCCGGGAGGCGGAACCGGTCGGGCTTCAGGGGGAGCGTGGCGCATGACGCAGCCACAGATCGACGCCGCGGCACTGGCGCGGCTGGAGCGCATCGGCGGCGCGCCGCTGGTGGCGGAGATGATTGATCTCTTCCTGCAGGACGCGCCCCGGCGGATCGCGGCGGCGCAGCAGGCCCAACAACAGGGGGATGCCGCCGCGTTGCTGCGCGCCGCGCATTCCCTGAAATCCAGTTGCGCCAACGTGGGGTTGATGGGGTTGCGCCAACTGGCGGCCGAGATCGAACGGCTGGCCGGCGCCGGTCAAAGCGCCGCGGCGGCGCCCCTGCTCCGGGAACTCGGCGCGGCCTTCGAGGCCGCGCGGGAACCCCTGGCCGCGCGGCGGCCCGCGGCCGCCGGTCCGCGGCGGATTGCCGTAGTCGAGGATAACGCCGACAACCGCTTGCTGGTGCGGGCCCTGTTGCGGGAACGCTACCAGATCGAGGAATACGAAAACGGGTTGGAGGCCTTGAGCGCGTTTCGCCAGCGGCCTCCGGATCTGGTGTTGCTCGACGTCTCGCTGCCCGGCCTGGACGGGCACGAGGTCCTGCGGGCGTTGCGCGCCGACGCCGGCCTGAAGACGCTGCCGGTGATCGCCTTGACCGCCCATGCCATGGCCGGGGACCGCGAACAGTTTCTGAGCGAGGGGTTCGACGACTATGTGGCCAAGCCGATCGTGGACGAGCAGGAACTGCTGACAGCGATCGAGCGGGCGTTGGCGCGCGGGGCGCAGCGCAAAGAGCAGGCGCCGGGCCGGCCCTGAGGCCGGCGGCGCGGCGGCTCAGAGCAACCTCGCGGGCGGCGCGAAGACGTCCGGCAGGCTGCGCAGAAGCGCGCTGCGCCGCAGCAACTGCCGGACGAGGTCCAGCTCCTGCGCGGTGCAATCGGCCAGGCTCTCGGGCGGTGGCGTTGCGCCGTCGGGTTCCAGGGCGGCCAGAATTCGATCCAGCTTCGGATAGGGGATGCCCAGCAGGTCTTCGTCCGTCAGACCGGGGGCCAGATCAGGGGCGGGGGCCCGCTCGAGGATGGGCGCGGGAATGGGCAGATGCCGCGCCAAGCGCCGCACGTCGGTCTTGCAGACGTTGCGCAGGGGGAGCAGATCGGCGGCGGGATCGCCCCAGGGGGCGAACAGGCCGGTCAACCATTCGGTGCGGTTGCAGGTGCCGGCGACGAGCAGGTGGCGGGGTTCGGCCTGCAAATGCAGGGCCAGCATGCGCAGCCGCACCTTGGCGCGGCAGAGCGCCGCGCCGCGCGCCAGGGCGGCGTCGCGCTCGGCCGCGGTGTCGGCGAGCAGGGCCGAACCGCCGCCTAGCCGCGCGGCCCGGCTCAATTGCCGCCGCACATAGCCCACCTGCCAGCGGCGCGGCAACAAGCCGGGCCGTGGCGCCAGGCGATACGCGCCCAACGCGCGCAAGGCCCGGGTGAGGGACTGTTTCACCAGCGTCAACCCAAGGCCTTGCGCCAGGGCCCGGGCCAGGCGCGCGGACTGGGGGCAGGAGTCCCGCTCGGGCAGCCACACGCCCAAAACCCGCTGTGGGCCGAGCGCCCGCGCGGCCAGCGCGGCAACCACGGCGGAATCCAGACCGCCGCTGATCCCGACGGCGACGCCCGCTGCGCCGCGCGCGCGGCAAACCGCGGCGATGTAGTCCGCCGCCGCCGCGCACCAGCGCTCGGGATCGGCGGCGGCCTGTGGCGGCGGCGGGTTCACGACGCCGCCCGCGCTGCTTCGGGCGCCGCTTGCTCGGCGTATTCCGCCTCCCAGATCGGGCGGGTCATGGCGTCCACGGCGCGCGCATAGCCGGTCAAGCCCTCGTAGAAGCCGGGGTCGGCGAGCGCGGCGGCCGCCTCGGGACTGATCGGACGCGCGCCGGTTTCCACTGCGGCCCGGTGCAGCATGTCGAAGTGGTCTCGAATGGCGCAGGGGCAGAGCCAGTTGTCCACCTCGGCGGCGGGCCGGCGGTAGCCGTAGTCGTCCTGCCACTGGCGGATGCGCTGGAAGAACGGGGCGGCGAGGATGTCGCTGATCGTTCCGCCGCGTTCGTAGAGCCGGTAGATGTTGTCCACGGCGTAGGGCACGAACACGCAGGGGGTGATGTCTCCGTTCCAGTCGATGTAGAAATAACCGCCGGGCCGGCCGGCGCTGATGCAGCCGCTGCTCGAGACGCCGCTGTTCCAGAAGTCGGCGAAGAAAACCTTGCGCTCGTGGACCAGGCGCTGGGTGCGGCGCAGCATTTCCACGCGGGCTTCGGGCGGCACCATCAGGTCCAGCGAGGGCTGGCGTCCGATGGGCATGTACTGGAAGGACCAGATATAGACGGCGCCCTGTTCCTCGGTCCAGAAATCGATGAACCGGTCGCTGGTGATGACCTCCCAGTTCCGGCGCGTGGGTGTGACGGAAATGCCGAACGGCACGCCATGGCGGCGGAGGCGTTCGGCGGCCTGGAGCAGGCGGGCGTAGACGCCGGGGCCGCGGCGGGCGTCGGTTTCGGTTTCGAAGCCCTCCACCGAGAGCGCCGGCGTGAGATTGCCGAGCTGGGCCAGCCGTTGCGCGGCGGCGTCGTCCAGCAGCGTCGCATTGGTGTACATCAGGAAATACTGGTCGGGATGGCGACCCACGATGTCCAGCAGGTCGCAGCCGTCGTCGCGCCAGAGCAGAGGCTCGCCGCCGGAAATGACGGTGAAATGGGAATCCCAGAGCCGGCGTTTTTCGTCGAGCAGCCGCTCGAACACCGACCGGGAGAGGCTGGCGTGTCGGCCGGGGTCGCTGGCCGCATAGCAGCCGGCGCAGCGCAGGTTGCAGCGGCCGGTCGGGCTGATCACCAGGAACAACGGCGGTTCGAAGCCCAGGTGCCGCGCCAGCCGTTGCGTCTCCTCGTCGCTGCGCACCACCTGGCCGAGGAAGACATCGAGGATTTGCTCTTGAGCGGCTCGGGACAGAAACCCCTTGCGGAGCGAGCGGCCGAGGCCGTGCAACAGGGCGAGCATGTAGGCCAGTTTGGCCTCCTGCACGCGGCGGGGGCGATCCTCGGAGTTGATCTCCACCAGCACCCGGCGCAAGTTGCCTTCGATCCGCTTGAGCAGCACGCGCTGGGTCAAGGGATTGCCCAGCATGAAACGAAGCAGGTGTCGCGAAATCGGCGTCGTTCCCTGGCGCTTGGCGTCTTCGGTCACGGCGTTTCGGTTCATGGCTTCTACCCTCCTGATGATGGTGACGTTTCGCGGGTTTTGGCGGACTGCGGCGGCCGATGTCCTTGGTTCCGGCCCCACGCCGGCGGACCGCCAGAGTTCGACGCGCTGTAACCTCCTCTCCGCAGCAATGACGAACGGACAACGGGGTATATTGTGGGGGAGAAACGGGAAGAATCAAGCGGGAAAAGCAGCGGGAAAAGCGCGAGCATCGAGGAGCAGACGGCAGGCGCGCCGCGCGGGGCGGCGGCAAGCTTGGGGCGGGAAAGCGCCGGCGGCGCGATTTATTCCCACTCGATCGTGGCCGGCGGCTTGGAGCTGATGTCGAAGACCACGCGGTTGATGCCGCGCACTTCGTTGATGATGCGGTTGGAGATGCGCGCCAGCATCTCGTAGGGCACCCGCACCCAGTCGGCCGTCATGCCGTCGCGGCTTTCCACCACGCGCAGCGCCACGACATTCTCGTAGGTGCGGCAGTCGCCCATGACGCCCACGGATTGAACGGGGAGCAGCACGGCGAAGGACTGCCAGATCTCGGCGTAGTTGGGCAGGCGCATGATTTCCTCCTGCACCCGCAGGTCGGCCTGCTGCAGCAGCGCCACGCGCTCGGCCGTGACCTCGCCGAGGATGCGCACTGCCAGGCCGGGGCCGGGGAAGGGCTGGCGCTGGACGATGTGGTCGGGCAGGCCGAGTTCGCGGCCGAGGGCGCGCACCTCGTCCTTGAACAACTCGCGCAAGGGCTCGAGCAGCTCGAAGGCCAGATCGGGCGGCAGTCCGCCGACGTTGTGGTGGCTCTTGATGGTCGCCGAAGGTCCGCCGCGGGGCGAGGCGCTCTCGATCACGTCGGGATAGAGCGTGCCCTGGGCCAGATATTTGACGGCGCCGAGCCGGCGGGCTTGATCGGCGAAGACGTCCACGAACGTTTTGCCGATGGCCTTGCGTTTGGCCTCGGGATCGACGAGCCCGCGCAGGGCCTCCAGGAAGCGCGCGCGGGCGTCCACCAGGCGCAGATCGATGCCGAAACGGCCGCGGAAGGTTTCTTCCACCTGTTGGGCCTCGCCGTGGCGCAAGAGGCCGTTGTCCACGAAGATGCAGTGCAGGCGCGGACCGATCGCGCGGTGAATCAGGGCGGCGGCCACCGAGGAATCGACGCCGCCGCTCAGGCCGCAGACGACCTGGTCGTCGCGCACGCGCTCGCGGATCTGCGCGACGCTGTCGCGAATGAACTGGCTCATCTGCCAGTCGCCGGCGCAGCGGCAGACGTCGAACAGGAACTGGCGGAGGATAGCGATGCCGAGGGGGGTGTGGACGACTTCGGGGTGGAATTGCAGTCCGAAAATCCGGCGCGCGGCGTCGCCCATGGCGGCGGCGGGGCAGGCGGCGCTGCGGGCGAGGGCCCGGAAGCCGGGCGGCAGGCTTTCGACCTGATCGCCGTGGCTCATCCAGACCTCCAACTGGCGCGGCAAATCCTTGAAGAGCGGGTCGGGATCGAGAACCTCGAGGCGGGCGTTGCCGAACTCGCGAACCTGTCCGCGCTTGACGGCGCCGCCGAGGAGCAGGGCGGTCAACTGCATGCCGTAGCAGATGCCGAGCACGGGCGTATCCAGTTGCAGGACGGCCGGATCGCAGCGCGGCGCGCCGGGCTCGAAGACGCTGGCCGGTCCGCCGGAGAGAATGATGCCGGTCGGCCGGCGGCGGGCCAGGTCGGCCGCGGGAATGTCGAAGGGCAACAATTCGGAGTACACATGCTGCTCGCGGACGCGCCGGGCGATCAGTTGGCTGTACTGCGAACCGAAATCAAGAATGGCAATCCACTGTTGCGGCGTCATGCCTGGCTTCCGTTTCTGGAATCGGGACGGCACCTTAGCAGGTTCGAACCGTTGCCGACAGCACAAAACGCGGCCGGCCGTCGCGGGGCGGTTCGGTCGAGCAGCCGCCGCGCTCGCGCAGCGCTGCCGCGGCTTTGCTGGGGGCAGCCCCACGGTCTTTCCCTTTGGCGTCTTTTTCGCCGGTCGGGACGGAGCCCGACCCTCCAAAGTGCCGGAAACGGCGTTCGTGACCCTGGAGGGACGCCCTCCGTGGCGTCCGAGTGCGAAAAACAGGCCAAAAGAAAAGACCGTGGGGCGGACACATGGTCTTTTCCTTTGGCTGGTTGTTTTCGGGGCGAGGAGTGCAGGAGGCTGATGTTGGAGGTTGGCGGCTTGGCGCACGGGAAGGGCAAGCGGAGGAGATTTGAACAGAAGGACGCAAA
>Ga0101944_10008072_pt1 | contig 10199 bp, 5 predicted proteins | sample DewCreD2012metaG_FD_75245 | JGI IMG/M metagenome (GOLD analysis project Ga0101944, IMG submission 75245) | Hot spring sediment bacterial and archeal communities from British Columbia, Canada, to study Microbial Dark Matter (Phase II) - Dewar... ...
CGAGCTGCGGCTGGTGGACGAGATCGTCGCCGAAGGGCCGTTGGTGGTCTGCCGCGTCCGCTCCCAGATTGACCTGCCGGCCCACGTCTTCACGCCCGGACGGGGGCCGGCAGCCAAGAAGAAAGACGCGGCCAAGGGCGCAACCCGGACCGACAGCCGCCAGGAGGCGCAGGTTCGCCTGCTGGACCATTTGATGAACCAGAAGCTGGAGCGCGTGGTGGCCGTGGACGCGGACACCGGCCGAATCCTCTGGCGGCATGACGCCCCGGTGGTTGCCGTTCAAAGTCTCGCCATGCGCGGTGGGAAGGTCGTCTTCCACAACTACCAGGCGCTGGTCGCCCTCGATGCCCGAACGGGTGAGAAGGCGTGGGAGTTTGCCTGCCCCGTCGCGGACCGAAGCAAGTTTGGCGTCCGCAATCTGCTGGGCAATCTCCTGATCGCCGATGGGAAGGTCCTGTGGGCCAGCGGCGCCACGGGCGGCGGCGTCTGCGTGAATCTGGACGACGGCAAGCCGCTGTGGAAAGACCCGCGCCTCAGTCAGACGGGAGGCTTCGCCTTCCCGACGGCGTTGCGGGTGGTCAAGGGCGTCCTCTGGAACGACATGCTGCGGGGAGTTCAACTGGCCGACGGGTCCCCGGCCCCGGCGCCCGACGTCGGCGGCATGCTCAAGCGTGGACACCATATCCGCTGTCAGGCGGGCAAGGCGACCGAACGGTTTCTGATCCTGCCGCACCGCGGCGCCGAGTTCGTCGATCTGGAAGGCGGCGCCAGCATGGTCAACGACTGGATTCGCGGCGCCTGCTCCTATGGCCTGATGCCGGCCAATGGCCTGACCTACGTGACGCCCGATCCATGCTCGTGCTACGCCGGCGCGCGGATCACCGGATTCATGGCGCTGGCTGCGGCGCCACCCGCGAGTCTGGAACAGGCGCCGGCGCCCTCGGCGCCCGAGCGCCTCCTCAAAGGCCCGGCTTATGACGCTCCGCCGTCAGCAGACAGACCGGCGAAAAGCCCCGCGCCGCAATCGCAATGGCCAACGTTCCGCGCCGACGCGATGCGCAGCGCCCGCGCTTCGTGCGCCTTGTCGGCGCGGCTTCAGCCCGCCTGGTCGCAGACTCCCGGCGGTTCGCTCACGCCGGCGACCGCTGGCGATGGCCGCGTCTATCTCGTCCGCAAGGAAGGCTACGAGCTGCTCTGCCTGGACCTGTCGGATGGCGCGCTGAAATGGCGGCGGGCGTTTCCCGGCGCGCTCGACGGCCCGCCCACGCTCGCGGGCGGCCGGCTGTTCATCGGCTGCCGCGATGGTTCGGTTTACTGCCTGCGCCCCGGCGACGGCGCGCTGGTTTGGCGCTTCCTTGCGGCGCCGCAGGAACGGTTGACGCTCAGTGGCGACCGGCTTGAAAACGTCTGGCCGGTGTCCTCAAGCGTTCTTTTTCACAAGGAGTTGATCTATGCGGTGGCCGGGCGCAACAGCTATCTCGATGGCGGCGTGCGCCTGTATGCCCTCGATCCGGCCACGGGCGCCGTCCGCCATCACGTCCGGCTCGAAGGTCCGTGGCCGGATGAGAAGGCGTTGCGGAGTGGCGTCGTCACGGAAAAGGATTACAACGATCAGACCGACCCGAACAAACAGGCCGAAATCCTGAAGGCCATTCAGAGCCAATACGCCACCGGCTACAGCATGGAGGGCGCGCTGGCCGATCTGCTGGTCACCGACGGAACCGATCTTTACATGCAGCAGAACAAGCTGACGCCCGCCCTCGAACCGGTCCGCCTGCAGCGCGTTTTTCACGCCGGGCTGACTCCCATGGGCGGCAAACATCTCCTCGCCAACTTCGGCTTCCTCGACGACACGATGTTCCATCGCTCCTACCGGATGTTTGACGACCACTGGCCCGGCTACGGCGGCGGTTCGGGTTGGGCGGCGCGCGCCGGCACGATGGTGGCCCTCGGCGAGCAACGCGCCTACGCGGCCAAACACTACACCGGCGGCTGGTATCCCACGCACGCGCCCGGCAGTGGCAACCGCCTGGTCGCCGATTCCTACGATCATTCCAACACGGCCGGCGCGCTCGCGCCCAAGGAACTGCTTCAGAAGTTCCAGCAATACGGCAACGCCGGGGAAATCGTCCGCACGGGCGCGCCGCTGTGGGAAACCGAAACGCCGCTGATCATTCGCGCGATGCTGGCCGCGCCCGATGGCCAGGGCGGCGAATGGGTCTTCAGCGCCGGCATCGTCGAGGGCAGGACCAAGGCCGAATGGGAGGACTCGACGCGCTATCGCGGTCCGGGCAAACTTCTCGTTCACAATGGCGCCGACGGCACGCTTGCCGCCGAATACGATCTGCCGGCCTGCCCGGTCTATGACGGTCTGGCGGCGGTTGACGGGCGGGTGCTAGTCAATCTGGTCAACGGCAGCGTCGTCTGCCTGGCTCCGGGAGATCCGCTGTGAACTAACGCGACGGCATATCGTTGAGAAACGTTGTGGACGCGGGGTCCACCGCATTTCACTCCATTTTTCAGGAGGCTGCGATGAATCGATACATGTCTGCGAACCACGGCTTTGGACGCGCCGCTGCGTCCTTTCGCGATTTCCTTGCGGTTCGCCGGTTTCCATCATGGCTGTTGGCCTTCAGTATGATCGCGGGCGCGTTGACGGGGAACGTCACCCGCGCGGCGGAGCCAATGCCGGAGAGCGGGTGGATCAACCTTTTTGACGGTCAGACGCTTCAGGGCTGGAAGGCCAATGAAAGCCCGGAGACATGGTCGGTCAGGGATGGCGCCATTGTCGCCGATGGGCCGGTCAGTCATCTGTTCTATGTCGGTCCCGATGGCGCGACGGAGTTTGGCGATTTTGAACTTAAGGCGCAGGTCCGAACCACGCCGAATACCAATTCCGGCGTTTTTTTCCGCCAGCCGTGGCAGGATTCCGGCTGGCTGCAACGGGGCTTCGAGGCGCAAATCCAAAACAGCGGCCAGAACAAATGCTATACGGGCGGATTGTGGATACACGCCGACCGGCCGGCGCCGTCGCCCGTCAAGGATGGCGAATGGTTTGAACTGCATATCATCGCCGTGGGCGAGAAAATCACCGTGAAGGTCAATGGCCAGACCATGACCGAATACGATGGAGGCAAGGAAACGAGGAAGCCGTTAAAGCGCGCGCTGCGCGGACGGATTGCCCTCCAGGGCCACGGCCCGAAACACCATCCCGAGTTCCGGGATATTCGGCTTCGCCCCTTGCCAGGCCAATAGCGCCCGCTCATTTCTGCGGGCATCCCAACGGGCTGGAGCGCGCAGATTCGCAGAGAGCCCGTCTGCTGATGTTTTCCATAGAAGTTGACGGCCCGCCGCAAAATGTCTTGACGCGCGGCGCCCGGCGGTTTCATCCTGACTTGTGCTTTGCGCGTGGCGCGCAATTATTGACCCGCGTCTAGAAGGAGCATGGGCTCCCCACGCGCGCGCTCTGGCTGGATGCAAGGTGGCGCCTGACAAATCCTGGACGCGACAGCGCTCCGCTCTTTACGGGTAGCATGATTTCCTGCCCGGAGGAGGGTCCCCATGGACAGTTCCCGAATCCTCGTGGTTGATGACGACCCCGTGGTCCGTGAAACTCTGACGGATCTGCTGACCTCGCTGGGCGCCCGTGTGATGGCGGCAGCGGACGGCGCCGAGGCGTTCCGCCTGGCTGTCCCCCCGCAGGAACCCGATGTCGCCATCGTCGATCTGCACATGCCCGGCATGCCCGGTCTGGAGGTCATCCGCCGTCTCAAAGAGATATCGCCTGAAACTGAGATGATCATTCTGACCGGCGAGCCGTCGGTCGAGACGTCCCTCGAAGCGATCTACGAAAACGTGTTCGACTATCTTGTCAAGCCGGTCAATATCGCCACGCTGAAGGGGCGCATCACGCGGGCGATCGAACGGCGCCGGCTGGTGCAGCGCAACCGCGAACTGTCGCGCCGCCTTGAACCCCGTCCGTCCACCGCCCCTCTGGCTCGCCCGCCTGCGGTCCGGCCGATGCCGCACCATGGCCACGATGGCGCCTTTGTCGGCCGGAGCGCTTTGATCCAGCAGGTCCGCCGCGCCATCGCGCAGGTCGCCCATTCGGACATGACCGTCCTCCTGCGCGGGGAAAGCGGCACGGGCAAGGACGTCATCGCGCGCATGATCCACGAAATGTCGGGGCGTCACGCCACGGGCGAGTTCATCAAAATCAACTGTCCGGCCATTCCCGAGACGCTGCTGGAATCCGAGTTGTTCGGACACGAAGCCGGCTCGTTCACCGGCGCGGACCGGCGAAAGCCGGGGCGCTTTGAACTGGCCGACAAAGGCACGATCTTTCTCGACGAAATCGCCGATCTGCCGCTGCTGCTGCAATCCAAGCTCCTCCAGGTCATCGAGCACAAACAGTTCAGCCGCATCGGCGGCCGCGAAACCATCCGCGTTGACGCGCGCATTATCGCGGCCACCAATGCCCCGCTCGAAGGCATGATCGCCGAGGGCGCCTTCCGCACCGACCTGTTTTACCGTCTGAACGAATACAGCATCTCGATCCCGCCGCTGCGCCAGCGCGCCGAGGATGTGCCCGTGCTGTTCGAGCACTTCCTGCGCAAGCATGGCGCCGAGGGTCACGCCGCAATGCCCACGCCTGAGGCGATGGCCGCCCTGATGGCGTATCACTGGCCTGGCAACGTCCGCGAACTCGAAGCGTTGGTCCGCCGCTACAACCTGACGGGCAATGAAGCGGTCTTCAGCGGCCTGGTCCGCGGAAACTCCGAGACGAGCGCCACCCTATCAATCGACGACGAGCTGCGCGAGAGCGAAACCCGGACGTTGTTGTCGGTCTTGAACAAAGTTCGCTGGAACCGGCGCGAAGCGGCCCGGATTCTGGGAATCAGCTATGGCTCGCTGCGCCGCCGCATCGACAAATACGGCCTTAAGAACACGACGAACCTGGAATCGCCTCCGGCGGTGATGGATCCCGCTTTCCGCCCCGCAGCCCCGTCGGCGCGGAGAAGGGCGACCGCATGGCGTGAGGCTTCCGACGCCGCCCGGCGCGAAGCCGCGCCCATGCCGCGCCCGAAGGAAGGCGGCCTGCCGGACGGCCCCCCTGGCCTCTGTGGACCCGGCGGCCCGATTGACTCCTCGCTTTTTCCGGCGCCGCCCGAAGCGCGCTTTTGACCTTTCATGCCCCGCGCCGTGCGTTCTGGGGCACAATGACCAACCGCGCGGAGGGAGGATTTGGAGTTGACGGGCCCGCGGGGGCAGGAACATGCTCTGGCCCGTGAGAATCTCGCTGACACTCAAAGATGTGGCGGCGCGGGCCGGCGTCAGCCGGTCCACCGCCGGACATGTTCTCAATGGCCGCGGCCGGGAGTTGGGGATCAGCGCCGAATGCGAACGGCGGGTCCGCGAGGCGGCTCGCGCCCTGAATTATCAACGCAATCACTCGGCGCGGACGCTGGCATTGGGGCGCTCCAATACCGTCGGTCTGGCCATGCGATCGGACGCGCAAGGCTCACTGCTGGAAGGCTTTTGGGCTTCGATCGCGGTGGGCGTCGAGCAGGCGGCGCGCCGGCGGAATTATGACCTGCTGCTGATCAACACGTTCCAGGCGGGCAAGATAGATGAGCGTTTTCTGGAGTGTCTGCAATCCGGGCGCATTGACGCGCTGGTCGTGACGGCGGGTTTTCTCTATGCGATCCCTCCGGAAATGGGACTGCCGATTGTCTTCGTCGGATCAATGAGCAGCCGGGGTTTTCCACACGTTGTCCTGGATCCTGCGCCGGGTATTGAGGCCGCAATGCAGCATCTGGCCTCATTGGGGCATCGCGAGGCTGCCTGGATTGACGCGATGGCGGACAAAGGGCCGCTGCTTCCCGAACGGCGCGCGGCCTTTGAACAAGCCGCGGCCGCCGCCGGGCTGCGGCCGCGATTCGGCAGCGTGCCCCATGCCGACATCAGTTGGCGCGTCGAAGCGCGCATCGAGGCCTACCGGCAGAGCATCAGGAATGTGTTGCCGGGCTTGAAGGGCGCGACGGCTGTTCTGTGTTACAATGACCTGATGGCGGTGGCGCTTTGCGCGGCCGCGCGGGACTTGGGGATGCGCATCCCCGATGATCTCTCGGTGGTTGGCTTTGACGATCTGTATGCGGCGCAGGCGACCCCCGCGCTGACCACGATCAGCCATGAATTGCGCGAGATGGGCGGACGCGCGCTGGAGATGGCGCTGGAACTGGCCGAGGGACGCCGAGGCGGGTCCTCCAATGGCGCCGCGTGGGTCGAGCAGGTTCCTGCGCGCCTGATAATCCGTCAGAGCACAGTCCCGCCCCGCAAGAACAAGGCAAAAGCCCGGAAGAAATGACCGCGAATCTGACGATTCACGGCGGACGGCCTGCGGGGGCGAGATGAAGACGTGGCCGTTTGTGCGCCCCAAGGTGGTGGCGTGGATGCCGCGGGTCGTGTCTATTGCGTCGATTCGACGACGGCGTGGTTTTCAGGAGCCAGACTAGCGCAATCTAGGCTTGCGCCTGTTTTCTGCTTTGGGATATGACGCAACCGGTTCGTGTGTGGTGGGGAGCGGGATGCGGTGGCGGTGGATTCGACTGTCTTCAGGGGTGACCGGGGATGGGGCGTCCGGCGCCGGCAATTTATCGCACAAGAACAGAGAAGCGACGAATGGAACGAAAGACTGCGAGTCACCAGGAACGGTTCCGGAAACAATCGCCATTATCCCTGAAGCAGGCGCCGTGAACCGTCGAGAACCATTATATCGTAAGGAGCCCAGCATGGTTTCCACGCGGTCCACCTATCTTTGCCGGTCGCATCCGGACTTTCATATGCCCGCCGACGTCGAGGTGGGCGCGGGTTTTGATGGTCGCGCCTATGCGAGGCGCCTCAAGGCTTCGGGCGCCGATGCGGTCGCGTTTTTTGCCAAGTGCCACTATGGGCATTCGTATTATCCGACCCAGGTGGGCTGCCGCCATCCGCGGCTGGCCAAGGACATGCTCGCCGAGGTGGTCCGGGGCTGCCGCGCCGAGGGTGTCGGCATTGTCTGCTACATGAGCGTCTTCCACGACACCGCCGCCGTGGTCAGCCATCCCGACTGGCTGCTGAAGGCGGACAATGCCTTTACGCTCCAGAACGGCTTCGACTGCGGGCGCTACCTGCAGGTGTGTGTCAACAGCGGCTATCGCGACGAACTCTTCATTCCGCAGAGCATCGAGGTCGTGACGAACTACGACGTGGACGAAATGTTTTATGACACGATGACGACGTTCAAGCCGTGCTTCTGCGACAACTGCAAGCGGCTTTTCGGCGGCGAGATTCCCGAATCGGACAAGGACCCGCGCTGGCTCGAATACGTGAAGTGGTATCGGGGATGCTTCGAGCGATTTTTCATTGAGACGACCGAGCGCGTCCACGCCGCCAACCCGAACGTCGGCATTATCTTCAATTGGGAATGGGGGACGCGCAATCCGGTCCCGCCGCCGCCGCACATCACACGGCTGGACGCCGATCTGATTCCCACGGGGACGGTCGCCAGCGCGCAATGCCGCTATTTCGCCGGGACCGGACTGCCGTTCGACTACATGACGGGGCGCTTTCTGCACGGCCTCGGCAACTGGAACAACGCGCCGGTGGCCACGATCAAATACACGGCTGCCTGCACGGTGGCCAACGGCGGCGGCTTCTACATCATCGACCGGCAGATTCCCAACGGCGACCTCGAAGAGCGCGGCTACGCCATGATGCGCGAAGTGTTCGGCTTCATTCAGGAACGCCGCCACGTCCTCGAAGGCGCCGCGCATGCGCCTGAAATCGCCGTCCTGCATTCCTTCGATTCCATTATGGGCGACAAACTCCAATTCTTTCCCGATCATCGGGCGAGACGCGACCGCATGGAGGCCTTCGAGGGAATCTCGCGCATGTTCATGCATCACGCGCGGCACTACACAGCGCTGGGCGTCCCGAACCTGCTGAAGCGCCTTGGCGAATACCGCCTCGTGATCCTGCCGGAGATCGAGTATCTCGACGACAAGACGGCGGCGGCGCTGCGCGGGTATGTTGAGGCCGGCGGCGCGCTGCTGGTCAGCCAGTCGGCTGCCGAGGCGGGAATCAGCCGGCCCATTCTTAATCTGGCGGGGGCGGACTTCGCCGGATTCTCCGACCTGGAATACGGCTACTTCGCGCGGCCCGGGTCCGAGCCGATTGCCGTGCGGGGACGGTTCGCGAACGTGCGGCCCGTGAACGGCGCCCGCGAAGTCATTGCGCGGATCGAACCGCTCAGGGCGGGCAAAGGCGGCGCGCAGTTTGGCCACGGCTACGCCCCCGCCGCCGGCGCCAGCGAATTCTCCGTCGCCATCGAGCGCCCAGTGGGCCAGGGCAAGGTCATCTATCTTGCCATGCCCGCTTTCAAGCAATACTGGCAATACCAGAACTTCTATGTCGCCGAGATGGTGGGCGGCCTGATCGACCGGCTTCTGCCCGATCCTTATGCCCGCGCGACAACCGAAGCGCAGGTCGAGATAGCCGTCATGCGAAAAGGACGCGACCTGATTGTTCATCTGGTCAATCACAGCGGACGAGAAACGCTGGGGGGGCATTTCTATCCTTCGACCGAGTATATGCCGGAAATCCGCGGGATTCCCGTGGCGATTCGCGCCGGGGCGGCAGGCGCCGTGATCACGCTCGAGCCGGGCGGCCGCCCCGTCGAAACCGCGTTGCGGGATGGCTGCCTTCACGTGACGATTCCGGCGCTCCATTTCATGGAGACCCTGCAGGCGAAAGATTATTTTGCGTGACCGCAAGCGCGCCGCGCCGTCATGAGATTTGAGATCGCCTCGCGCGTTCAACCTGCAATGAGATTGAACTCTCTGACAAGGCCAGTTCGATGAAGCGCGCCAAGATCATTCTCAGCGCAAAGTTCATTTCCGAATCGGCGCAGGCGGGCGATTTCAACCGCGACGGAACGATCGACGTGGTGGCCGGCGGGCGATGGTTCGCGGGGCCGGACTTTAAGCAGAGCCATGAGATATTCTCTTCGCCGGACTGTTTTGATCCGCATGGCTACTCACCGACGACCCAGCCGTGTTTCGTTCACGACTTCAACGGCGACGGCTGGCCGGACGTGTTCTATGTGATGCGTCCCGCCGGCCCGAAAGGCAATTACGGCTTTTATGGCTGGGGCGAGGCGAAAGGCTGGGAAGGAGTCTGGTATGAAAACCCCGCCGGGCGCGATGAGCCTTGGAAGCCACATCGTGTCCTGGACAACATTTCAAACGAATGCTTCGTCTGGGGCGACGTGAACGGCGATGGCCGGCCCGAGGCGATTTACAGCAGCCGGGAGGGTGTCGGCTACGCCGTCTTTGATCCTCAGGCGCCCGGAAGGCCCTGGACGTTTCGCCGCATTTCCGAGCCGCTGCCCTTGAAACTGGAGGAAGGCATCGGCTTCGGCGACATTGCAGGAAATGGCCGCATGGACATTCTCGCGCCGACGGGATGGTGGGAGCAGCCGGCGCGCGATGACGGCGCGACTCCCTGGCGTTGGCATCCCCACGCATTCGCGCAGAAGGCCGCCAGCATGTTCGTCTATGACGTGGATGGCGACGGCCTCAATGACGTGATCACGATCTGGCATTCGCATCAATACGGCCTCGTCTGGCATCGGCAGGTTCGTGGCGAGAGAGGCGGGATTGCGTGGGAGCGGCGCGAGATTCTGCCCATCGAACCCGACCTGCAATCGCCCGGATTACGCATCAGCCAGATGCACGCGCTGGCGATGGCGGACATGAATGGCGATGGCGTCATGGATATCGTCACGGGCAAGCGCTATTGGGCGCACGGCCCGACCGGGGACGTGGAACCGGATGCGCCCCCGGTTGTGTATTGGTTCGAAATCCGGCGTGGCGGCCCCAACGGCGCCGAATTTATTCCGCATCGGATTGACGACGATTCGGGCGTCGGGACGCAGATCACGGTCGCCGACCTGGACGGAGACGGCCGCCCCGACATCGTGACCAGCAACAAGAAGGGCACGTTTGCGTTCATCAACCCAATGGGAGCCTGCTTATGATCATCAACCGGATTGATGCCGTCACCTTCGACGCGGGCGACGCGTATGCGCACGTGAACACACGGTGGATGGACCTGGTCCGGCGCCACAACGTCCGGCGCCTGGCGACCCCGCCGTTGGA